>Ga0265295_1009498_pt1 | contig 10376 bp, 5 predicted proteins | sample Munlansysbiofilm_FD_192503 | JGI IMG/M metagenome (GOLD analysis project Ga0265295, IMG submission 192503) | Leachate microbial communities from a municipal landfill in Southern Ontario, Canada - Methane capture system biofilm | ecosystem: Engineered > Solid waste > Landfill > Unclassified ... | reverse complement strand
TAAATAGTTGAGCCTTAATACAACCTTCATTTTAGGTTCTTTGAACCTCTCTTTTGTTTTGCCTTTTTTCTCTTCTTTAAATTTTTTCTATCTTTTACTTGATTTCTTTATAGATGGCTCCTAATAAATCCATATCTATTTTACTAAATTTGCGGGATTTAATCAAACCAAATATTGTATTATTTTCTCAAAATGTTATAATATTAAAGATTCGCAGTTCGCAACCATCCTGCGTTAACAAAACTAGGAGGAAATTATGACAAATGAGTTGTTATGGGTAATTTTTGCGCTAGTGAATTTTACTCTATTTTTATTGGTTTACAAGTTTTTTGGAAAACTTGGAGTATTTGTATGGATTGTTATTGCAACAATCTTAGCTAATATTCAAGTTACAAAAATGATTTATCTGTTTGGAATCGATGCTACATTAGGTAATATTTTATATGGTACTATCTTTTTAGGCACCGATGTATTAAATGAGATATTTGGTAAGAAAGAAGCAAAAAAAGCTGTTTTTATTGGTTTTATGGTAATGATTATAATGGTGATTTCAATGACATTATCACTTGAGTTTATCCCGCACCCAGAAGATTTTGCTCAAGATTCCCTAGTTGTAATCTTCGGTTATTTGCCAAGATTATTACTGGCTAGTTTATCAGCCTTTATCGTTTCGCAACTAATTGATGTTTATGTCTTCGATCGGATTAAAACCAAACTTCCGAGCAATAAACATCTTTGGATTAGAAACAATGTCTCTACAATCCTTTCTCAGTTAGTTGATTCACTGATTTTTGTTCCAATCGCTTTTTATGGAACAGTTAGTTTCGAGACATTGATTGGTTTAATCTTATCGACTTATCTTATCAAAGTAATTGTTGCTTTACTCGATACACCTTTCATCTATTTAATAAAAAAAGTTAATCCAATAAAAGAAATAAACGGCTAACATTAGCCGTTTTATTTTTTAATTAACATTGAATCCCCAAATGAGAAAAACCGATACTTCTCTTTAATGGCTTCGTTATAAGCATTCATGATTATATCTTTTGATGCAAAAGCTGATACCAGCATCATAAGAGTGGATTTAGGCAAGTGAAAATTGGTAATTAAGTTATCTATTGCCTTAAATTCATAACCTGGATAAATAAATATATCAGTGAATCCAGACGATTCTTGAAACTGATTAAACTTGTTAAAAACCGTCTCTAGTGTTCTTACAGAAGTTGTTCCTACTGCATAAATTTGTCGGTTATCCAATTTTGCCTTGTTAAGAATTTCTGCAGTTTTTTTATCTACCATATAAAATTCCGAATGCATTTTATGCTTTTTTACATCGTCTACTGCAACTGGTCTAAAAGTACCAAGACCGACATGCAAGGTAATATAAACTATTATAATCCCTTTATCTTCAAGTTTTTTTAGTAAATCTTTAGTAAAATGCAATCCGGCTGTTGGGCTTGCTGCACTACCATTTATTTTCGAGTAGACTGTCTGATACCTGCTTTGGTCCACAAGTTTTTCATGAATATAAGGTGGCAGAGGCATCTCTCCTAATTGATTTAAGATATCTTCTAGATCACCTTCATAATGTAAACTAAAATGGCGTAAGCCCTCATCCAAAACTTCAGTGCAAACCAATTTTAAGAGTCCTTCTCCGAAGATGATTTCTGTGCCTACTTTAACTCTTCGAGCTGGTTTTACCAAGGTTTCCCACTGATTGAGTCCAAATTGATTTAATAGTAAAACTTCAATATTGGCATTAGTGTTCTTTTTAATTCCATGTAGTCTTGCAGGTATTACTTTAGTATTATTTAATACTAATATTGATCCTTCTTCTATGTAATTGATAATGTTTTTAAAAGTTTCGTGTTGTATGGAAAAATCAGTTCTACTTGTGACTAATAAACGTGAATCACTTCTCTCTTTTAAAGGCGTTTGTGCTATCAATTCCTCAGGAAGATTGTAATCAAAATCCTTAGTTTTCATTAAAACAAACTCCCTTGATAGGATTTCTTTAGATGACGATATGCTTTCTCAGTCACAACTCTTCCTCTAGGAGTTCTACTGATGAATCCTTTTTGAATTAGAAACGGTTCATATACATCTTCTAAGGTTCCTGCATCTTCGCTGATTGAAGTAGCTATCGTGTCAAGTCCGACTGGACCTCCATGATACTTTTCGATAATGCCTAGTAGATATTCTCGGTCTTTGTTATCTAAACCCAAGTCATCTATTTTAAGCTTATTTAGAGCAGTTCTTGTCACATCTAGAGTTATAAAACCATCGCTTAAAATATCCGCAAAATCTCTAACTCTCCTAAATAAACGATTGACGATACGCGGAGTGCCTCTACTTCTTTTAGCTAGTTCAACAATCGCTTGATCTTCAGTTTTACATTCGTAAATCTTAGCTGTTCTTTGACAGATAACTTCAAGTTCTTGATCGGAATAAAATTCCAATTTATGAACGATTCCAAAACGGTCTCTTAATGGACCGGTTAAATCTCCAAATCTTGTTGTTGCACCAATTAATGTAAATGGTGCTAAATCAACTCTAATTGACTTAGCTCCTGAATCTTTTCCAACAACTATATCTATAACATAGTCCTCCATTGAAGAGTATAAGATTTCTTCAACAATCTTTGGCAATCTATGAATTTCATCAATAAACAAGACGTCGCCAGGTTCTAACGATGTTAAAATAGCTGCTAAATCTCCTGTCCTTTCAATTGTAGGACCACTAAGAGATTTGATGTTTACTCCAAGCTCATTAGCTATAACTTGTGCCAACGTAGTTTTACCTAATCCTGGAGGGCCGTAAAGCAAAACATGGTCTAAAGACTCGTTTCTCATTTTTGCGGCCTTAACTGCTATTTCAACCATTTCTTTCACGTCTTTTTGACCAATATATTCGCTGAATGTTTTCGGTCTTAAAGTTACATCTACTTCATCGTCAATTAAAAGGTTATTACTGATTATTCTTTCGTCCATAAAAACACCTCGTTTCTATTATATCAAATTTCTTGTAAAAATCATCCTAATTTATTCTAATCGGTTGAATAATGTTTATTATTATATTATAATTAAAAACAAGGTTAGTATCGGAGTGATTAAATGGCAAAAAAACGCGATATCTTATTGAATTACTTTACCGAATTTCCTAATTATAAAGAATCATATCAAGCCCGTTTAAATGAGTTAAAACGGGATTTTAATAATGAAAAAATCGTTTATAAAAAACTATTGGAAGATATCGACAAAAATTATTCTCTAGATCAAGATTTGCGTTTTTCACAGTACATTGAACAAGAAAAACTTCATGAAAAACGAAGAAACCTCATTGAAGGCGATTATCAAGAAAGATTTGACATTTTAGCTGATGAAATGAATAGCAATAAAGAGGATTTGTCGCTGCTAATCGAGGAAGAGAACAAGCTTTATCAAGAAATTCTTGACCAATTTGAAGAAAGAAAACATGAAGCTTTGAACAGATACTTACAATTGATACATGAAAGCGAAAGAGAAATTGATGAGTCTGTTGATGTCCACTATAACTTTATCGAACAAGAAACCAGAAAGACAGAGAACTTAAAAGAATACTATCAAGGCATTAATACATATCTAGCAAACAATTTATTAGACACGATGGAAAAGGCTAAAAATGCGTTAGATTTGTTAAATGATTCATTAAAAGAAACAAACATAAATGACTCTCAAGAGTTAAATCAGACTGTATTAAAATCGCTTGAGCATTTAAGAGAAACGCAAATTGAAATTATTTCTTTGTTTAAGGATAACTCTAATAACTTAGAAATCCAAAGAGAGTCGATCAAGAAAATTTCAAAGAATAAACAGCAACCTCATTCCGAATTGAATCAAAAGATGATTCAAAAGTATGTTAACCAAATCAGAGAGCTTAACAAAGCTAAAATCGCTTTTGAAGCTAAAGTAAAAACTGATTTGGAAGAATCATTGAAGAAAGTATACGAAAAAATTATTGAGGCTCATGAGAAGAATGATTTCAATGGGTTAAAAAAATACATCTTACAAAAAGAAATTATTGAAAAAAAGGCTGAGTATCTTTTACATAGAAATACTACTTTAACAAAATTTACCATTACCAAGTATCAGCAAGAGATCAAAAAAATTAAGATTGATTCATTCAAGAGAAGCGAAGAAATTAAATTGGCTTATTCTTTACCGATTACTTTTTTGCAAAATTCAATCGATACTTATTCAAATTTTGCCTTTTATCTCAATCAAGGTTTTGACGAGTTGGATAGACTGCTAAATGGTTTAATCGACTTCCATCAAGATTTCTTAGACTCAAAAACCAGTTTCGTTACTACTACTTCTAAAGCCTACGAAGACTATAAAATCAATATGATGGTGCGTATCAATGAAGTAACTTTAAATTTAACTAAATTGATATCTAAGATTGATGATGTTTCTTTACAAATAGTAACTCTAGAATCGAAGAACAGACTAGAAATAGCTGACATTAGAAAAAAGATTGATAATATCGAGATTTTAGGAGATTATCAAAAATATCTTGCATCACTTGAAAATGATGAATTTTTTGCTATGTATCAACACAATAAGAATATTGAAGAAATCCAATTAAAGACTAATTACACCAGTAACTTGCTTAATATCAATCGTGATGTCTTGCAACTTAACAAAAATAAAGAACTGGCTGGTGAACATCTTCAATACATGTTGAATTTGAGCAAGGAAGAGGAAGCGATTCATAAACTAAGTTTTGATAAGCTGATCACCCAATATGAAGCGTTTTATGAACAGCAAAATAAAATGTCTTATATTATGTATAAAATCGCCAAGTTGGAATTGATTAATCAAGTTAAAGAGAAAAACTACTTGTATGCCGAGAAATTTGTTAAGGCAAAGCAAATTGAAGACGAAAAAGATTTGGCTAGTTCTAACTCAGTCATCGAGTTTGTTCACTATATGCAGAGCTTGATTAATGCAAACAATACATCTACTGCTGCTTTTAAGCGATATTTAAGCAACTCAAACAATAATATGTCTTATTTGACAATTGTCGAAAAAGCAAGAAACATGTTACATGAACAAATTGATAACCAATTGAATAAGAAGGTCGCTTCTGCTTACCAAGCTGCAAGTATTTATATGCAAGAAACAAGAGAAATACTAAATGATTTTAGTTTGTTAACTGAGAATTATCTTAGCAAGTATAAACAACTGTTAGTTTACAACGAGAACAATTCGATCGATTACCAAGCTAAAGTAATCAAAGAACAGGGCTATGCCAGTGAAGTTTCTTCACTTTTAACTTATATGAAAAACGAAGCTTTGACTCAAGCATATAAGTATCAAGTTCCTAGTGAAGTCGAAGGTCTAAATTCTTTTTATGAGATGAGTTTAGAAAAATTTAATTACTTGGTTTTTGATGTGTTTACAAAGTTAAAAGCTAAGAGTAAATCTCAAGTTTTCTATGAAAAGATGCAAAGATACATTATTGAAGCATTGGATATTTTAAAGAGTTTTCATAATAAAATCGCTGATTCTATGACCAAAGTAAGGGATAAGATCTTAGAACATGATATTGAGTTTATAGCTAATAGCAAGATTCAAGCTCAAGAGAATAAACGAATAATTGATAAGGAGTATGATTCATTAGCTTTCCAAGCGATAAAGATTAAGGATAAGCGCAATAAACAAATATCTATACTGATTGACAATAGTAATAATCTCAATGAAACCTTTAAGTTAAGAGTTAAGAAAATAAATGATGAGTATTTAAAAGAAAAGAATTTGAATAATGATTATTTAGATTATTTAGAAGCAGAGATTATTCGGATTATAGAGAAAAATGACAAACAATTAATAAAGATGTTGAATTTAATCGATAAAGAAATATTCTTAGATCGCGTTAGATTTACTAAGCAATACAAGAAATATCTCAATATGATTAGTGGCATTAGAACTAGCATCGGTAGTTCATATAATCAAGAGGTTAAGTACTTGTATGATCTTAATTACAAACGTGAAGCTGATATTACCAAAACTATAAGTTTACTAGAAAACAAGATTGATAAACTACCGGAGCAAAAACAAAACATCTTAAAGTCTCTAGACACTCAGAAACAACAGCTCTTTATTACTAAGCAACAAGAATTATTGCAGAAATTCGCGGAAATTGAAGCTAATAAATTGCTTAATAAGCCTGAGTTGATTGAAGAAATCAGAGCTGTAGAGAAGCGATTGCCTGAGGACTATATTAAACTTTATAGGCAGGTACAAGAGCTTGAAAATGAATATTTACAACAATATACGTTAATTAATGAGAATTATTTTGCAACTTATCAGGATTATATCAACAAGCAGTTCGCAAATCGTTTGGTGATTGAGAATGACGGAAAAATCTTTAAGTCTTTTGACTGGTTGAATACTTATCATAAAGATTTATTAAATATTTTCCAGTTGAACTATAGCGAAACTTTGAAGAAGAGTATTGAATCCAGAGATATAATCAAAGAAGAAAAACAAAAGTCAAAAGATAAACAAGACCGGATTATTAATGCATAGGAGTTTCTTATGGCAGATGATAGAGCCAAATTAAGTTTTGAGAATTTCAAAGATTATAAGGAAAAAGTCGATAAAGCTTTTGAAGAAGAGTTATCGCTTTTTGAACGTTTCTCAACTGATATCATCAAAAAGGCAAGCAATCATCACCAAGTTACTATTAATAATTTAGAAGAATCTAGAGAATCTTTAACTTATTTAAGAGATAAAGTTACAGAAATTAAAAAGAGCATCTTCTACCATCAAGAAACTTTGATTATCGATAGACAAAATATTATTCAAAATACTGAGAGACAAGTTCAGAATCAAAATCAGAGTTTATTGGAATTTGAGTACAAGAGTATTCAAGAAAAGGTTGAGAATTTCGATTATTTGAATAAAGCATTAATCCAATCAGCTTTTGATTTTTTCAATGATTTTAAAATGTATTATTCAAAGGACATCATTGATTTAGATGAGTTGTATGCTTTTCTATCAGATAAAAACAAGACTTTTGAAAAAGTAATTCAAAAGTATGAGTCAGAAGTTATGGAGTTTTTCACTTCTCTTGACAATGAAATTTATGAAATGAATGACCGTATAGCGCTATTGATGCAGCAAAAAAATTCACAACTTAACAAGATTTATGATTTCTTTGAAAAAGAAACTACTGCTTATCTTGATAATCAATTGACATTCAGTGTAGAAACAGATTTAAATTCGAAGGAAATCAAGACTCTAATTAATGATAAGCTCGAACAGTTTAAACTGTTCAAGAATCATCTTTTGCAGCAAGAAGAAAAGACAAAAGTTATCTTACATAATGAATATCTTGAACTTTATGAAAAAGTGTTGAAGAAATTGCTCCAAAGAAAAGGCAATTTGTTAATTGGTGATCCTTGTTTCTTTGATCATGTTGAGCAAAGTTTATTAGAACTTAAAGAACAGATTATTTTCGCTAAAAACGAGAATTTAGGCTCTTTAGGGAGTTTGATTAGAACTTATAACCGGGCGATTAAGTATAAAGAAGTTAAAGCGGATACCGAACGAAGAGCTCGAAAAATGACGAGAAAATTCCTTAAGATGAAAAAGGGAATCTTTTTGGAATACCAGAAATCTTCAAGAAAATTGATCAATCAAATGGAAAAATACTATAAGTTGTATTTGGATATATTGAAAGTAGATCCATTTTTAGCACAGATTATCGGTGATAAAGCTACTAAGATTGTCAAGGATGAAGTCAATTACTTATCAACTTTAAAGATTAATAAAGAGCATAAGATTAACGTTAATTATGACATTAAAACCTTAAAACTGAATCAACAAATCAATGAGATTGAATCTAAATTGATTTATGAGGTGGAAAGACAGATTTATTTGCAGGATATCGATTTAATCAGCACTATCTTAGACGTTCAGAATTATTTAGTCGATAAGAGTGCAGATATCGCATTATCGGTTAATCGATTAGAAGCTGATAAATTTAATATCTTCAAGTTGGATAAGGCCATCAATGCTTATTTGAAACATGATATGAAGATAAACAATATCAATAGACGTTATTTGAATATTGTTACAGATATCTTAATTAAGCACGTCCGCCAAAGTGAAAATCACAATATTGATTTGGTTGAAGCTTTGTCTGATATTAAACTCGCTTTAAAAGAGTATGATATTGCGGCTATTCACTTCAAGACGATGTTTGAGAATGAGAAAAGATTTTTGGTAATGCAGGCCAATAGAGTCAGTGATGAAACTAAAATTGATGACAATTATATATTGACTAAATATGAAAACCAAATGCGTTTTGCACAGGAACAAATTAATCTCGCAAATGATGAATTAAAACTCCGTGTTCAAGCGATTATGACCGCAGTTGATGAAGAGAGAGTGTATTATCAAGACATTATCACTAATCAGGAGATGGCGACAAAGAAAAGACAAAGCGATTTAATTGATGAGTATCAAGCAAAGATTTACCAACAAAACCTATTGGTTGAGAACTTGACTGAACAAAAGAGCAAGAAGGTTGTGGAAAAAGAGTTTCATAAGCTAAAGGAAAGATATGAAACTTTGATTCAGCAGGCCAAGATGACTTCTGAGGAAAACCAAATTATTCAAGATGCCAACAGGAGATTGAAAACTTTGGAAGACCATTTGGAGGAAGCCCTAGACGAAGCGGTTTTATTGCGTGATGAAACCATTGAAGAAATGCAGAGTTTATATAATACAGCTTATGAAAGATATGAGTATTTTAAAAATTATTTGGCTAACAAAGTTGAACCACTAGAACCGACTTTCTATCAGACTTTAGAGAGAATGCAAAGTCGTTACAAGTATAAATTAAAAACAGCTGAAGCTGAACTAGATATTAAGACTAAAGATTTACTGGAAAATTATCTCGATGTTTACTTTACGGAGCAACCTGATTTAGATAGGGCTAAACTGATTGAAAATATTAATCTTATGCAAACTGAGAAAGAGGCTGCTACTGCTGATTACGAACAAGAAATTGCCAGTATAGATTTAGATTTTCAACAAAGATCGGATGATTTAGTCAAGAAGCGGAATGAAATCATCAAAGAAGCTAAAGCTTTTAAGGAAAGTATCACTAACAAACGTGAACTTGAAATCCAGACTAAGCAACAGGAATTATCGATATTGGAAAATCGTTATCACCAGCAACAAAGAGACAAACAAATCTCTTATGAGAGCGAAATTGAGAATTTGACCAATGAGTATAATCAAACTTTAGGTGAAAGTAAAAAATATATCATGAATTTAAGTCAATCGTTCGAGAAAGTGTTAAACACTTATAAACCTTACGTTAGATTGACGAAGAATAACCGTAAAATTAGGACTATTGTTAAAAAAACGAATCATAATATTGATAGAAAAGAGAAAAAAGAGTTTAAGGTTTTAGAAAAAGAGCTTAAGAAACGACAGATGTTAATCAATAAGTAACTTAAAAGGACTAGCGAATTTGCTAGTCCTTTATAGTTTATTCTAACATTTTTAACAAGCTGCAGCCGATATCGGTACCTTTTAAATTGAAGTTGGCGGCGATGGTAGTTCCTACATCCGCAAACGTTCCTCTTTCAGGTAAGAATTTGCCGTTGTAGTCATGAGAATAGATAAATAGTGGTACATATTCTCTAGTGTGGTCAGTGCCTTGGAAAGTTGGATCATTTCCATGGTCGGCTGTAACCATCAATAAGTCGTCGTTATTTAGAAGTTTTATCAAATCACCTAAATCATTGTCGAATTCTTCCATTGCTAATTTGTAACCGTGTGAGTCTCTTCTATGGCCATATAATGCATCAAAATCAACTAAATTAGCGAATAAAAGTCCGGTGAAGTCTTTTTGGGTAAGCTCCATTACTTTATTCATTCCATCATGATTAGATTTGATTCCATAGTGTTCAGTGATTCCTGAACCGTTAAAGATATCACGGATTTTCCCAACCGAAATGACGTCAAATTTAGATTCTTCCAAAGTATTTAATACAGTCTTTGAAGTCGGGCTAAGGGCATAGTCATGTCGATTTGTGGTTCTTTTAAAACCATCTTTTTCATTTCCTAGATAAGGTCTTGCGATAATTCTACCGACACGCCATTTATCAACTAGGGTAAGTTCTCTAACTTTTTGACAAATATCATAGAGTTCATCTAATGGGATAACTTCTTCATGGGCAGCTATTTGCAATACGCTGTCAGCGCTGGTATAGACGATTAGATCGCCGGTTTTAACTTGATGCGGTCCTAATTCAACTAGGATTTCTGTTCCTGAAGCTGACTTGTTACCAACAACTTTACGACCTGATAACTTTT
>Ga0265295_1009497_pt1 | contig 10377 bp, 6 predicted proteins | sample Munlansysbiofilm_FD_192503 | JGI IMG/M metagenome (GOLD analysis project Ga0265295, IMG submission 192503) | Leachate microbial communities from a municipal landfill in Southern Ontario, Canada - Methane capture system biofilm | ecosystem: Engineered > Solid waste > Landfill > Unclassified ... | reverse complement strand
GTTAGTGCGACAGTTGTTTCTGAAAAAATAAGCGTGGTGGCTTTGTATAATTTGATTTCTTCTTCGCTAGAACTATCTTCGGTTCCTTCTTCTGTTGATGTTGGTTCAACATATTTGTTCGTTGTTTTTAACTCATATTGATTTTTCAAAATTTCACTAACGATTGTATTAAAAGATCTAGTTTCTATAGGATTTACAAAATAAACAAGCAAGTCGTATTGGTGCGAATTCTCATTAATGCGAGCATATTGAATATCCGTGGACGATTCACTGTAATACTCATATTTTGTTTTCCATTTTCCACCTTTGTCTTCCAATTTGTGAGTTTCATTAACATCGGCAATTACAAGGTCGATATCATTTTCTTTTAAATCAAGAGAGAAATCGGTGATTTGAGTATCGAAACTTTTTAGGCCATTAGTAAAAAACGACGTTGCATATTGATTGTATGCGTGGACTGTAACTGGGATTACCGGAAGTAAAACAGAAATAGCGAACATAATGAGCGCAACCCACCATCTATTGTGACGAGCTCCATCAATTGCGCGTTGGTTGCTGTATAAACTTCCAAAAACATTTTTCAAATTTTCTTTGGTTTGGGGTTTTATTTTCTTTTTCATAATTTTTCCTGCTTGTTTATTGTATGAGAATATCGTCTATTATTCAATTAGAATAAATATTGCGGCAATTTAATATTTTGATTATAATATAGCGGCAGATGGGGCTGCACTGGTTTCGACAGGAATGTTGCCTTGCTTAGGCCGCAGTCGTGCGGTGACGTAATCACCAACCAAAAAATAACTGCCAATCGTAGTTATATGGGTGCCCAAAGCACTCAACTCAGCTTCGCTTAATTAGCTTCCGAAATAGGAACCGTCCGATAAGGCCGGGTAGCGCGGACCTCGAGATTTAGCCCATTGCTCTCGAGCCCTCCGTAAAAAAATGGGATAAGATCTAGCAGTAGACAAGTTAACTAGATACGAAAAATGGTTTGACTCGCAATCCACATTGGTCGATGTTATGGTGGGTTGTTAAAACTCAATGTCGTCTAAACTGTAGACGCCTTTGACAGGTCATTCTTGGACACGAGTTCAACTCTCGTCAGCTCCACCAAATCCGATTTAATTGATTCGTCGATTTTAAAACAAAAAGACAGTCACCGACTGTCTTTTTTGTTATTTTTAATATTCGGACTATCTATTTATTTTGGCCCATTTTTCAAGACCATACAAACCAATAGAACCGACGGAGTTTCCAAGTAACCCTAGAAAAACATAAAGCAGCGCCTTCCATTCAAAAGTTCCACTTAGCATGAAATAAAAAATATCGGCGATGCTGTGCTCGAAACCCGCCAACATAAATATCATCGCGCAAAGTATGACCAATACCACTTTGGTAAAATCATTTGGGACGCGCTTATATCCCTCGACTGCCAAATACATCATGACACCGCACATAATGGCCAATCCGAAAAACTGCCACCACTCGACACTTAGTTTTTGTTCAACGGAAAAATAAGACGCGTCAATAGCAGGTACAACGTTTGCCATTTTGACAATTAAAACAATAATTGCTGAACCTATGGCGTTGCCCAAAATCATGACGATAAGGTCCACTATAAAAATGGGTTTATTGTCGAAAACGTATCCAATTTTACCGGTAAATAAATTGACTGGTTTTACACACACAAGAAGAAGTCCGCAACTAAATAAAAAAGCTCCCAATTCTTTATTGCCAGCATATATTTGGGTGAGGTTAATTGTCCCTGCAATGCCGACGATAACACCCGCCATAACAGCAGGAGGGAACACGTCTTTAAATAGTCTTTTTAGTAGCGTCATTTTCATCACCTTAAACATTTTAAATTAATATATTTTAAACGCAATCGATATTGTAAAGAAATAAATAAAATAGAATAAAAATAAGCCTAAAAGCAAAATCACAAAAATATCAAAAACCGCGCAAATAGATAAATTCGGCTTTTAATAAGTTGACCAAACAACGCAACAATGATTTTTTTGTATCTCTGAATTTAATGTGAAAAATGGATGTTTTTACAAAACAACCGAGTTTTGCAACCTTTCTAAAAGCACATCAAAATTTTGTTAAAACATGCTTTTTTAAAATATTAAATATATAAATATATTTGTTGTCAAATTTTCTTTAAATTCGCACAAAACACGCTATTTTAGAGCGTTTTATTGGCTTTTAGCGATTTGCAATTAATATTATTAATAGTTAAAATGCATTGGAGTGTTATGGAACCAGTCTGTTTCTATTTGAGTTATGCATTGGCCATCTTGGTTGTTTTGTGCATTGGCGGAGCCTCTTTATTTTTATTTTTCTTCAAAGGTGGAAAGGCTCAAAATGAACAACGCATAAAAAAGATTTTAGCGGTCTCCACGTTCATATTAATATTTTCGTTTTTACTGAGATATTTTTTATCCGATGACCCAATTCAAAATACCTTCGCTTTAACAGGAGGTGTCTTTCAAGATAACAGGGCCGCGAATGCATTTCTTTTCATTTTATTGATATTTTATTTTCCGACGCTATTAATAACAATTTTAAGACACTTTTTTGATATCAAAGCACTTAGGGTATTGAACAAGTGGTTTTCCCTTCCCGCTTCAATTTTGAACTTGATATTCCTTTTTGCACTCACTAAAGGTTTTAATTCTTTTTCAAATATCGATGTCATAAACTGGTCGGTATTAGTTTTGTTTGCTATCGAGGTCGGGTCGATGCTAGCTACTTCTTTAACGGCATTCTTACTCGATTTTAAAGCAGATAATAAAGTAAACACAAACAAGCAAGAAGTCGTCTTCATAGTTTTAATAGGCACACTTGCGTTAATTTTCTCCGCTCCTGCCTATTCATTACAATATTTGTTCGGCGAACATTTTATGATCGAAAAGGTTTTGGATTTCGATATTATGCATCGCGTTTTCTTATATGTCCTTATTTTGACGACCATGTTGATATATCTTTTCCACTGGCACCGGACAGAGCAAGAAAAAACTCTTGTAATGTTAATCCTCTCTTTGGCTTGCCTGATTACATTTTCTATCGACTATAAATTAACAACAATGTTCACATTTACTCCGGAGTTCCTAGTGCAATTTACAGTTTTGCCGTTTCACCTATGCCACACGGCGATGTATGTCGTGCCGCTTTGTATCATTTTTAGAAAACATAGAGTATTCCGCTATTTATTTTATTTCACATATTTTATCAACGTATTCGGAGCTTTTGCCGCACTAATTTTGCCCAACTATAGCGAAACTACTGCAAGCAATTTATTTTCTCCATCCTTGTGGGTTTTCTGGGTCAACCACTTCGACGCGATGATGTTGCCACTTTTAGCGGTTGCGCTTGGAATATTCGAAAGACCGAAATTTAAATACATGATGTGGTCCTTGTTTTTCTTCGCTATTTATTATGTGTTTATCTTGTTTATCGACGTTTGGTTTGCAAACTATGAACCGAGTATCGATTACTTCTTCTTAAACAGCAACTTTCTTCCCGAGAAATTTGGAACAGTGGTCGAAACCGCAATTATGGGTCCGTGGTCGTTTAGTGTCGGTGATTTGACATTCACCTTCTATCCGATTTTCCAAGCATTGTTCTTCTCGGTGTATATTTTTGTCGCTTTTTTGATGTGGTACGTCTATGAGATCGGTTTTAAAATTTCTGAGTCATTTCACGATATTTACGCAAGAAAGAAAATAATTAAAAAAGAAAAATTAGAACATTTGTTAATAAGAAAAGAATTGGACGGAGGGCAAAAAATGAAAGAAGAACATCGAGCAGAACTAATATTCGACAATTTCTCCAAGCGTTACGGAAATTCCGAAACTTTCTCTGCTCAAGAAGTGAGTCTTGAAATTCACGGCGGAGAGATTTTTGGATTCTTGGGTCCTAATGGGGCCGGAAAATCAACCTGCATTAAAACCGCAATCGGGATCCAACCGATTACCTCTGGAAAGATAAATGTTTGTGGCTATGACGTCAAAAACGAACCTGTTAAAGCTAAAAAAATGATTGGATATGTCCCCGATCATTACGCATTATATGAAAAATTAACCGGGCGAGAATACATCAACTATATCGCCGATTTATATGGTGTAAGTCAAAAAGATAGAGATGAAAGAATTGCGAAATACATCGACCTTTTTGAACTTTATCAAGCATTTGATAATAGAATGCAAACTTATTCACACGGAATGAAACAAAAAATCGCCATTATCGCCGCACTTGTTCACGATCCTAAAGTGTGGATTTTAGATGAACCATTAACTGGATTAGATCCAAATTCTATTTTCCAGGTAAAAGAATGCATGAAAGATCACGCCCGAAAAGGAAATGTGGTTTTCTTCTCAAGTCACATTATTGATGTGGTGGAAAAACTTTGCGATCGGATTGCCATTATCAAAAAAGGAAAAATTTTAGCGGTTCGTTCCGTCAAAGAAATCGAAGAAGGATCTTCACTAGAAACGTACTACATGAATTTGGTTGGCGATAACAAAGACGACGAAGAATAAAATGGAAGCAGAAAAGAACAAAAAAATCAAAAAAATTAGGGTGCCAAAGGCAAAAACGGAGAAAGCCTCTAAACCTCCGAAAGAGTTTAAGCCACCTAAAACCGCTTTCGGCCGCAGCATGAGGGCTCTTTACACGTTGACCGTCATGCAGCTCAAAGATAAGTTTTCATTTTCTTTTGCAGCAGACAAAAAAGGCGCAATTATGAAAATTTCTTCGTACGTTCTCGGATTCATAGTTATCACCGCTGCGTGTTTTGGTGTCATTTACTTATTGGGCTTCCTCAATTTGTTTTCACTAGGCGGCTTTGTTCCGGTCAGTGCGATGACGGTCATATTTACAGTTATGCTTGGACTTTCGATTATAACTTGTTTAGTTGGACTTACTGACACGCTTTATTTTTCAAAGGACAACCAAGTTCTCCTAGCCTTCCCAGTCGCTCCAAACATCGTCTTTCTTTCTAAACTCAATGTTTACTACTTCTCAGAAGTAATCAAGAACTTCTTGTTCATAGTGCCACTATTTCTCGCCTATGGAATGTGTTACAGCTTTGTTTGGTATTACTATTTTTGGATCTTGTTTTGCTTCTTGTTGATTGCCGCTATTCCGGTTATAATTGCCGCTTTATTATCTTTGGTTTATATGTGGGTAAAAATCTTTTTGAAGAAGTATCCAATTGTCAATTCGTTACTTGTTTTTGCAGTTTTAATTGGCGCCTTTACTTTTTTGATTTATCTCATCACTCTTTTGCCAGAAAACATAAACATCATCGCCAACTGGGGTACTACTTTCTGGGAAATTCAGGCTTTCTTAAATGGGTGGAGCAATGTTTTGTCACCAGTTAGGTCTTTGGTGGATGTCATGGTCGGTCGAGGTGCTTCACCTTACACAATGACTTTATTCAGTCAATTTACAGTCGTGACACTAGCTATTATCTTGAGTTCTATTATCGCCGTCGGCTTAATTGCGTTTTTTCTTGCCAAACCGATGTTCTTTAAAATGGCCACTAAACCGTTTGAATTTAGCAAGAAAAAAATCGCCCACGATTACAAACTTCCAAAACAGGAATTAGAAAGTCAAGTTGGAGCGTACATTTTCAAAATCAAAAACGAACAATTTAGAAATGACGAACGCAAATATCGCTTTATTATAAATAAAGCATGGAAAGAAAATTTCTTTACGAGCAAAAGGGTGTCGCCTAGAAGAATTGTCCGTATTTTAAAAGAAGTGTCCGGTCTTGATTTTGAGTACAAAAAAATTGATGAAAACATCGATTTGAAACACGCTGGACCGGCATTTATTATCTTAAAAGATTTCGACATTAATCACCTGATTTTGCTCAAGAGATTTAACAAAATTTCATATTACCTTTTCGATCCAATTCACCTCGAAAAGAAGAATTTCAGCGCAAAAACGCCATTTTTGTCGTCGTTATTCAAAGAATTCGTTCTTTCTTTGCGCGCCCCAGAGATCATTATCTCGAACTTCGTGCTCTTTTCTATAACCCCACTAGCGGTCCTTTTACTCAACAAAATATTCAGCGCGATGAACACGAAAATTATGGGAGGTTATATGGTCGTCGCGGTTAATGTTTTCATTATCCTTTTATTGATGCTAAGCAGCAGTATTAACTTTGCCTCGATATATTCAAAAGAAGGCGCTAGTTCATACTTATTAAAAAGTGCCCCGGTCAATTACACGAAAAACTTATTGAGCAAACTCGTCATCAATACTTTTGTAATGCTCATGTCCACTGTTGCAACGGGGATAATTTTCTATATGACCAATAAACAAAATCTAAGTGGAGTGTGGCTTTTGTTTATTGCGATATTCTTTGTTTATTTAGGACATGTCTTGTGGTCTGCGGAACTCGACTTCATGAATCCGCAAGACAAAATCTATGCCACTACCGGAACTAATGTTTCCAATCCAAACGAAACAAAATCCACAGTATTTGCATTCGTGATTGCTTTCGTATTGGCACTTATTACATTCTTCCTTTTAGATGAAGACATCAACGTGGCATTTATTAAAATATTATTTGTTGGTATAATCTTCTTTGGAGTTAGGCTTTACCTATTTATAACTCGTATTCGAGTTTATAACACCGAAAGAGGGGAGACGGGCAAATAATGAAAAAACCAGTTATTATAATCGTTGCCGTTATCTATGTTGCCTCCATTCTTTTGGTGGGCTTTTTCGGCGTTCAAGCTCAATTTGATAATTTGACAGTTTATGCTGAAAAAATCGAATGTATAAATGAAGACAGAAAAGACGCAGCAGGCAATGAACTCGTCAAAGTCGAGCACAAGGATGCCGGCTGGACGCAAATCAAGCTGTATGATTTTCATCAAATTTATTATGAAGAAGCCGCCAGTTTTAAAATAGACTGGAAGGTTTCTCCTGCTGACGTTACCAATAGCGAAGTTCGTTTTAGTTATGATGAAAATGAAATGTTTTCCGTTATTACTGAAAGTGGTCCTGGTCAAGTTCAAGGAACGGTTAAGTTTCACAAATATCCAGAGAACGGCGTTGAGGTACTTACTCTTAATAGAATAAATATTAAGTCCGCAGACGGATCTGGTGCCAAAACATATGTCGTAATTACGTGCATTATAAAATCCACTCAAGAACAAGGAGGAAACGCTTAATACAATAAATTATCAGTCACAAATTTCTAAAATATTATTTTTCAAAAAGGAGAATTAAAATGAAAATTAAAACTATATTTCCACTACTTATTTCTGCGGTCTTTGTACTAGCGGCGTGCGACCCTAGTACAAGTAGCACGAGTTCGAGTACTTCGTCTTCTTCCAGCAGTGGAACTATTTCAACGAAAATAGCAACTTTTGCTTTACCGCAACAAATAACTGAAAGTTATAAACCCGCTATTGCAACTCGTGAAGACTCTACAAAACTCAACACTGGTTTCGCCTTTCAAGAAGACCGCTATTTCATCACTGAAAACAGTTCTTATAAAGTCGGAACTGACAATCCGTTTAAATTTTTGCCGGCGATAGATGCTTATACCGACAATTTCGACATAGTTCCGCTTACCAGTTATCACTCTATTGCACATGTCGATATTTCAGAATCCGCCGGTTTTAGAGAACTCGGACCAACCGAAATTGACAACTTTGTTTCAATCGACAATGTGAATTCGACTTTCCATTTCACAGAGGCCGCTAAAGGACACACGTTCAAATTAAGAGTGTTGCCGGATGGCGAATATTACACTTTCCCAAATACAGTAAAAGAACTATCCTTTGAAGTTGAAATCATCGAAGGATATAACGTCCATAATGTTGCAGAACTATCTATGATAGATAATCACAATTCCTTATGGAATGAATATAAAACCGCTAATAACTTACCTTTAGATCAAAAACCAAAAGGTATTATTTTGCATGATGATTTAAAAATCACAAAAGACGATGTACCCACTGGATTTTTTTACACCGAGAATGACGTCGTTCAAGCGAGAATGCCCGGGATTGCAAATTACAGAGCACCCGAGACACCGGATGGTGTGACAAATCCGCAAGATTACAAAAAAGTTATAGGATCGCTTAAGGATTTTGTAAGCATCTATACACATGATACGCCCAAAGACGAAACGTTTGTTTTTGAGGGCAATTACTTCAGTATCGACGCAAGTGCTTTTCCACACGTAAGAAAATTTGGTGACAAAACAGTAGACAAGTCTCAAGAATCCGAAGGTTCTCACACTCAATTGTTCGGTTTGCCTGGTGATGGACAAGGCGAAATGACTCGCGCCGATGGCGCTGCAACCGAAGATTTAGACGTCGCTATCCCCGCAGGACCAGATACCGAACAAGGCGACGTTATAATGAGAAACATGACCGCAATTGGCAACGGTGGTCGAGAAAATACCGGTTTGAGTAATGGTGGCGTTATGTTTAATAAGAGTGCCGCCAACGTTATGACATGGGAAAACATAATCGCTAGAAACATGACTGTTTCTTTCTTCTCAAGAGCTAGCATTGGAGTCGAAAAACCAGTCACTAGCTATATTAATTACTGCAAATCATACGATTCATATAGCACGATGACTTACTATTACGGCTCGCAAGATAACTATGTTAACAATTCGATTTTGAAAAGATCTGGCGGAGCATTGTTTATTAGCGATGAAACTTGGGTGGGTGATGATAGTGAAGGAGATTATCCAAATCGCCATTTGTCAAATTTAACCACTGTAAATTGCGAACTAGATGGAAGTGCTATCGGCTCCGAACCATGGTTTGAAAGTCATGGTGCAAGTTCCGCCGTTTCGCAGCTAAAAAGTATGGGACCATTGTTCACTGGCTATCAACAAGCAGGCGTTAACACACTGGGCAAAAACATTGTTAAAAACGAAAAAATGAATATCATTGCGCTTTTAATTCGCGGCAGCAACGTTTTTGACAATAATATGACCTCATTAAAATCCACAATATCCATCAACGAATCCGCTTTTCCTTTAAGACCCCATAATATGGAGACCCAAACCCCATATGCACCATATATTAGTGGCGCCGGCCAATTCTTAATGTTCGAATCTGAAAACGGTGGTAGAGGATATTTTAATGGTACAAACGATTTTGTAATAGTAAATGAAGCATTTCAAACGGTGAATTTCGGCAGCGTTTTCACACAAAGCGATCCCAATTTTATGGATCCTGCTTATTTACAAAATATTGGAAACTTCTTTTCAGGAGATACGATTAATTTATATCTCAAGCCCATGCCAGGATCAAAAAGTATAGGCATTGTGCTAGGTTATTAATTTGATTTAAATTTTAGAATAAGAACACTCTAGGACACATAATTTGTCTCTTATTTCAAAACACGAGAGACTTTGTGGTATGATTCTAAGGGTGTTCTTTAGAACCTTAGCAACCAACAATATAAAAAATAAAAATTCGAGGTAAATTATGAAAATTGCAATTTCTGCCGAATCGACTATCGACATTCAAAAAGATTTATTAGTCAAATATGACATTCACATCGTCCCATTTGCGGTGACACTTGGCGAAAGAACTGCTTTCGATGGAGATATAACTCCGCAGGAGATATTCGACTTTGTCGATAAAACAGGACAACTGCCAAGAACTAGTGCCGTCAACGAATTCCAATTCGAAGAGCACTTTAAAGCTTTATTAAAAAACTACGATGCCGTGATTCACTTTTCATTGAGTTCGGCAATTTCTAGCGCACACGAAAACGCCTCTAAGGTAGCCGCAAATATGAAAAACGTATTCGTAATCGACACAAAAACTCTTTCCACCGGGATCGCCCTTCTTGCGATTCACGGACGAGAACTAGCAAACAAAGGACTTAAACCAGAGGAAATAGTCGAAAAGTGCACTAAAAGACTTCCTTATGTTCAAGCTTCATTCGTGCTAAACAATCTCGAATACCTTTACAAGGGAGGACGCTGTTCTTCTTTGCAAAGATTTGGAGTTAATCTATTCAAGATTAGACCGCAAATACTAGTGACTCAAGACGGAACGATGATTTCAGGGAAGATGTATCGTGGCAAAGACGAAGTCGTCGTCAGAAAATATTGCGAAGATACGCTCGCCTCATTTGATAATCCAGACAAGACCGTCGCTTTTGTAACCGCACCAAACTATAGCGATGACATATTTGCGATTGCCGAAAACGCGCTGCGAGATAAGGGTTTTAAAACCATTTATAGGACAACCGCAGGCGCAACTATTACAAGTCACTGCGGCGACAAAACGATTGGTATTTTATATATCAACGACGGAAAGTAAAATCCAATTTATGTTTTTAAAAAGTAGCGGAGTCACCGCTACTTTTTTGAAT
>Ga0265295_1009496_pt1 | contig 10378 bp, 2 predicted proteins | sample Munlansysbiofilm_FD_192503 | JGI IMG/M metagenome (GOLD analysis project Ga0265295, IMG submission 192503) | Leachate microbial communities from a municipal landfill in Southern Ontario, Canada - Methane capture system biofilm | ecosystem: Engineered > Solid waste > Landfill > Unclassified ... | reverse complement strand
CGTTTTTAACGGATAATAAATCGCGGATTTTTCAAAAATCGTTATGAAATCAAGATGGGTTTGAACGAAATTTGGAAATGAAGCATTCAAAAAAACAGTTCATTGAAAAATATAAGAATATAAAATCATGTGTCGCTTCATCCGGCGCCCCTTAAAACGAATTCAAAAATTCGGACGCGCGCGGATATCTGAGTCAAATCAAAAAGCGGCTTTTCAATCCAAAGCAACATTAAAAAAACAATGTTGCCTGCGATTGATTTGTACAGACAAAATATCAAAACAGAAATAATGGAATTAAAACAAAAAACCGATCATGTACAAGATGATCGGCACAATTATTCGAAAACACCGTGAAAATAAGAAATCATTCGAATGACCTTTCAATAAGAACTATTCTTATTAAGTCTTTCGCTTGAATTGAATTTTTTTCATTTTTCGGATAATCGTTTTTCATTGTTTTTTTGATGTTTTAAACAAAATCTATTAAAAATAAAGGTGAAAAAATGTCTAAAAAATTAATGACATATGGTGCCGTTTTATTGGCACTATTCTTTGTTGCATTTGCTCCGGCAACTGCAGCAGATGTATTGTACGTGGGTAATTTTGACTATCCTGGTGGCACTATTTACCCGACACTTCTTGATCCCAATACAACAAATCATACTGTGACACAGGTTGCTATGTATAATGCAGGTTATACTGGTCCCAGCTCTCAATTATTAGCAATTGCAGAAGCTACGGTTAACACCAATGGAGCTGGCGGTTTCAGTAACTACGACTTTGTTTTCTATGACATGGGCGAATTCTGGTACTATCCTTTTGGAAATACTTATGATGAATTTGATGAAATTGATCAACTTGGAGCATACGATCTTGCTAACACAGCCTTTGTTGCATTAAGATCTGCTCCTTGGGGCGGAACCACCCATTTAGCTCCCTATCAATTTAGAGTAATTGATGATTCTACTCAGACTGCTTACAGTCAGTACTTCATTGATAACCCATCCGAACAAACCTATCTTTTGGCGTTCTTCGATTACGATCTCAATAATTCTTCTGCTACTAACCTCTATGATGTCAATGATTCCTTTTTCATTGGTGACCAGTCCCAAGCAGATGGATTTGTTGATTACTTTGTTTAATAATTTTAAATAAACTTTTGATTTAAACAAATTGTTTACACTGTGACAAGTTCATCTTGTCACAGTTTGATTTTATTTAACTATTTATTTTTATTTATTTTTATTGAGTGTTATCCATGATTTTAAAAACTAGAGAAATGAGCATTACAAAATATTCATTATTTATTATATTTTTTTTATTAGTCTTGACAACAGGAATTTCAGTCACATCAGCAACCGAAGTATCACCAAAAGGATTGTATTTGTTGGAGGGAGATGTTGTTACATTATCCGCTCCTTCCGGTATGGACTTGGTTTCAGGTGATCCAACAATATTAGAAATTGACGGCAAAACTGCAACCGCAAAAAAAGCAGGTATTGTATCTGTTTATTCTGTTTCAAAATCCAGTGAATATTCAAAATTATACGATGTGACAGTTGCAGGAGTTCAGCTTGAAGTTTATTTTATGGATTCGGCAGGTATTCTTAATATATTGGATTTTTCTCAAGTTCCTTATGTAAATATGACTTCTGTTTCTCTTTATAATGCCAATGATGTTATTCTCAATAATCATTTTTCTTCTTATGATGCTTTGTTTTATTCTAACAATTTTAATCCGTCAAGCGGGGGTGCATGGCAAGATCCGCTTTTTATTGCATTCAAAGACGCACATGAAACAGGAACTCTGCTTCTTGCTGGCACTCCCGGTAAAGATCACAGTATTGCCAACGGTTCATATTTCCCTGAATATTTTGATTACAGGTATCTTGCAAGTTGTTCTTCCGATTTAGGCCACATTAATTTTACGTTTTGTGAAGAATATCAAACTGCTGCCGGTATTATTAGGTATAATTCTGTTGCAGGGAGTTCTTATAAATCGGCTCCGGTCGAATTTGCAAATGCCATTGCTCCTTTGATTGCAAAACAGTCGCTCGAAAAAACAATTTACACTGCTGAAGAACTAAATATTAACTCTCAAAATTTGACGAATGCAAAAACAACTCTTTCTAATTCTCTTTCAACCCCGACTGATTATATTCAAGCAATGCATCAGCTTAAAAAGGAAATTTACAACAGTGCCGAATTATCTCATATTGAAATCAATCAGCTTGATGTCTCTCTCAAACCCGGGGACAGCGCAAATTTATCTGTGACAGTATATACAACGGTTGGTACAGCGCTTTATGGAAATGTAACGTGGAAATCTTCAAATAAGGATGTTGCAGTTGTTGATCAATATGGAACAGTAACAGCGGTCGGATTTGGCGATGCTGTAATTACTGCTAAAGTCGACGGCAGCAGTTTATCAGATGAATGTAAAATTACGGTCGGCAAATTTTTAAAAATTTATGCGGCGGGAAGTAACTATTCTTCTACGAGTTCAGTTACAACAACATACGCTCCTTCAAGACCTTTTTTAGGTGTCGAAGATGTCAGTATTCATTATTCGGATCATTCTCTCAGCGATGCTGTTCTCTTAGAAGCGAACAGATCGACTTACAATTATATCTATGATGAAATTAAAAACAGCGGCTCTATAAGTTTTACAAGTGCTGTTCGTCAATATAAGAACGGTTTTGATCTTTTATGGGCTAATGTGACTTATGTTTATTTGGGTGCAGGAGGTGCTTCTCATGTCCCGATTGGAATGTATTACTCCCTTGAACAAACAGAAGGCGGAACACGAACGGATGCAGTTGCGATGAACCAAGACAAAAGTATTTTTGCTAAATCTTTCCGCGATTATATGGCATCAAGTATCACTTTGGATGAATTTATTGAGTCGGGAGAACTCGAAAGAGAAGCATTGAAAAATCTTTTGATTAAATGTGATGAAGTTTTTTCAGATTCCGAATTTGAAAATACTTATACAGAAACAAGTCGAAATGAATTCTCGGTAAAATTAACCGAAGCGAAAAAACATTACACTGACATTTCCGGCACAACCGATGAAGGTGCTGATATTCCCATGGACGAATCTGTTAAGAAAATGACAGCATCGATTGTTTATGACCTCAAAGAATCTCTTCAGTTTTTGGAATATGTAAATCCGGGAACAGTCTCTTCTGTTGATATCGGGGAAAATTTCTCTCTTCGAATCGACACGCGAGGTAAATTAGAAGCGACCGTTTCAGGAGCTGATTTGAAAGTAGATGATGTTGTGTGGTCATCTTCTGATGAAAAGGTTGCAACAGTCAATTCCGTGGGGGTTGTTACAGCAAGAGCGTCAGGAACTGCAACAATTACGGCAACTTCTGTTTTAGATGAATCTGTTTCAGGCTCATGTGATGTGACCGTCACAATTCCGATTAATTCGGTTTTATTGGACTATAATAATTATGTGTTTGAAGTAGACGGTTCAGCGATACCCGACACTTCTTTGAATACACCCCCCCTGGAAGTTCAAGCTTTCTTTAATCCGATTAACGCCAAATACGATCTTGTAGAATGGACAACTTCAAATGCTTCCATTGTAAAAGTTGAAAAATCTCCGGAAGCAGGTGTCGAAAAAGCAATCATTACACCAATAAATCCCGGAACTGCAACTGTTACAGTGTCCGCAATCGTTGAGGAAACGATTTTTAACGCCACTTCCGCCGAATTTGAAAAAATTCAAACCGTTAAAACAGCAGATATTGATATTTTTGTTAAAGTTTTGAAATCTCAAAGAGTCAATATTCTTCATATCGGAGATATTCCTTTGAAAGGTGCTCAGCTTGCATCGGATACAATGTATTATTCCGGCTATATTGATTATGAATTTATTCAAGCTTATGATCCAAAAACGCTTAAAGTCAGTGATGATGTTTTAAATATAGCATCCGATTTCAAAAATTATAATTTAATTGTTTTTGATATGTTTGGTGATTACAATTTAATTGAAACCGAATTAAAAGCCGCTCAAAACGGAGATAATAAAACAAAATTATTGTCATTGGAACCGGATAATATTCCGCCGGAATATATTGATTATATTTCTGATACGGATAAAAAAACATCTTTAATTTTCAAATATTATACACAGTTGACATTAAATAATGATCAAACATCAACGGCTTTCCTTTGGGGTGAAAAGTTCCTTTTAGAAGCCGGTGACAAATATGCCCATGACAAAATGCCGAAAGAATATCTCGATGAAAAACTATTGGAAGTTTTGTACATCGGTCAAAGTGCCGAACTTTTCAATGAAACAACTGACAGTTTCTTCAATAACGGTGCTTACGGCGGTGCTGTCAATTGGACGGTTCTTCCATATAATGAAACAAGTAAAAAATTTGAAGATTTTTATGAGTACAAGGCAGATGCGAGCTTAACTAATGAAGATAAAGCTCAAATTACATTGATTAATAATTTCTTGTCTTCAACAACTGTTGATTTTGATGTTATTATTTGCGACGGATTTAGCGGTAGTTTTTCAGGAAGTCATTTGAATCAGTTAACCGGACTTAAAACATATGTAGATGCTCATTCCAGTCAAGCCATTTTCATTCGGATGGATGGAAGTTTCTTTATAACAGGATTTATTCCGGCAACAATCACAGATACTGTTTCGGAAAGCCTGACATTTGATTTGGATTCAACATCATTATCTGCAAGTTATTCTTACCTCTACAGTATTATTCAAAGATATGGTAATGACAGAGTCAGTACCTGGCCTTACACACCAAACGCAGGTGCATCTTCTTCTATCTATTTTATTCATCCTGTTCCCGGACAGGACTCTGCTTTGAAATTCTCCACTTTGGATTCTTACATTGCATGGGCAAGTATGAATGATATGTCTTGGGCAATTGAAGAAAACGGCGGAATAAAGTCTGAAAAGACAAAATATTATCATCCGGACAGACCGACTGTCGGCATTTGGATGTTTGGGTCCGATCAAGGTGTCGGAATGAATGCTCTGATTTATGCTCTTGAAAAACAAGATGTAAATACCATTATCGGTGTCGGGACATATGATGACATTCCGACTTATTATAGTTGGAAAGACAAAAATGGTAATTCAAAACAAATCGATGTTGCCATTTCCATTAAAAACTTCGGTTTGAATTATAATGATTATGCCGAAGGTGTCAGACAACTGGAAGAAATGAATATTCCTGTTTTAAAAGGTTTTTTTGCATCACTCAGCAAAGATAAAATGGATAATATTTCTGATGTCAATAATATGGTGGACGCAACAAACGGTGCCAGAATGACTTTATCTCCGAATCGTGACGGTATTTTTGATTTCGTTTATCTCGGTTATATGGATGAAAAAGGGTCTGTCGGTGTTCAAGCGCAAATTGATTGGATGGCTGAGCGTGCTGCCGCGTGGGCATTCTTGAATCAAAAAGAAAACTCGAAAAAAGATATTGCGATTCTGTATTACAACTATCCGCCGGGTAAAGCCGATATCGGTGCCAATTATCTCAATGTCATGCGCAGTTTTGCAGGAACAGATTCATATCCGGGAATTTTAAGGACAATGAATGAGAGTTATATTAATCCGAAAAACGGCGAAGAGCTCGGCAATTATGATATTGATTTTACACTTCTTCCGGTCGCAACACCTTTAAAAGACGGCAGCGGCAAATATTCCTTTGAATATTACAGCGGCGGCGGAGAAGATCAATGGCGTGACAAAGTGATGACTGAAGACAATATCATGTATTTGATGCTGGCTCAGGGAATCAATGTCGGGTCTCATGCACCGGGTGTCTTAGACGGTATGGTTCAAGAATATATTCAATTTATTGAAAACGGTAACAGTCATGAAAATTGGTGGGGCTGTCAGCTTCTTCCGGTTTCAACTTATAAAACCTGGTTGGATGAAACACCTGTCAGTGACGAGCTTCGTGATGAACTTATTGAAACATGGGGTGAGCCTTGGAACGAATCCGTTGAACTTCCAAAAGATCAAAGCGGAATGATTTGGACTGATAAAAACGGTTACTTCGGAATCGAAGGAGAACGTTATTTCGTCTTCTCAGCGGTTCGAATGGGTAATGTTTGGATTTTGCCTCAGCCCGATCGTGCTTTAGCAAGTACGCAAGCCATTGAGGGAAGTATGGGTTCGGTTTCAAGCACCGATTATCACGGCGATATGGCGCCGACACATCAATACGTTGCTTTTTATTTCTGGTTAAATCACGGAATGGAAGCAAATGCAGGTTATGATTTCATAGCCCAAGATTGGAAACCGGATGCTGTCATTCACTTTGGAACACACGGAACGCAAGAATGGCTTCCGGGTACCGCAATCGGTATGCAATACGGAGTGGATTGGAGTCCGACATTAATTGGTCGTTTGCCCAACATTTATCCCTACATTGTTGCCAATGTCGGAGAAGGGTTAACAGCCGAATACCGAGGAGATGCTTTAATCATCGACCATTTGACACCGGCAATGATTCGAAGCGGCCTTTACGGTGATTTGTTGGATTTAGATTCTGAAATTCAAAGTTTCATCAAACAATCTTCAATGGGCAATTTGAATACTCAGCTTTCTTATGAATATCGTGTTAAAATTGTTGATATGATTTTCCAATCCGGTATAAACGAGGCTTTAGATTTATCGGCTTACAAGAAACATGTTAAAGGAACTGTCACGGATGCTAAATTAAAAACCGTATTGCTGAATACGAAAATTGTAGATGATGAAGAATTCAGCAACTTGTTGAAAAATCAAGTTCATAATTATTTAGACGGGGTCATGGAAAATGCTCTGCCTTACGGTATGCATGTTTACGGTCAATCGCCGGATGACACAAGAACGGCTTACATGGTTCGCGCCATGTGGGGCAATTATGGATTTGAAGAATTGATTCAAACGGTTTACTTTGCAGATTTGCCGGAAGGAATGTCCATTCCGTTTACACCCATTGAAAACCCGAAAGGCGGATTTTATTACAATGGAAAATGTGATTCGGATGTTCAAAATTTCACAACTCTGTATGTAAATGGCGCAAATATCCAAGACGCTTTAAAAGCAACGCTCGGAAATGCAGAAAATTATGAGCTTGAAGAAATCGAATTATTTATTCGCGGTCCTGTTAAGTATTATGAAGACAGCAAATTAAATGGGGATGCCTTAAAAACCGAAATTAAAAACAAGTGGATCTCCGTTCATGTTGACGCTGTTCTCATTGATGAATTATGTACTGATTTCGTTCCGTCAAGTGTCTCTACAGATGGAAAATTAAATCAAACAAAATTCAATACCGCCTTTGAAAAATTTGTCAATGATTTTGTTGACAATATGGATTCCGGAATGAACACAGCATCTGCAGCCGACGCCTCATTGACAAAAAATTTCAATATCAACGGTTATTCTTCTCAAACATGGATTAATCAGCCGGTTATTGATTATATTACGGCTTACCAACGTGATTCTTTTTCTGATAATTTGAAATCCTGCGGCGATGCCGAAATGTATGCTTTGCTCAATGCGCTTTCTGCCGGCTATATCCCGCCGACAACCGGAAATGATCCAATTCAGAATCCGTCTATTCTTCCGACCGGTCGAAATTTCTACGGTATTGATCCAAGTACTTATCCGACACGGGCGGCTTGGGCGGTAGGACAAGCGTTGGGTGAGCAGATGCTGGTTGATTATTATGAAAAGCATGGCGAATTCCCGACAATGGTTTCTTTTACACGTTTCGGTGTCGAATTTATTCGAGATGAAGGTGCTTTGGAAGCTTGCATTTACTATTTGCTCGGGTGTCAGCCCTCTTGGTCCGGAAATCAATATACTGGAACGGGAACATTCCAAGGCGGAAAACCGATTACCGATAAAAATGATCCGATGTTTAAAATAACGCTTTCAAACGGAAAAACAATTCAACGTCCGCGTGTGGATATTATCTACACAACGGCCGGTATGCGTGATGCATTCCCGTCGGCGATTCGAAACATTGACAAAGCTATTAAAGCGGTGAATGCTCTTGAAAATGATCCGATTGAAAACAATATTCAGAAAAATACAAAAGCCATTCGAGACGCGTTAAAAAAATCAAATCCCGATTTGACGGATGAACAGCTTGATAAATTATCATTAGCGCGTACATTTGCACAAGAACTCGGAACCTATGAAATCGGAACCGGAAACTTGGTCAGTGCCAGCGGTTCATGGAATGACAGTTCTGATCAAGCCAAAAAAGATATTGTTGATTTGTATCTGAGTAAAATGGGATACATTTTCAATGATGAAATTTGGGGTGATTCCGGTAGTGAAGCCATGAATAAAGCAATGTCTGAAGCATTAAAGCAGCTTCTCAGCCGTGCCGATGCTTCAATGTTTGCCTCTTCATCAAACTTGTATGATACGCTTGACAATGACGATGTTTACCAGTATTTTGGTGTCATGAACATGGTTTCTCAATATTACGGCGGCAAATTGCCTGAAATGTATATGGCAGATACCAGCAATGTCGCGAACTACAAACCCGGTGATAAAGTCGTCATGACAATGAAGGAAGCCATTCGAAAAGATTTAGATTCTCGTTATTTGAATCCTGAATGGATTAAAGGAATGCAAGAAGCCGGTTATTCCGGTGCTTCGATGATGTCTGAATTCATTGAAAATCTATATGGTTGGAGTGTTGCAACAGACGGTGAATTTGTCAGTGATAAAATTTGGAGTCAAATTCTTGAAACATATATTACCAGTGGTGTTATGGATGGTGACAGATTCGCTTATGCCTATCAATCCATGACCGGAAGAATGCTTGAAGCGATTCGTACAGGTTATTGGGATGCAAGCGCCGCCGAACAAAGCGCATTGACTAAAGCCTACGTCAATTCCGTCTTAGACGCGGGCGTCGCTTGCTGTCACCACACGTGCGGCAATCCGTCTCTTGATAAATTCATCGCCGGCCAAATGTCCGTTCTCGGACTGACGGCAGAAGAAGAAGAAAAGTATTGGCAGCTTGTCAAGGACGCCACCGAGCGCGAAAAGCCGAAGATTGAATCAAACCCCACACGCCACTCCTCCGGCGGCGGTGTCGGTATGGCTGAAATCGTTTCGTCCAATGACCCGCTTTCCGGCGACGACGAAGGCGAAGAAAACGCGGACCAAGGCGAAAGCCCGGGAGTCGGCGTGGAGGGAGACGTTTCGGGCGTGCCGGTGACCGAAGTGTCCGGATTTGAAATGACGGTCAAAAACATGGCAAACTCTGTCAGCAACTTTATTTCAAACCCGCAGTTCTCGTCTTCCAGCATCATCGCAATCGCGTTTGTCGTGATTGTGGTCGGAGCGATTTTTTACGGGTCGCGAAAGAGAGGATTGTAAGAATCCGATTCTAAATGCCAATTGCCGGTTTGTGCCGGCAATTCTTTTTTTCATTTTTTTATTTTTTTATTTTTTTATTTTTTCATTTTATCCCTTTTTCATCACGGCCGATTAAACGAACCGAAAAAGAGATTTCACGAAATTGCCATTTTTAAATTTTTGACCATGAAATTGACATCATTTTTTAATGTTTTTATAAGCGGCAACGGGAATTTTTATAATTCGCGAAAAGAGGGAAATTTATGCCGTTTTCGCGGATTATAACAATCCTTATCGGTAAAAAACTCCAAAGTCAACGAAGAACTTTTAAAACCCCGAATGAATCGGGAAAATAAAATAAACGAACGCAAATGTCTCAAAATTAAAAACGGCGGCATTTTTTTTAAACCGGCGCGCCAAACAACGAACTCCCCAAATTTCAAAAAGAAAAAGAAATATGAAACGGATTTTATGATTTTATATAAATCGGAAAAAATAAAACAAGAACAAAACAAAAAAATAAAAACAAAAAAACGAAAATTTACGCTTTCTCGGAAAGATTCGTTTCTTCATTTTTTGTGAAAAGTTTTTCGACAAATTCCGTTTTCGGGGGCTGCGTTTTTAAACTGACGACAACGGCCGCGATGACGGCCAGCGGGGTTGCAATCACAATCGGATCAACGTAAACCCACAAACCGGTCAAAAGAGTCGGCTGCCCGAAAAGGAGCTGGCAGATCTTAAACGGAACGGCTTCGGCGGCGTGAACGAAAACGTACCAAAAGACGGAAACGGACAAGCCCGTAAAAAAACTTACATAGGCGCCTTTCTTTGTCATTTTCTTCCAGAAAAGGCCGCCCGCGTACATCGGCAAAAGGGCGGAAGTACAAATCCCCATGAAAACGGCGGTGGCTCTGGCAATAATACCGGGAGGCAAAATAAAAGCCAAAAGGACGGAAGCGATAACCGTAATGACCATCCCGATTCGCGTAAACAAAATCGTTT
>Ga0265295_1009493_pt1 | contig 10382 bp, 6 predicted proteins | sample Munlansysbiofilm_FD_192503 | JGI IMG/M metagenome (GOLD analysis project Ga0265295, IMG submission 192503) | Leachate microbial communities from a municipal landfill in Southern Ontario, Canada - Methane capture system biofilm | ecosystem: Engineered > Solid waste > Landfill > Unclassified ... | reverse complement strand
TTCTACAATATCATCCAAAATATTTAACCTGTGCTTATCAACTTGTTCAAGCCATTCTGGCAGATCTCCTCTCAAATTTAAAAACGATTCTGTGAATGATTCCGAAGTATTTGATTGTAATAAAGCTGCATATTTTGCGTTAAAGGTATCCTTTTCTCGTTTTAATTTTTCTCTTGCGTTTCTCCATAGCTCTAAGAATGAATTTTTATCAATTTCAATCTTTGCATCTATCTTTAGGAATGAATTCAAGAAACTTATTGACTGAACTTTATATTTCTCTTTTTTGAAAACAGATGTAAGAAAGTGAGTGGAGAATTTACTATTTACAGTCACCACTGGTGCGTTAAGTTTTAATTATCTTCTGTATCACATTAAAAACCAAGAGCATATAATTGTTTTTGGATTTTGAGATTTGAATTGACTTGATGTTCAATTTTGCACTATTAAAGTGTAAAATATGAATTCAGGTAAATATGTATTCCGTCAAATATTGGACTTTGTAAACCAATATGAATTCAACAAATGTGTAAAACGTTATTCTGGCAACTATCGAGTACGTGATTTTAAATGCTGGAATCAGTTTGGACAACTGTTGTTTGGTCAAATAACTACTTTGGAGTCAATTCGTTCAATCTGCACCTGTTTGCAAGCACACGAAGGACAACTGTATCATATAGGCTTAAAACAAAGCGTAGATCATACAACCTTTTCCCGCGCCAACGAGAATCGTGACTGGCGCATTTTTGCTGATTTTGGAGAGTATCTTATTGGTTTAGTTAGCCCTCTATACACTGACTTTCCTATTCTCAATGTAAATATTAACAATGAAGTTTTTGCATTAGATTCAACAACGATTTCGGTAAGTATAAACCTTTTTACCTGGGCAGAAGGAAAATATAGTAGAGGAGCAGTTAAAGCACATGCTTTGCTCAATTTGCGTGGCAGCATTCCTGAATTTATTCTAGTTACTGATGGTAAGTATCACGACAGCAATGTACTCGATGTAATTGTACCACAACCCGATGCCATCTATCTGATGGACAAGGCTTATGTTGACTTTGCTGCATTATATCGCATACAAATGACAGGTGCTTACTTTGTAACAAGAGCAAAATCTACACTAAAATACAAGGTAATCGAGCAAAACTTCAACATTGATCAAACCTCCGGGCTACGAACTGACAAAAAAATTGTTCTGACTGTAACAAAGTCAAAAAAACTTTACCCCGATAAATTGCGGTTGGTCGAGTATTATGATGCAGAAAAGGATTTAGACCTCGTTTTTTTGAGCAATAATTTTGAAGTATCCGCTCTCGAAATTGCTAATCTGTACAAAAATCGCTGGCAAATCGAAGTTTTTTTTAGGTGGATAAAGCAGAATCTTGTCATTAAAAAACTCTGGGGACATTCTCAAAATGCAGTCAAAACACATATTTGGACGGCTATTTGTGCTTATTTGATAGTTGCTTATATCAAACATGTTTTAAAAAGTGATTATTCAATCTATGAAATATTACAGATTTTAAGTGTTTCTACTTTCGATAAAACCCCTATTCGCAATCTACTTACCATGTCTCAGGTCAATCAAAATATCAAAGAACTTCAATATGATCTATTTGATGATATACATAAATGTTAACGCACCAGTGGTGATTTACAGTTAAGAGTTCAAGGATACCGATCCAAAAATTTTGGTTCTGATCAAACTCCAGTAATTCATCCAAAATCAAATCCCAGTTCTCACGCACGTTACCTCTTAACTCATGTGTAGGTTTGAAATATGATTGAAGGTACATTGGAATATATCTTCTTATTATATCATAGACTGGATCTATTGTTGCAGCCTCAAGCAACAAGAACCGCATTGTATCTGGACTCCGACCTTCCTTTGCCCAACTTACAGCACTTGATGTACAATAACGTGCAATTGATATATTTATGGCCTTATTATTCTCGGAATCTATTATCTGTTCTATTTTTGCCTGAGATAAATATGCCTCTGCTCGTTCCCTAGGACGCCCATCTTTTATTGTTTCAATATAACCTTTTAAATTATCAAGTGTTTTTTTACTGAAGTTTTGGTTTGATACTTCAGATGCTGGCACTCCTGCAAATTCACAATTTTCAAGTGTATAATGTATAAATTTGCTTAACCCCCCAGTTATTGCAGATATTTCAGCTTCCTTAAATATTGATTCAATTTCTTCTTCAGACCCTTGTGATTTTGCAACCAGTAGAGCTTCTTTTAATTTAAGTGCAACAGTATCTTTAGGGCGAACATTAAGGATTTTATTAATTAGTTCTTCTGCAATAACATATTTACCAATACCAACATAACATAAAGCTAGTCTTTTAGATATTTTAATATCATCAAGTTTTGATTTAGATTTTATCTTTCTTAAAAACTCGATTGCATTACTATAATCTTTTTTAGCTTCGTAGAAATATGCTATGAAGCTATTTGGATCTGATGATGTAATTTTTGATGCGTGTTTTGTCACTAAATCAATTGCTTCGTCAAATTTTCCTTCACCACTCAATAAATATGCTAATTCCTTAATGGATTTTTCAGAATTTTGATCATTTCTATCAATTGAAAGAAGGAATTGATTTTTTGCAAATTCTGTATTTCCTTTTTTGTATTCTATTCTGGGGGAATGATAAATTTGTGTTTCTTTATGCTTTCCTTTATTTCTAAGCTTGTTTTGGTATTCAATTTTTTTCTTTAAGTCAAGTGATTTTGTATAATCTGGAAAATGAGTAAGAATCAATTTTAATAGTTCTAAAGCTTCATAATCACTGTCCTGATTAAAATACTGCTCAGCTTTTTTATGAAAAGATTCTACTGATTGTGGCAGATATATTTTTTTAGCAATTAATTTACCATCGTAATTATTTAATTGACAGATTACTTGAATGCCTTCAGTTCCAAAAACATTAAGTTTCTCTAATAAGAAATCTTCTTTTATTTCCGAAAATCTAAAATGATAATCAAGACCATCATTACCCGTTAAAAAACCATACTGATGCCTTGCTCCATACCTTTTGATTTTTGCATTTGCAGGTAGCATCTGTTTAGAAATATCAATTTCTATTTTTTCTTTTAGTTTACTTAAATCGGAAAGGGAATTAAATTTTAAACCAATATCTGTGAATTTTTCTAAACTAATTTCTTGTGTTGCTTTATTTTCACTTTTAATCGAGTCTTTTTCTTTAATAACTACATCATAAGCCGCTTGATCGATTCTATAATTCGGATTGTTTTCATCAACATCAATATTTTCCTTTTTAAGAAGTACAATAATTTTATTAATTGGTAAACCTAATGTTTTAGATACTTGTCTTAATCGATACGTGCGACCTGTGGGAAATCTATTTTTCTTAGTGTCTATTTTATCCAATGAAATTTTACCTACAATTGAAACTCCAATTTTATTTCCTCCAGATTTGCAATTTTCTTCTTTTTCTTCAATTTTCACCTCAGATTCCTCTGCAATTATAGTTTCTTCTATTTCGTTATTATCTTTTCCTTCTTCAATGATGATTTCTTGTTTCTTTTCAGTGATTGATAAATCCTCATTTCTTGGTAAATTATTATCTTGTTGAACAACTTCGTTTTCTTTTAAAATTTCCCAACCTCCAATAAGAACTTCAAAAATCCTTATCGTATTTCCTTCTTCGTTTTCTATTAATATGTGGTTGCTTCCTATTTCCAGAACTTTACCAATAGGCTCTTTTCCTGTAGTCAGAATGAGTTTTACATTATTTCCAATATTTACTTCTTCTTTGAATAGATCAATCATAATTACATTATTTTATAAACCAATCATTTACAATATGTAGTGTTTCTTTAGCTCTTGTTACAGCAGTATAAAGCCATTGATAAATACCCGGCTTTGGAATGCCATGTATTTTATTGTCAAGATACAAAAATACCTCATTCCATTCTCCGCCCTGACTTTTATGGCATGTTAAAGCATACCCATAAACTGCTTTTAAAGCATTTAAATATGGGTCGGTTAGCATTTTGTCCTTAAAGGCTTGGTCTTTTTGCTTGATTCCTTTTTCTTTCATACGGTGGTAGTAGTCAATCATCAAATCTTTGTGTTGTTTGTTGTTTAGATTTGTGGAAATGGAATACAAAATGTCTTCAACTAATAGAACATTGAAAGTATGCTTTGAAACCAATTCCTGCACTTCTAACTGTAAGAATGATAAACCACAACGATATTCCTTTTTGCCTGTTTGAATTACCCTAACTAAATCACCATTAACAAGATTTGTCAAGTAATTATTCTGAGTTACTAAAAGAATATCACCAGTTTCGATTAAGTTAGATAATTTACCCAATGATGCCCTAATTATTTTATTTAAATCAGAACAATGCCTATTTGTCTGGCAAATTAAAGTTGAATATTCAAATCCGTTTTCTTTGATTTTTTGGATATAAGAATTTAACAAGCTGGCATGTGAATTATGAAGAGAAATATTTGCATGACCCTTTAATGGAAATGAAGCAAATTTTACAGGTGGATTTGTTGTCTGCAAATTTCTCAATAAAAGAGATGCAGCAATAATTCCATTTGCAGAAGCTTGTCTGATAATTTCAGTTAATTCAATTTGTTGAACCAAATGTTTGTATTTCTGCTCAATATATAATTTTGATAATGCTGGTGAAATATCCTGACCAATTGGGGGTAATTGACATGGGTCACCAACGAAAATAAATTTCCCCTTTACGTCATATGATAATAAATCTTTCAATAGCTCACCACTTCCAAACTTTGCAAATGAACCACCCGTGTCGAGTATATCAGCAACCATTGATGCTTCATCAATGATGTATATTTTTTCAGATTCCGCATTTATTGTTTTCAAATCGAAAACTAAACTAATTTGGCCTTTATCGTCAATAGCAAGTTGTTCTTGCTTTGAACTCATAGTTTCAAGGTCATCGTCCAAATCTTTAAAAACGTAAATATGACTGTGTATTGTAGTTGCATTTGTATTTGTCTTGTCAGAAAGCACCTTTGCTGCACGTCCTGTTGATGCCAACAAAGAATAAATATTTTCCTTTTCACCTAACCAGTTGATAAAACCACTCATTAATGTAGTTTTACCAGTCCCTGCATAACCTTTAAGAATAAAAATTTTGTCTGAACTTTTTTCAACAAAATGCTGTAATTTCGCAAATGCTTTTTTTTGCTGTGGTTTTAATTCAAACTCAAAATATTTTTCACCTTCTTTCATGTGTTTTCTATTCGTGTGTCTGCAAGATTGCACTCTTTGACAAAGCTTTGAGTTGCAGCGTTGGCTCGTGGGGTTTTGGCAATGTGTGCAATATGGGACGGCAATTGTTTTAAAAAATGTGCGGTGGGCAAAAAATAAAAAACATTGGGTCGGCTTGAGTGTCGGCTTTTTGGTCTTGTCAATATTTTATTCTTCTGTCCTTTCACAATGGTTTACTTTTCAATTTTCTATGTCGTTTCTGTTTCCTACACTTGGCGGTAACAATTAAATACCCGCAATATTGCGTATATATCCACCTTATCAGCGGCATATCATGTTGAGCATCAAGCGTTAATATCTTAACAGGCTTTCTCATCTGCTGTGCTGTTTTAACTGCCATCAAATGTAGAAAATATTTAGCTGTTAACAAACGGGATTTAGATAAACCCGGGCTTCCTGCTGAGGTAGGCAAAAAGCCTAATGTTTTTCGGAAAAAATGGCTGTCAATAGCCAGATATCGCTTTTACTCCAATCAACAACTTAGAAAGATATTTATTGACAACAATTAATTTACTGTATTAATCTGAATTTCAATAGGTTTTGTTGTTCTTTTTCGTCCTTTATTATTATGGTATAAACTTCATTTGTCTCTGAGTTAAGTTTCAGTTTATCGAATGAAATAGTTATAACATAGTTTTTGCCGTCCTGCATATCAGTTTTGCTAAAAGTTCCAATCATACTATTTCTGTCATTCGAATCTGATATAATCTCAACAGACTTTTGGTCCATGCCTGATCCAAGCTCATGAAAGGTGCATGTCAGCACATCCGACTTCTTAAAGCTAAAAATAAAACTGCTGTTTTCCAATGTGGCGTTTAAAGGCGAGGTATCATTATTTAAAACGATCGTGTAATTGCTTACTACTTGCCCAAATAACGAAAAATTAACCCCACAGATTAAAAGAAAAATCCAAATTTTTTTCATGTCAATTGAATTTAAGTGTTTATATTTATTTCGAGTATTGGCAATGCTGTCCTATTTCTTATTACGCATCCGTTTCCTTTTATTTAAGACAAAGTACCATCAAGGGATTTTTGCTATAGCCATCAAAAGTCAATGTGATTGCGGGATTGCTCATTTGCTGGCTTGGTTTTAGGTAACTACAAATATAGAAAATAATTGAACCAGTTTGGAAAATTGAAATTTCCATGAAATTTTGCTTACAATCTCCGTAAATAGTGCTATTTTTGGGCTTCAAAAAAATATCACAGATTAACAGTTGTATTATGAATTTACATGAGTTTCAGGGTAAACAAATATTAAGCGGATATGGTGTATCCGTTCCATTCGGTGTTGTGGCTGATTCGCCTGCTAAAGCTATTGAAGCAGCCAAAGAGATACAGAAAAAGACAGGATCGGATCGTTGGGCTGTAAAAGCACAGATTCATGCAGGTGGTCGCGGTAAAGGCGGCGGAGTAAAAATCGCTAAGTCACTTGAAGAGGTGGAACAGTTTGCTGATCAAATCATTGGTATGATGCTGGTTACACCTCAAACAACTGCTGAAGGCAAGCTGGTACGCCGGCTGCTTATCGAACAAAATATTTATTATCCCGGTCCGGCCAAAGTGGAAGAGTATTACGTGAGTATATTGCTCAACAGAGCCACCGGGCGCAATATGATTATGTATTCGCCCAGGGGTGGAATGGACATAGAGAAAGTAGCCGAGGAAACACCTGAGCTGATTTTTCATGAAGAAATTGATCCTAAAGTTGGTTTGCAGGCTTTTCAGGCGCGACAAATTGCTTTTAATCTGGGACTGAGCGGTACTTCTTTTAAAGAAATGCAGAAATTTATCCGTGCGCTTTACAATGCTTACGAAGGAAGTGATGCCAGCTTATTTGAGATTAATCCGGTGATAAAAGCTGCTGATGACCGCGTGTATGCCGCTGATGCTAAGGTTTCTATCGACAATAACTCACTTTTCCGCCACCTCGATATTGCCGAGATGCGCGACCTGAATGAAGAAGATCCGATTGAAGTGGAAGCAAGCCGTTTCGACCTGAACTATGTAAAACTCGACGGCAATGTGGGTTGCATGGTAAATGGCGCCGGTCTGGCGATGGCTACCATGGATTTGATTAAGATGTACGGCGGCGAACCGGCTAACTTCCTGGATGTAGGCGGCACCGCAAACGCCAAAAGGGTAGAGGAGGCTTTCAGGATTATTTTGAAAGACCCGAACGTGAAAGCAATTCTGGTAAATATTTTTGGAGGCATCGTACGCTGCGACCGTGTGGCACAGGGTATTGTAGATGCTTATCACAATATTGGTGAAATAAAAATTCCGATTATCGTGCGCTTGCAAGGTACCAATGCTATCGAAGGAAAAGCATTGATTGATGCATCGGGATTAAAAGTGTTTTCTGCCATTAACCTGGAAGATGCTGCTTCGTTAGTAAATGAGGTTTTGCACGCTTAAATATATTTTGTAAATAATTGATATTGAGTTAGTAGAGCTTTATTATTCAGCTGCCTCAAATTATTATGAACTAAAAAAAACCAACCGTTTAGGTTGGTTTTTTGCGTTATAGTGGGAGTCAGGGCGAAGTATATTGCAAGTCAGGGCGCGACTAATAAGGCGATGCTGAAGAAGTCGCGGCCTGACTGGATTGTGTTAAGTACTACAAAGTCAGGGCACGACTGTTTGTTGTCGCAATATAGTCGCACCCTGACTGGTATCCTAACTCAAACTATTCCGATTTGAGCTCAATAACACTGGAAAGCGACATAGGTATAGTTTGACCCTGTTGCTCCATTTCCATGTCGAGCTTCTGCATAGTAGTACTGCTTTCGAGCCAACCGGTTTTGGTGTTGACTTCGGCTTTTCCGGTGATTGTACCACTCAGTTTTGCAGCACTGCCATTCATTTCTGTTCCGCTGATGACACCATCATAACTGATAAAAGCCTTGCTGCCTTTGACATCAGTAAGGGTGTAGGTGGAGTTAACTGTGAAATCGCTGTTGGGATCAGGTTTTGTGCTCACTTCCCAGCTTTCGCCAACGGATACTTCGTGATCAGGAAAAACTACCAGCATACCCATTTCAAAACCCGAAACACTGCTGTTTCCCATAACTTCTGCACTGTTGTTTTCCACGGGATTTCCATATTTGTCGATGGTCGAACTAACTTTATTTTCCATGGCTTTCTGAAACTGGCCGGCGACTTGTTGTGCCATCATATTGTCTTTTGAGGCTTCCGGATTGTCAGAATCCCAGCTCATCTCCATGCCCATGGCACTTTGATCGAAACGAATTCTGTCGTAAGCAATCTCAAATTCAATATTCCCCTCTTCAGAAATAGTCAGGATATCAGCCGTTTGATTGAGAATAACATTTTGTTTCAAAACCATATTTTGTCCTGCCATATTCATGGAGATATTTTGGGTGGTTTTGATTTCTAACTTGTATTTGGCTCCCTGACTAAAAGCGTACTTCAGTTGGATAGATTTTTTGGGCATAAAAGCCATACTTGTAATCACCACGACCATTAAGGTGATTAAAAACAAGGATTGGTAAATTCTTTTTGATTTCATTGTTTTGCGATTTTTGATTATTTTGAAACTTAGACTTGACTTATGTTCTTGTTTATTAATAACTTATACTAAAACGGATCACCATTATCGGCTGTAGGGCCAAAATCGTCATTCATTTTAGAGCTAACAGTACGGGTGTTTTGCATCTCGAAGCCTGTATTTGGACTCAAATCCTGTTGCTGATCAAAGTTTTCAGGTTCTTCAAAACGAGCAAACTGACCATTAAATTTCAGATTGACATCACCCAATTTTCCGTTTCTGTGTTTGGCGATATTGATCACCGCCAAGCCCTGTACTGAGTTACCTTCACCATCGTCATTTATTCCGTAATATTCTGGTCTGTAGATAAATATAACCATATCGGCATCCTGCTCAATAGCGCCAGACTCACGTAAGTCAGAAAGGATTGGCTTTTTGGAACCGGGTCGGCTTTCCACGTTACGGCTCAACTGCGAAAGTGCTAAAACAGGCACATCCAGCTCCTTGGCCAGACTTTTCAGGGAGCGTGAAATATTACTGATTTCCTGCTCACGGTTGCCGCGGTTATCACCTCCGGCTGTCATAAGTTGCAGATAATCAACAAATACCATTTGAATGTCAAACTGTTGCTTAAGCCTTCTGCATTTTGCCCTGAGCTCAAAAATAGAGAGCTGTGGTGTGTCGTCGATATACATCTTCGCCTGCACCAGCGGATTAATCTTGGTATTGAGCTGCTGCCATTCGTATTCTTCCAAGTCGCCTTTACGCAATTTTTCAGCTGGCAAATAAGTTTCACTGGAAATTAAACGCGTAACCAACTGAACGGACGACATTTCGAGCGAGAAAAATGCGATTGGTTTATTGAATTCAACGGCTGCATTGCGTGCCAAATTAAGTGCCAAAGCTGTTTTACCCATACTTGGGCGGGCAGCCAAAATAATCAGGTCAGATTTTTGCCAGCCTTGCGTAATACGGTCTAAATCAGTATATCCCGAAGGAACTCCGCGCATATTAGAGTCGCTGTCTTTGGCTTTTTCTATGTCTTCGATGGCTTTTTTTACCAATTCGGGCATCGCGCTAAAACTCCTTCTGAGGTTGTTCTCACTTACTGAAAACAAACCGCTTTCGGCTTTGTCAAGTAAGTCGAAAACATCTGTGGTATCCTCGTAGGCATCTTTGATAATGTTAGAAGAAATTTGAATCAGCTCACGTTGGATATGTTTTTGAATCAAAATTCGCGCATGAAACTCAATATTGGCTGCCGATACCACGCGGTTGGTGAGCTGTGAAATAAAATAAGGGCCGCCAACAATCTCCAGATCGCCCTGAAATTTTAACTCGTTGGTTACGGTCAAAATATCGATGGCTTCTGACTTTGAAAAAAGATTGAAAATAGCTGTGAAAATCTTCTGGTGCGATTCTTTGTAAAAAACTTCCGGCTTCAAAATGTCGATGATGGCGTTTACGGCATCTTTTTCGAGCATCATCGCTCCAAGTACAACCTCCTCTAATTCAATTGCCTGAGGAGGAACTCTGCCATGCTGCATCAAAATGTCATTTAGTTGACTTCCAGCAGCTTG
>Ga0265295_1009492_pt1 | contig 10383 bp, 8 predicted proteins | sample Munlansysbiofilm_FD_192503 | JGI IMG/M metagenome (GOLD analysis project Ga0265295, IMG submission 192503) | Leachate microbial communities from a municipal landfill in Southern Ontario, Canada - Methane capture system biofilm | ecosystem: Engineered > Solid waste > Landfill > Unclassified ... | reverse complement strand
CAACAACAAAATTAAAAATAATTAAAATAAATACAAAATAAATGTAAAATAAATTTGGAATTGAACACAGTATCTAACGGGCTATAATACCAAAATGACACCAAAACACTCGATAAATTATTTATTTATTTTCGTTTTAATTCTCTTGAAATTTTAACCGTAACTGGTGCTATGCAGAAAATTTAAAGATTATAAAAAAAAATAAGCTTATTTCAGTCGTTTTGATATCAAATTGGTCTAACATATTTGCCCTCTTGGGCATATATGTCAGTAAAAAAGAGTCTCCAAGATATATATATATTGCCCAGAGGGCATAAACAATTATAAATATTTTTTCTATTTGTATTAAAAGCAAAAGTGTGCGTTTGTCCTTAACAAATAATCTGTTAGTAAAAACATTAATTTTGCTAACAAACTTCAACTTTTTTTGCTTTATTTCGTTATTATAAAAAACAGAGAGTTTAAAATGAGATTCTTTTCTATCGCCATATTGATAATTGGTTCTTTTATTACTGCAATCGCACAAAAGGATAGCACAAATCTTGTTAAATACGACTATAGCTTTTCTTTTAAGGAGGGCATCTATCCTGATTTTAATTCTTTTAGAAACAATGACCCAATACCCTTAGAGGCAATTATTAGTCCTGAATACTCAGATGATTTTTATAATATGTTAGACACAACAAAACACATTGTCTACTATGGGAAATTTGGCTCATCAATTTCGGTTCCAGTCAGAAACATTTGGGGTTACAGCAAAAATGGGAAACCATATATTTTATGGGCAGATAAATTTAACTTAATTCCATTTGTTGGACAGATAACCCACTTTGTTACTACCGTAACAGTGTATTATTCTTCCTATCAAGATCCTTTTTATAATTCATATCAGTACAATTCATACTCAAGAGGATATCAAAGTGAAGAACTTCGACAATTTATAATTGATATGCAAACTGGCAAAATAATTGATTACAATCTCAACAATATCGAAACAATACTAAAACGAGATACAGAGACTTATAATGAATTTATGAAACTTCGCAAACGTAAACGGAGCAAACAGATGTTCTATTATGTTAAACTGTATAACGAAAAAAAACCTTTATATATTCCTGAATAAACACATAGAAATGAAAAAAATCCAATCCGTATTATTACTAATTTCGATTTCCTACATTAGTTGTTTTGCACAAATTAATATTCCTGTCGGAACTCAATCGCAACTAAACAAATTTTTAAATTCTAAGACTTATGTAGTTTTAAAAAACGATAGAATGTCTGAATATAATTTCGCAATAAAAGAAGCTATCGAAAAACACTGGACACTAACCGATTATGAATTTGTTTACGAATCTGATTTTAAAAATCTACAAAAAGACCCGAATAAGTCTTTTATAATGATTAATCAAGTGTATTTTGAAAAAGATAAAACTCAAACTCTTTTTGATTTTATTATTGTAACATTAGGCGGAAAACATCGCAATGCCGATGAAATGCCAACCCTCTGTGCTATTCCGTTATGTTACAAAGGAGCATTAGAGTCCGACTATGATTATAAAATCCCCGCAATGATAAAACATATAGAAAATCATATCTCGACTTGTAAAAACAATCCATCATTAAATCAAGAAAACATTGCAGACTACTACATGCAGAAATCTGGAAGTCTCAAAACAAAAACATTTTATTTGCTAAAAGAAGAAGTTGAGCCTGAAGTAAGAACAAAAAACTCATTTGCAAGTACTTATCCCTATAATTTTGATTATACAACGCAAGAAAACATAAAAAAAATCATCAATAACAACACTAAAGATGCTGTAATTCTGCATCTAATTTGTCCTAAACTCAATAACACACTCTCATACTGTATCAAAATAATTTTAGATACCGAAAACGGATTAATTTTTTACTGGGATCAGCACAAACTCAGCAAAAAAAATGGTGACTATTTACTTAAAAGCGATCTTAAAAAACTTGCAAAAAAAGAATGAACTACGACGAAGTATTAGAGTTCATGTTCAACTCGCTCCCAATGTATCAACGCATTGGGGAAGCTGCCTATAAAGCAGATCTTATTACAACCGAAAAATTAGATGAGCACTTTAAACAGCCTCATCAAGCGTTTAAAACCGTTCATGTTGCTGGGACAAATGGAAAAGGTTCGGTTTCTCACAGTATTGCATCCATATTTCAAGAGGCTAGGTATAAAACAGGATTATATACTTCTCCTCACCTCATCGATTATCGTGAGAGAATTCGTGTTAATGGCGAAATGATTTCAAAAGAATTTGTTACTGCCTTTATTAACGAAAACATTAAATTATTCACAGACTTAAAACCTTCATTTTTTGAGATGAGCGTTGCTCTTGCATTTGAGTATTTTAGGTTTTGCAAAGTTGATGTTGCCATTATCGAAGTTGGAATGGGCGGACGATTAGATTCAACAAATATTATCAAACCTGAATTATCCATTATCACTAATATTGGGTTTGATCACACACAATTTCTTGGTAATACACTTGATAAAATTGCAATCGAAAAAGCTGGAATTATAAAACAAAACATCCCTATTGTTATTGGTGAAACTCAAGCAGAAACCACTGATGTCTTTATTAATAAAGCTAAAGAAAAAAACTCTAAAATTATATTTGCTGATCAAAATAAAAATCAGATTTATAAACAAGTCGAATTTAGTTTAACTGGCAGCTATCAAAAAAAGAATCTTCAAACTATAATATCATCAATAAAAACTTTGAAAGAAATTGGTTTTACATTAAATAATAAAGATATAATTGAGGGATTAAAAAATGTAGTTTTAAATACTGGTTTTAGAGGTCGGTGGGAGATTACAGGACAAAATCCGCTTACTATTTGCGACACTGGCCACAATAAAGAGGGACTAATTTATACCATAAAGCAACTTCAAGGGCTAAATAAGGCAAAAATACGATTTGTTTTGGGTTTTGTAAATGATAAAAATGTTGAGGATGTTTTTACACTTTTTCCAAAAAATGCAGAATATTACTTTACAAAAGCATCTGTTCCGAGGGCAATGGATGAGAACTTACTTAAAGAAATTGCAGAAAAATTTAAGCTAATCGGAAATGCTTACCCAAACGTAATGTCAGCATATAAACAGGCGTTGGCAGATGCTGATACTAAAGATGTTATTTTTATTGGAGGTAGTACTTTTGTGGTGGCGGATTATTTGGGAGACAATGAAAAAGACTTAACCACAAAGTACACAAAGGAAGCACTAAGAACACAAAGGAAAAACTAATGAAAAAGACTTAACCACAAAGTACACAAAGAAACCACTAAGGACACAAAGGAAAAACTATAAAAAAAGACTTAACCACAAAGTACACAAAGAAACCACTAAGGACACAAAGGAAAAACTATAAAAAAAAACTTAACCACAAAGTACACAAAGGAAGCACTAAGAGCACAAAGGAAAAGGAGACACAAGAAAAAAAGTTTACAAAAGTTTCGTTAATAACTCTTTTAATTCCGTTTTTAACTAATGTTACATTAAAATTAATCAGCAAACCCAGTTTACAACCAGATAATTTCAAATAAACAATTTTGGACAAATATGCATTCAGATTGCAGATTTGTCCAAATTTTACATATCTTTGCAAGATGATACAACGAGATTTAACAAAAATAATACTGGAATTAAGATTAAAGTTTCCTGTAATAACACTTACGGGTCCGAGACAGAGCGGTAAAACGACATTGTTAAAATCCATCTATAAAAACCTGCCATATATCAGTCTCGAAGATATTGACAACAGGAATATGGCAATCCGAGATCCTCGTGGTTTTTTAAGCAATTTTCCACAAGGTGCTATTCTTGACGAAGTCCAAAGAACTCCAGACCTATTTTCTTATATACAAGGGATAGTTGACTCAAAAAAAGATGTGCATTTTGTTTTATCTGGCTCACAAAATTTTCAATTACTCGAAAAAATAAGCCAAAGCCTCGCAGGTAGAACAGCAGTACTAAAACTACTGCCTTTCAGTTTATCTGAGATATCTAATACAAATTTTAAATTTGAAAGCTACGAAGATTTAATATTCAAAGGCTTATACCCAGCGATTTATGATAAGGACATCTCTCCCGAGTTTTTTTATCCCTCATACATCAACACTTACATTGAAAAAGACGTAAGATCTGTAAAAAACATTGAAAACCTTAGTGCATTTTCTTTATTTCTTCAACTTTGTGCTGGCAGAACAGGACAATTACTTAATCTAAACTCGTTAGCAATGGATGCAGGAATATCACCAAACACTGCAAAGTCATGGCTTTCAATTCTCGAATCAAGTTACATTATCTACCTTTTACATCCATATCATAAAAATTTTAATAAAAGAATAGTTAAAACCCCAAAACTGTATTTTTATGATACTGGGCTGGTATGTTCACTACTTGGCATTGAAAACGCACAACAAGTAAAAACATATTATGCAAAAGGAGTCCTTTTCGAAAACATGGTAATTAATGAATTTTACAAAAGCTCTATTCATGCTGGCAAAATTCCAAGATATTTCTTTTGGCAAAATAAGACAAAACAAGAAATTGATATAATTAAGGATACTCCCAATGGACCAATCCCATTCGAAATAAAATCAGGGATGACAATTCATGAAAGTTATTTTCACAATCTCAAATATTGGAAAAAGATCAATGACAAAAGCACTGATCTAAGCGTAATATATGGAGGAGATCAAAACTTTTCAACTTCGAGCGGAAATATTATAAGTTGGCGAAAACTGCAAGATTTCCTTAAATAACTCTACTCTACCTCATGCTTTGCATAGTTATATCCAGCATTTTTGTATCTTACAAACATTGTTTGCAAGCGTTTTTTAAATGTAGAGTATTCTGCATCTCGTTGTTTTGACCAAGCGACTTCGCTAAGTGTTGCCATACGCGGCAAAACCATATATTGGACATGAGGTAAGTCAAGAATATATTCAGTCCAAACATTTGCCTGCACTCCTAATATATGTTTTGCTTCATCATTATTCAAACTATCTGGAATTGGATTCCAGCCGTATATTTTTTCGCAGTTTGTAAACCCACCAATAGCAAAAGGTTCACTATCCGTGTCTTCACTTTGGTAATGATCAAAATAGCAATATCCACCAGGAGTCATAATAGCATTGTGCCCAGACTTTGCTGCTGCAATTCCTCCCTCCTCGCCTCTCCACGACATAACCGTTGCGTTTGGGGCAAGTCCACCTTCTAATATTTCGTCCCAACCAATAATTTGCTTACCTTTTGCATTTATATATTTTTCCATTCGCTGCACAAAATAGCTTTGCAGTTCATGCTCATCAGCAAGCCCCTCTTCTTTCATTCGCAATTGACATTTTGGACAAGTTTTCCACATTGTTTTTGGGCATTCGTCCCCGCCAATATGAATATAAGGAGAATTAGGAAATAGTTCAATAACCTCATCAATCACAGCTTCAAGAAATTCAAAGACTTTCTCATTTCCAGCACAAAACACATCATCAAAAACACCCCAAGTTTTAGAAACTTCATACGGACCACCAGTACAACCAAGCTCGGGATAAGCGGTTAGACCAGCAAGAGCATGACCGGGCATTTCTATTTCAGGAATTACTGTAATAAATCTATCTTCAGCATATTTTACAACTTCTTTTATTTCATCCTGAGTATAATATCCTCCATAAGGAATATCATCATATTCACCCCAATTTTTCTTTATTAATGTTCCACTGCGCTGCGAGCCGACTCGTGTAAGCTCTGGATAAGCTTTTATTTCAATTCTCCAGCCCTGATCGTCTGTCAAGTGCCAATGAAAAACATTAAATTTGTGCATTACAAGCAAATCAACATATGATTTCACCTCCTCAACAGTAAAAAAATGCCTGCAAACATCGAGATGCATTCCTCTATATTTAAAACGTGGCTCATCATAAATCTTAATATGCGGAAGTCTAATTAATTCAGGAGCATTACCTGCTTCAAGTTCTGGAGGCAACAATTGTCTTAATGTTTGAAATCCCAAAAACAAACCATTATAAGTTAATGAACTGATTTCGATTTTGTTATCTTCAATAGTTAGATGATAGCCCTCTTTACTTTGAGCCTCAATTAAAGTTAAAACTAAATTTACACCTCCTTTTTGCTCTTCGCTCACAATACTAATATTGCAAGGAGACAAATAATCTGATATATAGTTTTTCAATCGCAAAGCATCCTGCGAATCATCGTTTAATACAAGAAAAACCTTATTACCAAACTCAACAAACCCGTCATTAATTTCAAGATTTAAAGGTTTTGGAATAATATTGTTCTCAAACGAATAGTTTTCATTATTTTTGCACGAAAACAATAAAAAAGTTATACTGACAAAAAGAAATACATATTTACGCATAATGAATAATTTTAAAATATCAGCTTCAAAGATAATATTAATCTTATCTATTCTATCTTTTGCAACATTAATTTCGTGCAATCAAAAATCCACAAAAAAAACCATTCCGTTAAATGAAGGGTGGAAATTTTATTATGCTGCAACCGACCAATGGTATTCTGCAAGTGTTCCAGGAAACATCCATACCGATCTTTTTAAACACGGTTTGATTGACCATCCTTTTTATTCAAATGAAGACAGCCTTCGTTGGATAAGCCAAACCGAATGGCATTATCAAAAAAAATTTACAATATCACAAATATTTTATAATCGTAATCTCGAAATTGTGTTTGATGGACTAGATACTTATTGTGATGTTATCCTTAACGGAGATACAATTGGTAACACAAGCAACATGTATCGTCAATGGGTTTTTCCTATTGCTGATTCGTTAAAACAAGAAAATAACGAAATTGAGCTAATATTTTATCCGAGTTCTCAAATTAACGCCAAAAAAGCAGATATACAAGGATACGCAATACCAGACGACAGAGTATTTACCCGAAAAGCACCATATCAGTATGGCTGGGATTGGGCTCCGACACTTGAAACCTGCGGTATTTATAAAGATGTTTATATAAATTCATGGGAGAAACTAAGAATTTTAAATGTCAATCTTGAACAAAAATTTATTTCAGATACTATGGCTGTAATGTCGGCCAACATCGAATTAGAATCCGAAAACTTTTACAATGGTAATGTTAAAATATATAGTCCTAATAACGAATTTGACACCTTATATCAAAAACTTGAGATTCATGAAGGTAAATTAATTTATCCTGTGGAGTTTAACATCCGCAATCCTCAACTATGGTGGTGCAATGGTATGGGAGAATCAAAAACTTATGAAATTATAGTAGAAGTTAGTACAAAATTTAGAGTAGAATCCCATTCTATAAAAACAGGTATCAGAAATATTGAGTTGGTTACCGAAAATGATGCGTCGGGACAGCAATTTTACTTTATTTTAAATGGGATTCCTGTTTTTGCAAGGGGAGCAAATTGGGTGCCTGCGGAATATTTTAGCGGCAGTAATTCAAATGAAAGATATTTAAAACTATTAGAACTTGCAAAAGAGGCGAATTTTAACATGCTACGTGTTTGGGGAGGCGGAATTTATGAAAATAATGAATTTTACGAAATTTGTGACTCTCTCGGCATCATGGTATGGCAAGATTTTATGTTTTCGTGTGCAATGTATCCGCTTGACGAAGAAATGACCAATAATATTACAGAAGAAGTAAAATATCAGGTAAAACGCTTATATAATCACCCTTCAATTGTAATGTGGTGCGGAAATAATGAAATAAGCAATGCGTGGTTCGACTGGGGCTGGCAAAAGCAATTTAACCTTTCGGAAAAAGATTCTCTTGAAATTTGGAAAGATTACGATAATTTATTTCATCGTATAATTCCAAAAGCCATAGCAGAAATTGATAATAATAGAACTTATATTCCAAGCTCTCCATTTTTTGGATGGGGACACAAAGAATCTGTTACTCACGGCGACAATCACTATTGGGGAGTTTGGTGGGGAATGCTGCCATTCGCAAAATACCGCGAAAATACCGGGAGATTTATGAGCGAATATGGATTTCAGGGAATGCCTGCAATGACGAGTCTTGAAAAATTCATTCCCGAAGACTCCTTATATTTATATAGCGAAAATCTAAAACATCATCAAAAACATCCTTTCGGTTTTGAGGCAATTAACACATACATGAAAAGAACATACCCTATACCAAAAGATTTTGAAGACTATGTTTATATGAGTCAATTATTGCAAGCCGAAGGAATGCAAGCCGCTTTTAATTCACATATAGGTGCTCGTCCGTATTGCATGGGAAGTCTTTTTTGGCAATTTAACGATTGTTGGCCAGTAACATCATGGTCGGCTGTCGATTATTATCTACAACCAAAAGCAGTTTACTATTTTGCAAAAAAAACTTTTGAAAATATCCATGCTTCAGTTCACCTTAATAATGATAAAGCAAAAGTTTTAATCACAAATCACAATAATAAAACAACAAACAGTAAAGTTGTTATTGAATTACGTAAATTTTCTGGGGAAATTATACACGCCGATAGTATTAATATAATTCTCGATTTATTAAGAACAACAAAACCAGAGTTTTACCACACACCTGACAGTATTATTTCAAATCATAAAGATGATGCGTTTCTTACAATAGAAATTACAGATTTAGATTCGGATAATAAAATATTTTATGATAGTTTTATTTTGGGAGACAATAAAAACCTTTCGCTACCTGAGCCCGATTTTGTTTTTAATATCCAAATGAAGAAAAATCATTGGGAAATAACTTTAAAGCCAAAAACTTTCATCAAAAACATTTATTTATATGTAACAAACGGTAACGGAAGGTTTTCAGATAATTTCTTTAACCTTATCCCTGGCAAAGACAAAACCGTCTATTATTATCCCAAAGGTAATGAATCTTCTAAGGATTTGAAATTCAAATCAGTTAATCAAATCGTTAATGATACAGTTAATTAAAATGGATATGATAATGATAGTGTTTTGAGCAATAAATCGGAAGATTTTAAATAATTAGCTTATATTTGAACAAAATTAAGAAAAATTAGGTGCGATTGAAAATCCGTTAAACTACTTTACACATTATCCAGCTTAAATTGATCTCTACAAAGCACATTTACAAATATCTCATGGTTTTGTTACAAGTTTTTGTGTGATTTAATTTGTAGTTTGTATATTTACACAATAAATAAATATTATTGGAAATTATATGTATTGTAATTTCATACATATAAGTAGTTTTAAGAAATGTTGTATGGGATTGTTGTATATATATTAACGTTAGTTGGAAGCGAAAAAAGACTACAGAGTATAACATTTTATAATAATAAGGATACGTAATATTAAACTTTAAATTTTGAGAATTATGGAGAAAAGAAAGTTCATTACATTAAAAACTGGGAGGAATACATTTAGGAAAATTGACTTTGATGATATATTGGTTATCAAAGCTGATGGGGCATATTTTGACGTTTTTTGCAGTAAAGACAAATTTACAGTATCTGGTAAAACTTTCGAAAAATTGGAGGAAGAATTAAAAGATACAGAATTGGTTCGGATTAATCGTAGTTGCATAGTAAATACAAAAAAATGTGTAGAATTAAAAACTGCACTTGTCCTGAATTAAAATTAAGCAACAATGAGGTTTTAAAGCCAATTACAATGAATTTATCTAAATTGAAGAAGATATTTAATATTGAGGACTGAATTATATAGAAAAGCATATGAAAACAATTGTAAGTTATCCCATTTTAAATACGTAAAATTAGTATTTCATGCTTCAAACTGCAGGATTCGTTAAATAACCCCTGATATTCACAAAACAAACACGTCTTCCACAATTTCACATTTAGAAGTTTTGTAAATTGCATGTGTGAATTGTTAAATATTTTTATAATTTAAATATAGTTTATGAAAAAAAAGAATGTGTCATTTGACGTAGAAGAAGCAAAAAAACTATTTGGAGAAAGAGCTATTTTGTCAATGCAATTGCAAAATGGAATTAGAGGGGGAGCAAACCCAACAGTTGATTCGGTTTGTACACCTACTCCATTGCCAATAATTGATGATGACAAGTGTACTTGTCCATTACCATCACAAGATAGTATCTGTCCTAAACCTCCAGTGTAAAAAAGAAATCAATAACAAACTAAGAGGAAAATTAGTTTTAAAGCTATCTAAGTAAATGAACTTATCCTTTATAATAAAATATTAATGCGAATCAAGGGTTAAAATATTATGGGGACTTCTATTAATTAAATCAATGTTCATAATAACATAAAATTGTTCATATCTATTTGACAATCAACATTGTAAATTAACTAATTCTGTGTATCTTTATGTTAAAATACATGACTATGAAAACAC
>Ga0265295_1009491_pt1 | contig 10385 bp, 9 predicted proteins | sample Munlansysbiofilm_FD_192503 | JGI IMG/M metagenome (GOLD analysis project Ga0265295, IMG submission 192503) | Leachate microbial communities from a municipal landfill in Southern Ontario, Canada - Methane capture system biofilm | ecosystem: Engineered > Solid waste > Landfill > Unclassified ... | reverse complement strand
ATAGTGTTCATATTCATGAGGCGGCATTTCACTAAACTGGATAATGGTTTTGGCCAATTGTTTCGCATCAGCATGATCAACCACAATTCCGCTATTGTACCTTTTAATCAAATCGTATCCGAACGCACAGTCAGAAACCGTCGGTTTTCCGCTGGCAAAATATTCAAACAATTTATTGAGGCTGGCCCCATATTTTTTTATCTGATTATCTTCAAAGTGAATAATATTGAGATTTGATTTGCTTAAGACATAGGGGATTTTATTTTTATCGACATAGCCTTTAAAAACGACATTGCTGATGTTGTTTTCTTTACAATAGGCGACCAGATTTTTTCGATCGCTGCCATCCCCATAAATAAGAAATACAATCTTACTGACCGCTTTTTTCTCAACAACTTGAGCGGCATCAACAATCGTTTTAACATGATTGACGAGACGAATTGACCCGGTATAAATCACTTTAAAGGTCTGTTCATTATCTAAATCCTCGTCTTCAAATTGATAAAACTTTTGACTATCATTAAATGCTTCCCGATCAACACCATTATTAATATGATATACTTTTTTTAAATCAACGGGACCACCTTTTTGAGTATTCCAACCGCGCTCAATAATGTAATCAGAACCACCTTCCATGGTAAAAATAAGCTTATCGGCCTTTTTATAAATCCATTTTTCCCCCCGATATAGCATTTTTGCGATCAAACTGGTTCTTTTTAACCCTCCATAAGCAACAATGCTTTCTGGCCATAAATCCCGTACTTCGCAAAGACAAGGGATGCTAAATTTTTTTGCCATCTTAATACCCGCAATCAATGTCAATGGATGAACACTTGAGGCCAGGATCACATCTGGTTTTCCATATTTTTTAGCATATTCTTTGGCAACCGGGAAAATATTTTTATAAAAACTGATCATATTAACTAGCCTTTTTTTTGCATTTCCAAGGTAAGCCGGCGTTTTTACAATCACAAAAGTGATGTTATCGACTGTATCGACCCGATATTTTTTATTCGTGATGTCAATGTTTTCATTTGAAAAATGATTGGTTGAGGCGCAGAAGATGATCGGGGTATAACCTCTTTTACGTAAATTCTCAGCAAAAGAGTAATGTCTTCCGGCGCGATCTTTAATCATATTTGTGGCATAGTGGTTCCAGATCCAGACCGTTTTTTCCATCATCGAACACTCCTGGCCGGAACCCCAACATAGGTTCCGGCTTCGGTTATCGTTTTGACCACAACCGCACCGGCGCCAATTTTACAATTGCCGGTAATGGTCAGATTATTACTGACCACGCTTCCGATTCCAATCCAGGTTTTTTTGCCTATTTCCACCATTCCGGCCAAATGTGCCCCCGGCGATACGTGAACATAATCGGCGATGCGATTATCATGATCCACTGTCGCCGCCGTATTGATAATACAGCCTCTTCCGATTCTGGTATCGCTGTTGATTACCACCCCGGCCATGATCACCGTTCCGATACCAACCTCAACCGCCCCTCCAATAATCGCCGCCGGGTGAATTAAAACCGGTATCCTGGCTCCTGCTAATGCCAGCTCATTTTGAACCTTCTCCCTGATTTCGTTGTTTCCAACTGCGACAAAAATATCGGCTTCATTTATGTATCGATAGGCATCCTCTGTTTTCCCTACAACAGGCAGCCCCAGACACGTTTTAATCGCTGCATCATCATCCAGAAAAAATATTTCTTTCCATTTATTCATTTTAATCGCAATATCGACGACAACTTTTCCATGGCCACTTGCCCCGATGATCATTAATTTCTCTTTCATTATGACATGTCTCCTTTCAATGAATATCGTGAAATTTTGAAGATATGTTTAATCTTTACGCTTGGTACCTTGAAATAGCTCCATCGTCGTTGAAGCATTGGCGTTGATTCCCTCTCTTTTGAAAACTTTTTTTAATGTCAGAAAAATAATTTTCCAGTCTCCCACAAAACTGACCGTATCGACGTACTCAATATCCAAATTAAATTTTTCTTCCCAACTGATCGCATTGCGGCCATTTACCTGAGCCAAGCCGGACAATCCTGGTCTGACCTGATGTCTTCTTTTTTGGCTTTCATTGTAAAGTGGCAGGTATTGGACCAGCAATGGTCTGGGACCGATGACCGCCATATCGCCCTTAAGCACATTGAGCAGCTCCGGCAACTCATCCAGACTGGTCGATCTTAACAAATTACCAAACCTGGTCAATCGCTTATCATCAGGCAATAGCACTCCTTCTTCATCCCGCCAATCGGTCATGGTTCTAAATTTATACAAGGTAAAGATGCGTTCATTTAAGCCTGGTCGTTGCTGTTTGAAGATGACTGGACTACCCAGCTTGGTTCTTACCATTAAAACTAAAACCAGAAACACGGGTGAAAGTACGATGATCGCCAGCAAAGATAAACAAAAGTCCAGCGGTCTTTTTATAAATCGCTTATAAAGCATTTCTTATCACAATCCTTTAATAATTTTACAGATTCGTTCCTGATCCGTATCGGTCATCTTTGTATCAGAAGGTAAACAAACCCCCGATTTAAAGAGATTTTCCGACACCGTTCCACCAATATAATCACACCAATTAAAAAAGGGTTGTAGATGCATCGGTTTCCAGATCGGTCGGGATTCAATGTTTTCTTCTTCCAGCGCGTCCATTAGCGCCAGCGGTTTGATTGAACCATCTAAGGTGATGCAGCTTAACCAAAAATTTGGTTCATTCCAGTGATTGACAGGCATAAACTGGAGCCCTGCCACTTCACCTAATTCGCTTTGATAAAACTCAAAAATGCTTTTCTTCTTGGCAACTCTCTGATCCAGTATTTTTAACTGCCCTCTGCCGATACCAGCTGAGATATTGCTCATGCGATAATTGAAGCCCAATTCGCTGTGCTGATAATGCCTGGCTGGATCTCTTGATTGCGTTGACCAGAATCTTATCTTTTCAATCTTTTCTTTATTATCGGAAACCAGCATGCCTCCGCCAGAGGTCGTTATAATCTTATTCCCATTAAAACTAAAGACACCATATTCTCCAAACGTTCCCGTCTGTCGGCCTTTGTATAAGGTTCCCAGCGATTCGGCCGCATCCTCAATGACCGCGACACCATGTTGATTGCAGATTTCCATAATTTTATCCAAATCAGCTGATAAACTATAGAGATGGACGATAATCACTGCTTTTACATTCGGATACTTACGAAAAGCTTCGGCCAGGGCCAGCGGACACATATTCCAGGTTTCCTGGTCACTATCAATAAAGACCGGAATGGCCTTTTCATAAATAATCGGATTCGCCGTTGCTGAAAAGGTCAGCGTGGGACAAAAAACAATATCCCCTGCCCCTACCCCAACGGCTCTCAAGGCCAGATGAATCGCAGCGGTGCCGGTATTTACGGCGGCTGCATAATTCACCCCGACTTTTGACGCAAATTCCTTTTCAAATTCATTAACATTGGGACCAAGTGGAGCGATCCAATTGGTATTAAATGCTTCCTTGATATAGCCCATTTCAAATCCTTCATCGCTCAGATGCGGTGATGCCAGATATATTTTTTTGCCCATTTCAGTCTACCTCCATTGCTATCATTGATCAATATTATCACCATCACTAATCTATGGATTTCGTGTTGTCATGTCGTCGATTCCGATCATTGCATTCTTATGTCCTTTTTCAATTCTGTTATTCAATAATCAGATTTTCTATCGTTGTCGTACTGTCAACACTGTATAACGGAATATTATTAACATTCGTTTCTTTAAAAGAAGATAAGGTCAAATCTTCAATATTTCCAATCAGTAAACATAATGCTTCGGTCATACCATTGGCATCAATTGTTACGTCAGCGATCGTTGACCGATAGACATTTTCTAAACTCAAACCACCATGATCATTCTCGCTCGGTTTCGCATTACTTATTTTCACGCCATCAATATTCAGTTCTGAAGCATCGTTTATTTTAAAACCTAAACTGCATCCTTCAATCACCACCTCTGACATCGATACTTTTTTTGCACCACTATTAATATGAACACCAACAACACTATCCTTAATACGGCAATCCTTAAAAATAATATTCTGCGGTGGATTCTCATACTGAGGATTGCCAGCTATTGCGATTCCTCCTCCCGAAGCATTATTAAACTCAACATTTTCAAAATAAAAATGATTGTTATCCCCTCTCAGATATGCCGAATGCAGCCATTTAGTGCCACCATCACTGGAATTGAGGACACTATCAATCATTCTAAAGCCATTGGTGCCGGAAATCTGAATCGGCATACCGGAATTATCAATTTTTAAATCATTGATCCGAATATCCTTATTTCGCTGATTTCCAGATTGTGAAATCTTGAGCCCAACATACATATTTGTCATTGAAACATTTTTGATTTCCAGATTACGAACCCCCTGAAAATAAATTCCCTGCACATTGCTGATCATACTGTCGGCATAATAATCCGTACCTTCAAATAAATTTTCAGATTTTAGTGTCACCCCTTCAAGCGACACATTGGCAATCAATTCTTCAGGACTTGACCAGATCATGTTTCTGATCGTATCCTTCTCAGGCGCCATAAATAATGTTGCACCGTAACCACTGATATGGGTATTTGTATTCATTACCAGCGGCTTTGTTATGACATAAGCACGATCTGATTCCGGGATCAGTACCAGCTGATTCTCGATACTTGCTTCATCAATGGCGTTTTGAATGGCTTTGGTATCATCTGTGATACCATCTCCTTTTGCACCAAAATCCTTGACATTTTTTGTCTGACTCGTATTTATTTTTATTTCTTCAACTTGAACGATCTCAGCGTCCGATTCGCCATCATTCGCTGGTAAAAAAAAGAACGTAATCGATAAAGTTATTCCCAGTAGGATTATAAAAATAACGACCGACTTCGTCATAACGCACCCCTTTCAGGTATTAATATCGCCATGTAACGCCTTTGTTTAAATTTAAATCTATCTCAGTGATCGCCTTTTCGCAATCATAAGATAGATACCCAAAATTCCGGCAATAACTCAGCCTTTCGTTCGCTATCGATACTCATCTAACAAAACAATTCCTTCAATTCCTCAATTGTGCAAAATCATAATGTTCGTTTGCTTTTTATTTGCATTCCATTATATCACATGCCAATTCTCAATCATTCAGGTTTTTTCTTAAAATTAAATTTTCCCTCTTGTTTTTAAATAGAACCATTGGGTATAATATCTTCGAGGTGATAGATTATGAAAGTTGAGTACAACAAAATTGTTCGGGATAAGATTCCTGAAATCATTAGAGACAGCGGACGTACCTGTGAGTACAAAATCTTAGGTGAATCAGAAGTTCGAGATGCATTAAAAGAAAAGCTTCTTGAAAAGGCTCAAATTTTTTTGAAGAGACCCTCGGAAGATGAACTTTCGGATATCTACGAATTGCTCGATGCAATTGTGGAGACCTTTGAGTATGAGCCACTTCATATTGATTATTTAAAAATTCAGAATAAAGAAAATAAAGGTACCTATTCTGAAAAGGTTTTTCTAATCTCGGTAGACGATGGCCAATAATAATTTTGAAAAAAACGACGGAACTGTTGTCAGATTCTCTGATACAGTTCCGTCGTTTTTTGGTTAAAATGAAAAAGCGTTTTCAAAGTGATTGATCACTTGCTCCCCATCCGGTAAATAGTATATTTCGATCACATCAAATCGTATATTAATATCGTCAAGCTGTTTTTCTTTTAGATACCATAATGCCGTTTTGGCAATTCGTTTTTGTTTTGCCCGATTCACCGCTTCCCGGGGGTAGCCATAATCGAGATTTTTTCGATACTTCACTTCGATAAAAACCAGGGTATCACCGTCCTGAGTGATGAGGTCAATTTCTCCTGATGGTTTTTTATAATTCCGGTCGCAAATCCGATGATCACTATTTTTCAAAAAGATAACCGCTAATTCTTCTCCGGCCTTCCCTTTTTTCACATTGTGGGTCTTCATTACAAACCTAAATTTTTTATGAACGTACTGCGGTGGATGGGCGTTGGTCCATACTTTTGAAGAGCTTTTATATGCTCGGCGGTGCCATAACCCATATTGTGATCAAAACCATATTCGGGATACTGCTCATGATAAATTTGCATCAGGTTGTCCCGATATACTTTCGCAACAATGCTTGCCGCAGCGATAGCATAACTGCTGGCATCGCCATGAATAATTGATTTTTGCGGAATTTCGGTATCGACTCGCAACGCATCAATAAGAAGCAACTCCGGCTTTACCGTCAAACTGCTTAGTGAATCGGTCATTGCTTTTTTTGTCGCATTTAAAATATTAAGGGCATCAATGATCTCATTATCGACCTGACCAATAGCATAATCCACGGCATCTTCGATAAGCTGCTGACATAATATTTCTCTGTTTTTTTTCGAAACCTTTTTAGAATCATTTACATATAAGCGACAGGAGTCCGGCTTTAGAATCAAAACACAGGTTACTACCGGTCCAGCCAATGGCCCCCGTCCAACCTCATCCATTCCACCAATTGTTCGGATTCCCTTATTATAATAGCTCGCTTCAATGGATTTCATTTTAACAATTCGATCGACTTCTTTATTTCTGGCAATGACTTTTTTCTCCAAAGATTCAGCGATTTTTTTTACCGCTACCCGGGGATCCTTTTTTAGATTTGCAATCAGATCTGGATATAATTGCAAATCTTTCGTCGCAAGATATTCTTTTATTGCTGTGACAGTCATATTATCAAATGAATTCATCATGACCTCTTGATCTCAATTGTTGTTTTTCTCGTTATTTTAACAACAATTAGACCGTTCATTTTCGTTCATCCAACGGTTCATAAGCCCGGCGCTCACTGACATTCATATAGGCCGGACGAATAATTTTACCAGCATTGATGAGCTCTTCCAAACGGTGGGCACTCCAGCCGGCAATCCTGGCAATTGCAAAAATCGGGGTAAAGAGTTCCAGCGGTAGTCCGAGCATACTGTAAACAAAGCCACTATAGAAGTCAACATTGGCACTGACACCCTTGTAAATTTTTCTTTCTTCGCCGATCACTTCCGGTGCTAATCGTTCAACCATTGAATAAAGCTCAAACTCATCATGCAAGCCTTTTTCTTCCGACAAACTTCTGACAAATCCTTTAAAGACATTGGCCCGGGGATCCGAAACCGAATAGATGGCATGACCCATACCATAAATTAAACCGGCCTTGTCAAAGGCGCGTTTATGGAGAAGATCGACCAGATATTGGCGGACCTGTTTTTCATCGGTCCAATCAGCTAAGGTTTTTTTCATATCTTCAAACATTTCCACCACTTTAATATTGGCGCCGCCATGTTTAGGACCTTTTAACGAACCCAGCGAAGCCGCAATAACCGAATAGGTATCGGTTCCCGAAGAAGAAACCACATGGGTGGTAAAAGTCGAATTATTCCCGCCGCCATGCTCGGCATGAAGAACCAGCGCAATATCCAGAATCCGCGCTTCAAGCTCAGTATACTGGCTGTCCGGTCTCAGGATATAAAGGATGTTCTCAGCGGTTGACAGTTCCGGTTGGGGCTGATGAATAAAAAGACTTTGATCATCATGATAATGTTTATAGGTCTGATAACCGTATACCGCCAATAACGGAAACAAAGCAATGAGCTCCAGGCACTGTCTTAAAACATTGGGAATCGATACATCGCTGGCATAATCATCATAAGAAAAAAGCGTTAATACACTTCTGGCCAGAGTATTCATCATATCTGAGCTTGGCGCCTTCATGATAATGTCACGAACGAAGCTGGTTGGCAAGCTTCGATAATTACCGAGAAGTTTGGTAAAATTATCCAATTCTGCCTGCTTGGGCTGATCACCAAACAGCAGCAGATAAACCACCTCTTCAAAACCGAAACGTTTTTCCTTGACAAAACCATCGACCATCGCTTCAACGTCAACACCACGATAAAAAAGTTTTCCTTCGGTGCCAATTTTCTTGCCTTCTTCAAATACATAAGCCTGGATTTCAGATATTTCAGTCAAACCTGTCAGGACACCGTTTCCATCTAAATCTCTAAGACCTCGGTTAACTTGATATTTTTTATATAATTCAGGTTCGATGTAGCTATTTTTTATGCATAATTCACTATACTCTATAATTTCAGGGGTAATTTCCGAAAAAACACAATTCATCATCAATCTCCTCTATTTCACTTATTTTTATATAATTATACCTTAAAAGGTGATCCAGATAAAGTCAATTTATTAATATTTTATGCTTTTTTGAAAGACATTTTATAATATTGCCTTTTTTCTCTTTACTTTTGTTAAATACGTTGATTATTTTTATAAATTTGAAAGTTTTTTTTTTATTCTTTCATTATTTAAATTTTTTTGTTCTTAGATTGTCCATGGCTGAACACTTTATTTTTGATCTTCCTTGATATCTCATAACAATTTTTGAAAAATAAAAAACTTCAACTCATAACGAGTCGAAGTTTTAATTTCCTTAAAATGGCAGGGGCAGAAGGATTTGAACCCTCGGCACGTGGTTTTGGAGACCACTGCTCTACCAACTGAGCTATACCCCTACAACAGCAACTACTATATTATAAATGCTGACGGGGTACTTGTCAATAGTTATGTTTTATTTTTATTTTATCAATACCATTCAATACTTAGACTTTTAAATCAATCTTATTTAAATCAAGCAATTCCCGGTTAGCCGCCAGGATGGGCTTGACTTCTTCATCAATAAAATCATCAACCTGCTGGGGCGCTCTGCCGACGTAGAGGATAGGATCCAGCAAGGCATCGACATCTTCGGCTTTTAGATTAAACGAAGGATCCTTCAAGATTCTTTCAATTAAGTCATTCGGCTTTCCTTCAACTTTTACAGTATGGCCTGCTTCCATCGACAGAACTCTGATTTTTTCATGAAGTTCCTGACGATCGCCGCCCCGTTTCACGCCTTCCATAATAATATTTTCGGTGACCATAAATGGCAACTCGGCATTGATGTGCTGAAGGATGACTTTGGGATAAACGACCAAATTTTCAGATACATTCATGGCAATCATCAGGATCGCATCGGTAGCTAAAAATCCTTCGGGGATACTGATCCGTTTGTTGGCCGAATCATCCAAAGTCCGCTCAAACCATTGCGCCGAAGCAGTCAAGGCCGGATTAAGTGAGTTGACGATAATATAACGGGCCAGCGAACAGATCCGTTCTGATCGCATCGGGTTTCGTTTGTATGCCATTGCCGATGAACCGATCTGATTTTTTTCGAACGGCTCTTCCACCTCTTTTAAATTCTGAAGCAGCCGGATGTCAGTGGCAAATTTTGTCAGCGTCTGAGCAATGCCGCTTAGTACATTCAGTACCTGAGAATCAAATTTTCGCGAATAAGTCTGACCGCTGACGGCAAATGATTTTTTAAAACCCATTTTTTCAGCTACTAGATTATCCAGCTTTTTGACTTTTTGATGATCATTATCAAAAAGTTCCATGAAACTGGCCTGGGTGCCGGTGGTTCCTTTTACGCCCAGCAGTTTAACATTACTGATGACGTGATCTAGATCCGCTAAATCCATTAATAAATCCTGAATCCATAAACAGGCGCGTTTGCCAATGGTAGTTAATTGGGCCGGTTGAAAATGGGTGAAACCTAATGTCGGTAAATCTTTATGCTCAACGGCAAAGCGGGAAAGATGGTTAATCAGATTAATCAACTGTTTGCGAACATGTATCAATCCTTCAGTATAGACAATGACGTCGGTATTATCACCCACATAGGCACTGGTTGCACCGAGGTGGATAATTCCTTTTGCTTTTGGACATTGGGCACCATAGGTGTGGACATGAGCCATGACATCGTGGCGCAGTTCTTTTTCCTTTTTCGCAGCCAGTTCATAATCAATATTGGTAATGTTTGCTTTGAGTTCAGCAATCTGTTCGTCGGTAATATTAAGGCCCAGTTCCTGTTCGGCTTCGGCCAATGCTACCCATAGCTTCCGCCAGTTTTGAAATTTGTTATCAGCTGAGAAAATATGGAGAATTTCCTTTGACGAATAACGTTCGATTAAAGGGTTTTCATAATATGCTTTCATAATAATTTCCGTTTATTCCTTTCACATTAAATCGATCTCGGTTTATATCGGTCAGAATTCGTCAGAATCTGCCACTTATTTATCGGTTTCGTAGGTTTCATATAATCGCGTGATTCTACTCACCTTGTTTTCAATTTCATCGATTACCAGGATGATCCCATTAATTTGAACTTTACCAGTTGCGGTTTCAAATCGGCTGGGTCTTTTGGTCAGCATCGTCTCAATAATAATCTGACGATCAACGCCGATCACCCCATCAAG
>Ga0265295_1009490_pt1 | contig 10387 bp, 8 predicted proteins | sample Munlansysbiofilm_FD_192503 | JGI IMG/M metagenome (GOLD analysis project Ga0265295, IMG submission 192503) | Leachate microbial communities from a municipal landfill in Southern Ontario, Canada - Methane capture system biofilm | ecosystem: Engineered > Solid waste > Landfill > Unclassified ... | reverse complement strand
AGAGATTCAAATGGCCTTTCACGAAAAAGTTAAAGCAGTCATCGCCGATAATCCCAAACTATACGATTCTCGAAAGTATTTAGGTCCTGCACGCGAGGCGATTAAAGAAGTGATTCGACAAAAAATTCGTTTGTTTGGTAGTAACAATCGATTTTAATGCCATTAAAAAATATCGTTTGGAGGTGACGGATGATGCCAAACCGGAAAAGTAACAAAGTAACGATCGTCGGCATCGCAGGTGATAGCGGTGCGGGAAAGTCGACGTTTGTCAGTGAATTAAGAGAATTGATTGGACCGGAGAAAGTGACGGTCATTAGCATAGACGATTATCATTCACTCGATCGTGCTGAACGTACACGGGTCGGCGTCACGGCACTTCATCCGTGGAAGGCGAATAACCTCGGTCTGCTCATCGAACATGTATGGCAGTTAAAGGCTGGGAAAGAGATTGCTAAGCCCATTTACGATCACAGTGACGGGAAAATCAAAGGGCCTGAAATCATCAAGCCGACCGACATCGTCCTACTGGAAGGTTTGCATATTTTGTACTTACAAAAATTACGAGAAGCGCTTGATTTGAAAATCTATTTTGATACCGATACGGCGCTGCGCGTGCGTTGGAAAGTACGGCGTGATGCGGCAGAACGGGGTTATACCGAGGAACAAGTCTTGGCTGAGATCGAACGGCGTAAACCGGACGTTGAAAAATACATTGAACCCCAAAAGGCCTACGCCGATATGGTCATAAAATATTTCCCGGATGATCCAGCCAAGGCAACACCGGATGATCCTGAACCGATCAAAGTTCAGATCGCTGAACGCTTAAACGGTGATAAACGGCGTCTTGTCAAATGGCTTTCTCTTGGGTCGCGGTTTGGGTTGGTAGAAGCGGTGCACTATCATGACCATATCGTCGGTGAGCCGATGGAAATAGCTGATATCATGGGGCATACGCCGGTCGATGCGATGAGTGCGTTGTTAGAGATGGCCAGCGATAATCATTATTTCAAACAAAAATTAACGGATCCACATTATACACCGATTAAGGTCACGCGCTATCTCATCGCCAGTATGATTTCAGAACTTGCCTATGGCCGACATTTAGAAGATTTGAAAAAAATGCCTGAGGATGTTGCGAACGATGCTGCGCAGGCGATGTGAAAACATCATATAGATGATTCATTTTTAGGATGGGAGGAGACCATATGAAAATTAAAGTTGGCATTAATGGCATGGGGCGTATCGGTCGCCTTACATTACGCGCTGGTATGCGGCATCCAGATTTACAGTTTGTGGCGGTTAATGCGACGACCGATGCAGCGACGTTAGCGCATCTTTTAAAATACGATTCAACCCAAGGTCGCTGGGATGCAGACGTCACGTATGATGATGAAGGTCTCATCATCGATGGCCAACATATTCGTTTGATCTCAGATCGCAATCCGCGCAATATTCCTTGGGGTGACCTCGGTGTTGATATTGTCTTGGAGGCGACGGGGCAGTTTACAACGCGTGAAGAAGCGCGCGTGCATCTGGATCAAGGTGCTAAAAAGGTATTGATCACCACGGCTGCAAAATCAGATGATCTCATGATTGTCTACGGTGTCAATCACAAATTGTACGATCCGGATGTGCACCATGTGGTTTCTTCCTCATCTTGTACTTCCAACTGTCTCGCCCCGATCATTGCTGTGCTGATGGAGACGTTTGGTATCGTGGAGGGAGCGATGACCACGGTTCACAGTTTTACGAGCGATCAACGCAGCCTCGATAACCCGCACAAAGATTTGCGGCGTGCACGTGGGGCCAGTCAGTCGATCGTCCCAACGACGACCGGGGCAGCAAAGGCGATGGCCAAAATATTTCCTGAACTCAAGGGGAAGCTCAATGGCATATCGTTGCGTGTACCGACGCCTACCGTCTCGATCGTTGATCTAACGGTCACCTTATCCAAGCCGGCGACCGTCGAGGCGCTCAATGAAGCTTTTCAACAGGCGTCTATGTCTGATTTACAAGGCATCTTAGGTGTATCGGATGAACCGTTGGTATCGATCGATTATGTTGGGGATGCACACTCGTGTGTCATCGATCAGCTCTCGACCATGGTCATCGGGGAGAGAACGGCCAAAATCTTTGGTTGGTATGATAATGAGATGGGCTTTGCGTATCGAATGGTCGATCTTTTAAGTTACATCGGAAAGCAAAGTCTGATCTTAGATGAGATAGGAGAGCGATCCCGATGACGACTACTAAGACGCGGGAGAGTGGAAACCTAAGGCTGTTGACGATGGAGATGGCGCGGGTGACGGAATCAGCAGCGCTTGCTGCCAGCCAGTGGATGGGCAAAGGTGATAAATGGATGGCAGATGATGCTGCGACCAAAGCGATGCGCGCAGTCTTGGGAGAAACACATATCAAAGGGACGGTCGTCATCGGTGAAGGCGAGCTGGACGAAGCGCCCATGTTATATATTGGGGAAACGCTGGGAACGGGTGAAGGGCCGGAGGTTGATATTGCTGTTGATCCTTTAGAAGGAACGAATTTACTGGCGACAGGTGCCCCGGGTGCGATCACTGTTTTGGCCATTGCACCGCGGGGGTCCCTCCTGCACGCACCCGATATGTACATGGAAAAAATCGCTGTTGGTCCACGAGCCAAGGGAGCGATCTCCCTCGATCGAAGCGTACGTGAAAATATTTTGGCTGTGGCCGAAGCCAATGGGAAACGCGTTCAAGATACGGTCGTTGTACTTTTAAATCGGCCGCGCAATGACTATATTTTAAATGAAATACGGGCGCTCGGAGCACGAGCCAGACTGATTCCGGATGGTGATGTCTCACCGGCGTTGGCTGCCTGTTTCGAAGAAACGGGGATCGATATGATGATGGGTATCGGTGGAGCGCCTGAAGGTGTTGTGACGGCAGTGGCGATGAAAAGTTTGGGAGGAGACTTTCAAGGCCGCCTCTGGATACAAGATGACGTGGCAGAGAAAGAAATCAGTCGTCTAAAAACGATGGGCATCGATGACCCGCGGCAACTCTTGACCATGGATGATCTCGTGCGGAGCGATGATGCTATTTTTTCGGCAACCGGTGTGACAGATGGTCTGCTTCTACCCGGGATACGTTTTACAGGTCGTAACGAAGCCAAATCCGTAACCTTGGTGGCCCGTGCACGCACACGAACCATTCGTTTCATTCATGGGTATCACCATATCGATTTGAAACCTGAGCATGTACGGGAATGGGTTCAAGAAAAAGAAGACCTTATATCATAAGAGGCGTTGGAAAAAAGTTTAGAAGAAAAGTTTAATCGATGGCATAGCTTAAAGTCTTGAAGCATGATCGCCGTGTCGACGGTTTGTAAAGGAGGTGAGCCCGTGCGGCCCATTCGCATTGCACCATCGATTTTATCTGCTGATTTTGGCAAGCTCGCAGAAGAGATCCAAGATGTGGATACACATGGCGCCGATTGGATTCACATCGACGTGATGGATGGTCGTTTTGTGCCCAATATTACGATAGGTGTGCCTGTGGTCAAAGCGATACGGCCGATCACCACCAAACCTTTGGATGTCCATCTGATGATCGTCGAGCCGGAACGTTATATTGAGGCGTTTATTCAAGCTGGTGCGGATATCATCTCTTTTCATCTTGAAGCAACGCCGCACGCCCACCGAGCGCTGCAAATGATTCGCAGTTTGGGAGCCAAAGCCGGTCTGGCTTTAACCCCGCAGACACCGCTTCACGGCTTGGAATATCTTCTACCCGATACGGATCTGTTATTGGTGATGACTGTAAACCCAGGTTTTGGCGGTCAATCGTTTATTCAATCCATGGTCAAAAAAACGGAAGCACTTATGCAACTTTTAGAACGCGAAGGCATGTCGCATATCGATCTTGAAGTCGATGGTGGCATTACTAAAGAAACGGCGGAACCCATTGTTCGCGCAGGAGCCAACGTGCTCGTAGCGGGAACGAGTATTTTTGGCACACCCGATCGCAGACAAGCCATCGAGGCCATTCGGCACCATGCAGAGCTTGCCCGCAAGCGTTAAGTCCATAGGTTGTCTTGACCAATCCATAAGTAGAACATTATTCAATAAGGTTTTGCTTATGGAAAGGCAATCAAATTGGTATTGTACAGTACAGACACCGATCATGTACAATGAAAATGTAAAAAATCATAAAAATTGAAAACGAATGGAAAGAGGAGGAGCGATCACGATGACTACTGAGCAACAGAAAGATAAACGATGGGCGTCTGGTGTCATTCCGTATAAGGAGATGGGTTACTGGCGGCCAGATTATGAGCCGAAAAGAACCGATATTTTAGCTGCCTTTCGATTTGTGCCGCAAGCTGGGGTCGAGCCAGAAGAAGCTGCAGCGGCTATCGCCGGCGAATCGTCGACGGCGACCTGGACGGTTGTCTGGACCGATCGTCTCACGACGTATGACCGCTACCAAGCGAAGGCGTTTCGCGTCGACCCTGTTCCCGGGACAGATCAATATATCGCATATATTGCTTATGATATCGATCTGTTTGAAGAAGGTTCCATTGCCAATATGACGTCGTCTATTATTGGGAACGTTTTTGGCTTTAAACCGCTTAAAAGTTTAAGACTTGAAGATTTGCGTATTCCGTTAGAGTATGTCAAAACATTTCAAGGCCCACCGCACGGAGTCGTCATGGAGCGGGAAATGCTCAATAAATATGGGCGACCGTTACTCGGTGCCACAACCAAACCAAAGCTAGGGCTTACCGCGAGAAACTACGGTCGTGTTGTATATGAGGCGTTGCGCGGTGGTCTTGATTTCGTGAAAGATGATGAAAATACAAACTCCCAACCATTTCAACGGTGGCGCGATCGGTATTTGTTTGTGATGGAAGCTGTGCACAAAGCTATGGCAGAAACTGGTGAAATTAAAGGACATTATTTAAATGTCACCGCCGCAACCATGGAAGATATTTATGAACGAGCCGAGTTTGCCAAAGAACTTGGGAGCGTCATCATCATGATCGACTTGACCATCGGTTACAGTGCGATTCAATCGATGGCGAAATGGGCTCGTAAAAATAGCATGATTTTACATTTACATCGCGCAGGGCACAGCACGTTTACACGGCAAAAAACACATGGTGTCTCTTTCCGCGTCTTGGCCAAGTGGATGCGTTTGGCGGGGGTCGATCATCTCCATGCCGGGACGGTCGTTGGGAAGCTGGAAGGTGATCCCAATACGACCAAAGGTTTTTATCAAACCTTAAGAGGGATGCAGTATGATGCCGATCCGCGGTTGGGGCTGTTTTTTGAACAAGATTGGGGCTCGATGCCTGCAGTCATGCCTGTTGCTTCTGGTGGTATTCACGCGGGACAAGTGCATCAACTGATCGATTTGTTCGGAGAAGATGTTGTCCTGCAATTTGGCGGGGGTACGATTGGTCACCCCTTAGGGATTGCAGCAGGGGCGACGGCAAACCGCGTGGCCGTCGAAGCCATGATTCAAGCCCGCAATGAAGGTCGGGATATTATACATGAAGGTCCCGAGATCTTAGAAAAAGCAGCGCGTTTTTCACCTGCTTTACGTGCCGCTTTAGACGTTTGGAAAGATGTGACGTTTAACTATGAATCGACGGATACGCCCGATGTGGTCGCTACACCTTCATTTTAATTACAATACGCTGATAAGCTGAGGAGTGAAAAAGATGAGTTTTCGACTCACACAAGGAACGTTTTCCTATTTACCCGATATGACGGACGAACAAATTGAAAAGCAAGTACAATATGCAATCAATCAAGGATGGGCCATTATGATTGAATTCACCGATGATCCGCATCCGCGCAATGTTTACTGGGAGATGTGGGGACATCCGATGTTTGATATAAAAGATGCCAAAGCGGTGATGCTTGAGTTAAATGAGTGCCGTAAGGTGTATCCACATATGTACATTCGCTTGAGCGCATACGATAGCAGCTATGGAAGACAAACGACAGCACTCCAGTTTATTGTGCAACGTCCGGCGCATGAGCCAGGGTTTCATCTTGAGCGCCAGGAAGTGAGCGACCGACACATTCGCTATACGTTAAGAAGTTATGCGACGGATAAACCGAAAGGTGAACGATACACGTCGTAGCATCCTGTATCAGCATGTTATAACGTTTGCGACGGGATCGTTGCCTGAGAAAAGTCACGGTGCGAAGGAGGGTGCAACATGCAGGACGTGACAATGACGCCTATGGAAGGGTCGATGCCGACGGATGTCACTGGTAGCACCTCTTTCAATTTGACCGATACAGTCGATTTAAAAGGTTTCGTAAAAGAAACGCAGATAGAAGAAGTGCTTCACAAACTTGATACGGAACTCGTCGGTTTAAAACCGGTAAAAACAAAAATTCGAGAAATCGCTGCACTTTTGTTGGTGGACCGTGTTCGCCGCAATCTTGGTCTCAAAACGCAACCGCCATCGCTGCACATGTCCTTTACAGGTAACCCTGGGACAGGCAAAACGACGGTTGCCATGAGAATGGCAGAAATCTTGTACCGTCTTGGCTATGTACGCAAGGGTCATCTTGTCGCTGTGACGCGGGATGATCTTGTCGGTCAGTATATTGGACACACGGCGCCAAAGACAAAAGAAGTTTTAAAACGCGCCATGGGCGGTGTGTTATTCATTGATGAAGCATACTACTTGTACCGGCCAGAAAACGAACGTGATTATGGGCAAGAAGCGATTGAGATCTTGCTGCAGATCATGGAAAATCAACGCGATGATGTGGTGGTCATCTTAGCGGGTTACAAAGATAAGATGGAACAGTTTTTTAAGTCCAATCCGGGGATGCGTTCGCGTATTGCACACCATATCGATTTCCCTGACTATGAAAAACATGAATTGCTGGAGATCGCGCTCCTCATGCTCAAGGAACAAGGCTATCGATTGAGTGAAGAAGGACGGAAAGCGTTTGAGGCGTATCTCGATCGGCGTATGGCCATGCCGCATTTTGCCAATGCACGGAGCGTCCGAAACGCTCTGGATCGAGCGCGGCTACGTCAGGCCAATCGTTTGATGGCCAGCGGGGATATGTGTACAGTAGAGATGCTTCTTACGATTGATGCGCCCGACATTTTGTCGTCTCGTGTGATGCAAGCGTAACGGCGTAGCATCGATATTTATCTGGGCATCCCGTCAACCGTAATACAGCTTCATCAAACGGCCTTCAGGCCGTTTGATGATTGCTTTACCATAAGCATATACTTATCATCATGCGGTTGGTTGGGTCGATGAAGTATGGGATTGTGAAAGATTGTGGTAAAATGGGCATGGAACGTAGCGATGTGCTTAGACACATGGGTGCAACGTTTTTAAAGTATGGAAGTATGCAAAGGAGGACTGTGGCGATGTCAAGCACAGTGGATGAAAAAGTTTATGACGTCACCATTATCGGTGGGGGACCGGCGGGTTTGTTTGCAACCTTTTACAGCGGCATGCGTGAGATGTCAGCAAAACTGATTGATAGTCTTCCGGAACTCGGCGGGCAACTTATGGCACTTTATCCTGAAAAATGGATTTATGACGTGGGTGGCTTTCCCAAAATTCGTGGTGCTGATCTTGTTGAACAGTTAAAAACCCAAGCGTTATCCTTTAATCCTGCCGTTCATTTGGAAGAGACTGTCGAAATGATCGATCATGGAGAAGATGGTATCTTCGTCTTAAACACTAACAAGGGCAAGCACTATGCCCGTTCGATTATTGTCGCAGGCGGTGTCGGTTCCTTTACACCACGTAAAATGCCGGGAAAAAATACGCATGACTATGAAGGAAAAGGGCTGTATTTTTCTGTACGCTCTCAAGAAACGTTTCGCAACAAACGTGTTCTGGTCGTAGGCGGTGGCGACTCAGCCGTTGACTATGCGCTCATGTTGGAACCGGTTGCAGAAAAAGTCTATCTCATTCATCGACGGGATCAGTTTCGTGCCCATGAACATAGTGTGAAACAACTTATGGAATCGACTGTCGAAGTACTTGTATTTCAGGAGTTAGAAGAAGTACACGGCGAAGGATGGGTCGAAGGTGCAACGATTATCAACAACCAAACAAAAGAGACCCAAACGATAGCCGTCGATGCCATCGTGAGCGGTCTGGGCTTTGTTGCATCCCTCGGTCCGATTAAAAACTGGGGGCTGAACATCGAGGGGAACAGCATTGTTGTGAACTCGAAGATGGAGACGAACATACCGGGCATTTATGCTATCGGTGATATTTCAACCTACCCGGGGAAAGTTAAACTCATTGCCGTCGGTCTTGGGGAAGCACCGATTGCTGTATCCAATGTCAAGACATTTATTGATCCTTCTGCCAAATTGGCTACCGTTCATTCCAGCGATCGCAGCGATCTTCCATTGGCCAAAGCTTAAGCGATCAACAGTTGCTTGGATCAGTATGGATAGATTGCCAAGGGTTGTGAAGGGTTGCTAAGGATACTTGCTTCTAAGGAGGATACTGGATGATGGATCAAGGTTGGCAAGGCGCACAACGGGCCATTGCTGCGATACGCGCACTTTCTATCGATGCGATCGAACAAGCCAAATCGGGACATCCCGGGTTGCCCATGGGGGCTGCTCCGATGGCTTATGTTCTTTGGACGCGGCATATGCGTCAGCATCCGGCGCACGTGTCTTGGCCGGATCGAGACCGTTTTATCTTATCTGCAGGCCATGGCTCGATGCTTTTATACAGTTTGCTTCATTTAAGCGGTTATGATCTTACAATCGATGATATTCGGTCCTTTCGACAATGGGGCTCGCGTACACCGGGCCACCCTGAATATGGTCATACACCGGGTGTGGAAGCGACCACCGGACCGCTAGGGCAAGGGATTGCCATGGCCGTGGGCATGGCAATGGCTGAACGGGCCTTGGCCCATCGCTTTAATCGTGACGATGTCACGGTGGTTGATCACTATACGTACGCGCTTGTCGGCGATGGTGATCTGATGGAAGGCATCTCACATGAAGCGGCGTCTTTAGCAGGTCACCTGAAGTTAGGAAAGCTCATCGTCTTATATGATTCAAACAAAATCTCTTTAGATGGTGAAACCGATAAATCTTTCACCGAAGATGTTCGGGCGCGTTTTCAGGCTTATGGTTGGCAAGTCCTCTATGTTGCTGATGGGGAGGACCTTTCAGCCATCGATCAAGCACTGCAAGAGGCCAAGGCGGATGTGGAACGCCCGACGCTCATTGAGATCCGAACGGTTATCGGATACGGTAGTCAAAAGGCAGGCACGAGTGCTGTCCACGGTGCACCATTAGGCGAAGCGGATGCGCAAGCGGCAAAGGCCGTATACGGTTGGACAGAGCCCCCATTTCATGTCCCTGCAGATGTTTACGAACATTTTAGCCAAGTCAAAGCGAGCGGTGAGCGCGCTTTCAAGGATTGGGAAGCACGCATGGCGCTCTATCGCGCGCGTTATCCGCAAGAAGCCGAACAGTTTGAACAAGCGATTCGTCGTGAACTTCCCGCTGATATCGATGCGTATCTACCAGATTTTACGGATGCAATCGGTAAAAACATTGCCACCCGGGATGCTTCGGGAACGATATTGAACGCACTTTCGAAAGCCTTGCCATCTCTGATCGGCGGATCTGCAGATCTTGCCTCATCCAATAAAACAACTTTAAAAGGAGAAGGCGATTTTGCGCCGCCTGCCTATCGTGGGCGGAACATATGGTTTGGTGTACGAGAGCATGCGATGGGAGCAGCTTTAAATGGGATGGCCTTGCATGGTGGGCTCATCGTTTTCGGTGGAACATTCTTTGTATTTTCTGATTATTTACGACCAGCGATGCGCCTCAGTGCGCTCATGCATGTGCCTGTTTTATATATTTTGACGCATGATAGTATCGCAGTGGGAGAAGATGGACCGACCCATCAACCGATTGAACATCTCGCCTCGCTCAGGGCGATGCCGAACATGATTGTCTTGCGCCCGGCGGATGCTTACGAGACAAATGCTGCATACAGCTTTGCGCTTCGTCACACGCACGGTCCGGTCGCCCTTGTGTTATCGCGGCAAGGACTCCCTGTCATGGAAGAGACGAAACAACGCGCCCATGAAGGGCTTTCGAAGGGTGCTTATGTTTTAAAAGATGTCCATTGGGAGCAAGCTCAAAAACGCCTCATTTTGATCGCGACCGGTTCAGAAGTTGCTTTAGCGATCAAGGCTCAAGATGTACTCGCCCATGAAGGCTACGGTGTGCGCGTCGTCAGTATGCCGAGTATGGAATTGTTTGAAGCACAGTCGGAGGCTTACAAAGAAACAGTCTTACCGAAGGCGGTTCAGGCGCGACTTTCCATCGAGATGGGGTCAACGTTTGGCTGGGATCGTTAT
>Ga0265295_1009489_pt1 | contig 10387 bp, 9 predicted proteins | sample Munlansysbiofilm_FD_192503 | JGI IMG/M metagenome (GOLD analysis project Ga0265295, IMG submission 192503) | Leachate microbial communities from a municipal landfill in Southern Ontario, Canada - Methane capture system biofilm | ecosystem: Engineered > Solid waste > Landfill > Unclassified ... | reverse complement strand
AAGCGGAACTCTCCGAGGAACTGGTAAAAAAACTCAAAGCAAATTTTGAAAAAATCTATAAAGGACTTTTTGAGGGCGCATTGATCCGTTGTGATTTTTTCGTGATTGATAACGAGGTGTATCTCAACGAGATCAATCCGATCCCGGGTTCTATGGCAAACTACCTTTTTGAAGATTTTAAAGGGGTGATCGAAAAACTTGCCGCTTCACTCCCCCAATCAAAACGCGCACGCGTAAAATACGAGTATATCCATTCGATCTCCAAGGCAAAAGGGAAATAATGGCGCTCAAGTCGATACAGTACCGACACCATACGCTCGATATAAGCTACGAGATTCTTAACCCACATGCCAAGGTCGATCTGATCGTACTTCACGGCTGGGGAAGCAGCAAGATGTTGATGAAACAGGCGTTTGGCTCTTTTATGGAGAGTTTTAGACATATCTACATCGATCTTCCGGGATTTGGAAATTCAACCTGTAACATGCCTCTTAATACAAACGACGTTACCCGCATCGTCGAACTTTTGATGATAGAGCTGAATGCCCAAAGAGATATTATCGTAGGGCACTCTTACGGGGGCAAGGTCGCAACCCTTTTAAACCCTCAGGTTCTTGTTTTGCTCTCAAGTGCGGGGATCGTTACTCCCAAACCTTTCAAAATCAAAGCGAAGATTTTTCTTTTTAAGCTTTTAAAATTTTTAGGGTTTGCAAAACTGCGCAGTTTGTTCGTAGCAGAAGATGCCAAAGCGCTGAGCGAACCGATGTACCAAACTTTTAAAAACGTGGTGAACGAAGATTTTTCAAACGAATTTGCCGCATTTAGCGGTAAAGCACTTTTGTGCTGGGGCGAGAGCGACACCGCCACGCCGCTTAGTTCGGGAGAAAAGATAGAAGAGCTGATGAGAGACTCCAAACTTGTGGTTTATAAAGGGGATCATTACTTTTTTCTGCAACATGCCAAAGATGTCGCCAAAAATATTGAAGAGACTTTTTTAAAAACGTTGGAGCATTAGATGGAAAAATACGAGATACTGATTGCGTTTGTTACCAATATTTTATTGGTTGTGACACTTGGATGGTATTTGATCACAAATTTGCAGTGGTACGATTATAAACTCTCCCGCGTAATCTTCAAGCATCACAAACCCCATTGGCATGTAATCTATTTTCTTATCCCGTTCGTTGCTTATTACACGACGGGGAAATTTTTTGTTATTTTTTTCCTTTTTGCGGTATTGCCCGCTATGTTCGTATGGCACAAAAAGCTCGATAAAAAACTGATACTTACATGGAGGGTGAAGCGGTTTTTGATCCTTTTGCTCTCGCTTGTGTTTTTCCAAAACTTCTTATGCACCCTCAAAGATGCATGCCAGGTTTACGGCGTTTTTATGCCTTTGGCAATGGCGTACATAGGGAGTTATATCATTGAGAAGTTTTTGTTTGAAGCGTTTAAAAAAGAGGCAAAAAAGAGACTTCTTGGCATGAAGAACCTTCAAATCGTGGCGATTACGGGGAGTTACGGCAAAACGAGTATTAAAAATTTCGTAGCTCAGATACTCTCTAACAAGTTCAGGGTCTATGCAACCCCCCGAAGCGTCAATACCATCGGAGGCATCGTCGCCGACGTCAATAACGCTCTGCCCGAAGATACTGAGATTTACGTCGCCGAGGCGGGGGCAAGAGAGCAGGGGGATATCTATACCATTACTACCTTTTTAGAGCCTCAAAAAGTGGTCGTCGGGAAAGTGGGGCTTGCGCATGTGGAGTATTTTAAAACGCTCCAAAATATTATCGCAACCAAACTCGAAATTATGCAGTCGCCGCGTCTTGAAAAAGCTTATATTCATAACTCGGTGACCGACGAAGCGCACCCAAAAGTTACCTTTTTCGGCTCGGAGGTGCAAAACATCGAAGCGACTTTGGAGGGGACGAAATTTACTTTGGAGCTCGAAGGTGAGAGGCTGGAGCTTCAAACCTCCGTGTTGGGCGCGTTTCAGACGATGAATATCGCCGTGGCGGTACGTATCGCCAAAGATTTCGGGATGAGCAACGAAGAGATTAAAAAAGCGGTCGCATCGCTTGAACCGGTAGAACACAGGCTTCAGATGATAAAAGCGGGCGGAAAGCTGATTATAGATGATGGCTACAACGGCAATATCGACGGAATGCTTGAGGGGATTCGCCTTTGTTCTTTGCACCAAGGTCCTAAAGTGATCGTGACACCTGGGCTTGTCGAGAGCTCGCAAGAGCTCAATGAAAAGCTAATAGAGGCGATCAATGAGGTGTTTGACACGGTGATCGTGACGGGTTCGCTTAATGCGGAGCTTTTTAGAAAACATTTGCGTGTAAAAAACACCCTTTTCTTGGCAAATAAATCGGGATTAACCGATGTCTTGGCACACCAAACAAAAGCGGGCGATATTATTTTATTTGCCAACGATGCGCCAAATTTTATCTAGTTTGGCATGTAAAGGGGAGTCATGATAGCAAAAGTAACAACCTATCTGGGATACCTCACCGCTTTTGTACTCGCGGTTTTAGTGGTTTTGGTGGTGTACGATGCGACGCTGCGTTACCTTTTTTCTGGCGGTTCTTTGGCGCTTCAAGAGTTGGAGTGGCACCTCTTTGACGTGGTGATCCTTTTTGGGATAGCCTACACGTTAAAAGAGGGTGCGCACGTGCGGGTGGATATTTTCTACCACCGTTTTAGCCCCAAAACAAAAGCGCTTGTCGAGATTTTGAGCGCACTTTTTTTTATTCTCCCTTTTTCGTTTTTGATCGTCTATTTAGGGATCGATTTTGTCCATATGAGTTTTATCCAAAATGAAACCTCGTCCGATCCGGGAGGGCTTGGGTACCGTTATCTCGTGAAATCTCTTTTGCCCCTTTCGTTTTTGTTTTTGGCACTTCAAGCATTTTGCGAGGTGAAAAAAAATTACACGCTTTGGAGATCCTTATGATGGCAATGGCGATGTTTGTGCTCGTATTGGCGTTTTTGCTCGTTGGGATCCCCGTTGCGTTCGTCTTTGGAGCCGTGAGTATTGTTTTTGCTTTTTTTATCCCCGAAACGGGCTTGGAAGTTTTTTCGGTATTACCGTTTCGCATCTACGGCATTATGTCCAACCATACCCTTATGGCGGTGCCCCTTTTTATTATGATGGGGCTTATTTTAGAGCGCTCGCTGATGGCAGAGCGGCTTTTGGTCGCCATGAGTGCTCTTTTGCGCGGCGTGCGCGGAGGTTTGGCGGTGAGCGTGGTGCTTGTGGGGGCGATGCTTGCGGCTTCGACGGGGATCGTGTCGGCATCGGTAGTGATGCTCGGAATTATCGCACTCCCTTTGATGCTCAAAGCGGGCTACGACAAAGGGCTTGCAAGCGGTACCGTTGCATCTAGCGGCACGCTGGGGCAGATTATCCCCCCTTCGGTGATTCTTATCATTCTAGGGGATGTTATGAGCGTAAGCGTAGGGGAGTTGTTTGCGGGAGCGGTTTTACCGGGGCTTGTGCTTGTCGGGCTTTATATCCTTTATATTCTCGTCTATGCGTACCTCAAACCCGAAAAAGCGCCACTATTGCAAGATGTGGGTGAGGTGAGTGCCAAAGAGATCGCTTTTGCCATCGTACCGCCCCTTCTGCTGATGGTAGCGGTACTTGGAAGCATCTTTGCGGGGATCGCATCCCCTACCGAATCGGCGGCGTTTGGTGTCGTGGGTGCCGCACTTTTGGCGCTCATGAACCGTTCCTTGAACTTTGGCATGGTGCGCTATGCAAGCTTGGAGACGGTAAAACTCAGCGGTATGATCTTTATGATCCTTATCGGTGCGACGGCATTTTCTTTGGTCTTTAACGAACTCGGCGGCAGCGATATGATCTTGGAGTTTTTTACCGAAGATATCGCCGATGTTTGGGTGTTTATCGCGATTGCGATGGCGGCGATTTTTATCTTAGGGTTTTTTATCGACTTTATCGAGATCAGTTTTGTCATCGTACCGATTTTGGTGCCCGTTATGCACGCGTTCGGGATCGATCCCGTTTGGTTTGCGGTGCTGATCGCACTTAATCTTCAAGCTTCGTTTTTAACCCCGCCGTTTGGGCTTTCACTCTTTTTTCTCAAAGGGGTCGCGGGGGATACGATCAAAACCCTCGATACCTACAAAGGGATCATCCCGTTTATAGTGTTGCAGTTTATAGCCCTTGGGCTTGTGATGCTCTTTCCCGATTTGGTGTTTGCTTTTATTTGATCTCTTTTGATAATTTAAAGTTTTAAAGAGTATCATTGAAGCTTATGTTTTTAAAAAGGATCGAGAATGAAATACCTTTTGGGTTTTCTCGTTTTTGTTTTTTTAAGTTCTGCTTTGGCAGGGAGTGAAAAGATAAAATTTGCGCCGCTTCCGATGTATAAATCGGAGCTTGTTATCAAGCACTACCAAGGGATGCTGGATTATCTCTCCAAAAAGCTCGGCGTGGAGTTTGAGATTGTCTACTATGCCGATTACGCAAAGCTTTTAGAGGCCATTGAAAAAGGGGAGGTCGCGATGGCGCACCTAGGACCGCTCCCCTATGCGGCACTCTTAAACCGTACCAAAACTCCCAAACCTTTGGTTCAGTTTCTCGATGCAAAAGGTTTGGATCATTACACATGCAGTTTGGTCACACTCAAAAAAAGTTGCGCGGATAAACAAGGCAATCTTTTTAGCAAAGTCGCCCTCACCCAAAAACTCTCTACCTGCGGCTACCTTGCAACGAGCGAAATGGTGCAAAAATACGGGGTGAAGCTTGATGCGTTAGAGAGCTATTACAGCGGCACCCACTCCCATGTGATTTTGGATCTGCTGCTTGCAAAAGCCAGTGTGGGGAGCGTGAGAACAAGCGAGTTTGCGTCGTACGAACATCTGGGTATCAAAGAACTCGAACGCAGCCAAAGCTATCCGGGGTTTTTGCTCGTAGGAACATCCTCTATGAGCGAAGCCTTAGCCTTGCAAATACAAGAGGTTCTTGTGTCGCTTAAACCTTTAGAAAACAAAGAGGATGCCCAACTAACCAAAGAGTGGGGCACAAACGTCAAATACGGCGCTATCAAGGCTGCAAGCGAACCTTATGAAGAGATAGCCCAAAAGATTAAAAATAAAAAATTTGCGGAGCTCAAATGAAAATCGCGTCGCTATTTGAAAAAACCTCTATGCAGACGAAGCTTGTCGTACCTATCATTATTTTAGCGCTCGTAGGGGGCTTGATAGGGACGAAGGTTATAGAAAATGCTTTGATCGACCATATTACAAAAGTGCAAAAGCATGAAGTCAAAAACTATGCCAACAAAATTTTTTACGTTCTTAGCGCCGAATACAAAACCCTGTTTTTCGAATTCGGAAAAGACGTACACTATTTCAACCAAGCCCAAGAAGCTTCAAAAAAAGAGTCTATTGCCAATTTGACGCAAATGCTTGAGGACTCGGGGTATTTTACTTTTATCGTCGATAAAAACGCACGCATCATTCCCCTTGGCATGCCAAAGTCCCAAATAGAGTTTGAAAAAGCGCTTCAATACCTGCATTACGACGCTTTTGAATCGTTCAACGGCTATTTCGGTTATAAATTCGTGTTCGCTCCTTGGGAGTGGGATATAGTGGTTTTAAAACCTACGACGCAGTTTCAGAGTATGGTTTCGGAAAATAAAAAGCTTGTTTTTACGACGTTGTTCGTCTTGATGTTTTTGATCCTTTTGTTTTTGTTTCTTGTTATCCACGAGGTGATTCAAAAGCCGTTTCAAAAGGTGTTTGAACATCTCGATAAAATCAAAAACGACGAAGCAAATATCAAGCCCTTGGGGATTTTAAGCACAAAAGAGACCTCGTTCTTAAGCGAGCATATCAATTCTATGTACGCCTCGTTGGTAGAAAGAAAAGAGCTTCTTGTGCGCGAGAAAAAAAGAAACGAAGATATTTTAAACTCCCAAACTTCGATCGTTATTGCGAGTTTTCAAGATACCATCTCCCATGCCAACACCGCTTTTTTTGAGTTTTTTTCCGAATATAAAACGATCGAGGAGTTTAAAAAAGAGCACGAATGCGTCTGCGATTTTTTCGAAAAAGTAGAGAGAAGAGATTTCATCTACAAAGAGGAAAAATTAGACTGGATCGAAAAAATCGTGAGTGCCAAACGCTCGAAAAAAGTTTTAATCAAACGGGGAGACAAAGAGTATATTTTCGATATCAATGCCAAACTGCTCGATAAGGAGACGGGGGAGTACGTCGTCAACATGACCGATATCACTTCGATGGAGAACTACAAAGAACAGCTCGAGGCAAGCCGCGAGAAACTCAATATACAACTCCATACCGATGAGCTCACAAAACTGCCCAACCGCCTCTCTTTAAGTGAAAAAATCTTGGAGCAAGAGAATATCTCTTTGGTTATCATTAATATCAACGATTTTAAAGAGGTGAACGATTTTTACGGGGTGCAAACGGGCGATAAGGTGCTGTGTGATTTTGCAAAAGTGCTCAAAGAGTTCGTTCGTGAAAAAAATTACGGAGTGTATAAGCTCTCGGGTGATGAATTTGCTCTTTTGATCCCCTACGAGTATTCAAGAAATTTGATCGTTACGTTCGTCGATTCTCTTTTGCAACACATCGGCGCATACGAATTTTACGATATGTTCAACAAAAGAAAAATCACCCTCAGTGCAAGTGCGGGCGCGGCGATACATGCCAAGAACATCGCAGCATTCGTTAATGCCGATATAGCCCTTAAAACGGCAAAAAAAAGAAAAAAACCTTTTATGACCTACCAGGATGCACATGCCACAAAAGATGAGTTCGGCTCCAATCTCGAATGGGCGAGTAAACTCAAAAATGCTTTTAAAAACGACAAGGTGGTTCCGTTTTACCAACCTATCTATAACAACAAAAGCGGCAAGATAGAAAAGTATGAAGCGCTTGTGCGGCTTATAGACGACAAAGGGAATGCCGTTGCTCCGTTTTTCTTTTTAAACGTTGCAAAACGCTCCCATCAGTATTTTCAACTCACCGAGACGATGCTTGAGAAATGTTTTGAATATTTTAAAGACAAAGAGTTTGAATTTAGTATCAATCTAAGCGAGAGCGATATCTCCGATATAGGGATTCACGAGTTTATTCTTCAAAAATTAGAGCACTATAATTTCGGTTCGAGGGTGGTTTTTGAAATACTGGAGACGGAAAATATAGACAATTACGAGAACGTGTCGGAGTTTATCAAGTCTGTAAAATATTACGGTGCAAAGATCGCGATCGATGACTTCGGTGCGGGATTTTCAAACTTTCAACGCATCTCTCAGCTCAATGTCGATTATATAAAAATAGACGGTTCGCTGATTCAAAATATTTTGACCGACAAAAACAGCCTCACTATCGTCGAGACGATAGCAACCTTTGCAAAAAGGCTGGGGGTCAAAACGATTGCGGAGTTTGTCGATTCGCAGGAGATTCAAAATAAAGTGGTCGCACTGGGTATAGATTATACCCAAGGATATTTTATCAGCCAGCCTAAAGCCGCGATCGAATAGACGTTACAAAGGAAGAGAATGCAAGAGATACTGTATGCGCCTTGGCGCAGCGATTATATAACCGAAAAAGTACAGGGGTGCGTGTTTTGCCGCATTAGCACACATGCCAAGGATGATGCCGCACACCATGTGCTCTATCGTGATGAACACTGTTTTGCGGTGATGAACCGCTACCCCTATACCCCGGGGCATTTTATGATTATTCCCCACATGCACACCGACAAACTCGAAGAGCTGCCCCAAGAGACGTGGCTTCATATAAGCGCACTCGCACAAAAAGGTGTGCGTCTTTTAAAAGAGGGGTTCGGCGCAAGCGGGGTGAATCTGGGGATGAATCTCGGGAGCGCAGGGGGTGCGGGGATCGCCGAGCATATCCACCTGCATCTGGTTCCAAGATGGGAGCGCGATACGAATTTTATCACCGCCATATCCCAAACACGGGTCTATTCGACCGATTTTGAAAAGATTTACAACAGAATCAAAGAGCTTTTTGAGGAGTATATGTAGAGGTTTGGCATGTGGGTACATGCCAAGAGAAAAAGGGTTACTTTTTAAGCCAAAGCTCACCGAAAACGGTATCGAGCGGGTAGCCTGCTTTAAGCCATCCCCCTACGCCCCCTTGTAAGAATTTGACGTTTTTATAGCCTAGCTCATGCAATGTTTTAGCGGCAAGCGCGGCACGTTTTCCCGAACAGCATACGACGACGATGTTCTTGTTTTTATCGCCGATCTCCCCTTCGATTTTATATTCCAAATAGCCGCGCGTCATGTAGACTTTGTTGAACGACCAAATCTCCCCGTGGGAGTTTTCGTCGTTCTCACGGATATCGAGTTGGATGAAATCGGCGTCTTCGTCGATCATTGTATGAAACTCTTTGGGAGAGAGCGCGGGAACAGCTTTTTCTGCATTTGCCAATATTTCGAGAGCTTTGGGTGTTACCGCCTTTGATGCGAAAAGATCAAGGCTAAGCAGCGTAGCACCGAGCGTAAAAATGAGTAGTTGTTTTTTCATGAAAGTCCTTTTTTTGGGCGCATTTTAGCGTCTGTATGGTTTAGACAATCTTTAACAGAAACAATATTTGCTCCGAGTGTGGTTTGTTTTAGTTTTAAAGAACACTCGGCTATAATTTTTGTAAAAAAAGGATCGTCGAATGGTAAGTGTTTTAATGGAATTTAGTATGTTTCCAACTTCGGATGAGTGCCGCGAGGGGGCTTCGGTTTCAAAACAGGTAAGCAAAATTATCGACATGATAGACAAGTCGGGCGTAGCGTATAAACTCACTCCCATGGGCACGGTGGTGGAGACGGCAAGCATGCGTGAGGCATTGGAATTGGTGGAACGTGCGTACGAACAGCTTGAAGAGTGCGAGAGGGTCTATTCGTGTCTGAAATTCGATATCCGCAAAAACTGCGAAAACAGACTTGTCTCAAAAATAGATTCGGTGCAAAAAGTGCTTGATCGCGAAGTAAATCACTAAAAACGGTTTACTTTTTATCCTCTTTTTTAGAACGTAAAACGAAGAAGAAAACCCCTGCGACAACGACTAAAACCAAAGTGCGTACGGCTAATTCGATAGGATCTGTAGTATCTACCATAGGAAACCTTTGAGAAATGATTTTTGAGGGTGGATGGGGTAGAGGGATTCGAACCCCCGGATGACTGGACCAAAACCAGTTGCCTTACCGCTTGGCGATACCCCAGTTGCTAGTATGTTTAAAAGAAAAAAAGTTTGGTTGCGGAAGTTGGATTTGAACCAACGACCTTCGGGTTATGAGCCCGACGAGCTACCGAGCTGCTCTATTCCGCGATCAAAATAAAAAAAGGGTGGATGGGGTAGAGGGATTCGAACCCCCGGATGACTGGACCAAAACCAGTTGCCTTACCGCTTGGCGATACCCCAATGGGTACACAAACTATTTGGTTGCGGAAACAGGATTTGAACCTGTGACCTTCGGGTTATGAGCCCGACGAGCTACCGAGCTGCTCTATTCCGCGATCTATTAGCGTTTGTGGAGCGAAATTATAGGAAAAAAGTTCTTATTTGTCAAGTTATTTTGATGCGATCTATCAAAAAAGTCAGATTTGTTTAGATTTAGTCTAGGTTTAAAGCTTGTTTTACTATAATAAAAACAAATTTTTTATAAAGAGAATCAATGACACCGTTACAAAGAGTATTAGAAGCTATCGATGAGATCAAAAAAGGGAATATGGTTATCATGATAGACGACGAAGACAGAGAAAACGAAGGGGATCTTGTCTATGCGTCCGCTTTCTCGACCCCCCAGCACGTGAATTTTATGGCAAAACATGCCAGAGGGCTCATCTGTGTTGCCATTAGCAAAACCATCGCCACACGTTTGCAGCTTAACCCTATGGTAAGCTCCAACACCTCCTCGTACGAGACCGCCTTTACCGTTTCGGTCGATGCAAAAAGCGCTACGACGGGTATCTCCGCCGCCGAGCGCGATACGACGATCAAAATTTTGGCAAACCCCATCAGCCACGCCGAAGAACTTGTTAAGCCGGGGCATATTTTCCCCCTTATCGCCAAAGACGGAGGAGTTTTGGTGCGCACGGGACACACCGAGGGTTCGGTGGACTTGTGCCGCTTGGCGGGACTGAGCGAATCGGCGGTTATTTGTGAGATCATCAAAGAGGACGGCACGATGGCGCGCCGCGACGATCTGGATATTTTCGGTGAAGCGCACAATCTTAAAACCGTATTTATCTCCGATCTTGTGGAATACAGACTCGCAAACGAGAGCCTTGTAAACGAAACAAACGTTGAAGAGATCGAATTTTTCGGCGTAAAAGTGAAAAAACATACATTTATCGACCATGA
>Ga0265295_1009488_pt1 | contig 10388 bp, 7 predicted proteins | sample Munlansysbiofilm_FD_192503 | JGI IMG/M metagenome (GOLD analysis project Ga0265295, IMG submission 192503) | Leachate microbial communities from a municipal landfill in Southern Ontario, Canada - Methane capture system biofilm | ecosystem: Engineered > Solid waste > Landfill > Unclassified ... | reverse complement strand
GTCGGGTGAGTGAAGCAGGGCCAGAGAAAGTACCTCCTCCCCGGTATCAGTCGAGGCAGGGACGATAAAACCCATATGTTCAAGGTTTGCAATTAAATCTGCCGCAGTTATAAACTCGTCTTCTACTACAAGGATTCTTTTATTTTCGATGTACATGACTCATCATTCCCTGAATCTTGAGGAAACCTGATAATATAATGTGCTCCACGGTCATTTTCCAGAAAAACAGTACCGCTCAATTGCCGGGTCAGGCCATAAATGAGCTGCATCCCAAGTGTCTGAGCTGTATCAGGCGATATTTCGGGAGGAATACCCGGGCCGGTATCACGGTATTCCAAGGTATAGGCCCCCAATTTTGTATCATAACTGAACTCAATGCTGATGGTTCCAACCTCTCCTGGCTTAAATGCATATTTGAGAGAATTTGATACCAGTTCATTTACGATAAGACTGCATGGCACTGCTTTTTTTTGAGAGATGATCTCATTTTCGGATTTTAGTACCAATGTGACATCATCAGCATTTACCTGGTATGTTTCAAAAAGATGGGCGGATAATTGCGATAGATACTGGCCATAGTTGATATCACGAAGGTTGTCAGTCTGGTAGAGATTTTCATGTACTAACGCAAGAGACTGCACCCGGTTCTGACATTCAGTAAAATACCTTTTAATTGTCTCATCCTGAACCTTATTTGATTGCATAGAGAGAAGAGACCAGATTATCTGCATATTATTTTTAACCCGGTGATATACCTCTTTGAGTAAAATCTCTTTTTCCTGTAATGAACTTAAAATCATGTATTCGTTCTTTTTCCGTTCGGTAATATCATGGAGTAGAAATAGCGTTGAGGGTTCAGATTCAAAAACAATTTTCGTAATTATTATTTCAATTGAAAGGGAGGTTCCATCAGTAGTCTTCATCTCTTCTTCAAATGTATTCCAGCTCCCCCCATATTCGGCATAGCGTGACATATTTTCAAGAAAGTGTCGCTTGTTCCCCTGATGAATGAATTGCAGAAAGGGCTGATTCATTATCTTTTCCTGGTTATCAACATGGAGTAAGTGCAGGAATGCGGGGTTTGTGAGAATTATCTTTCCATCCTGCACTACGCAGATAGAAACCGGAGATTCCAGAATGAGTGACTTATATTGTTTATTGCTTATGAAAAGGGATGCGTTGGTCTTTTGTATCTCTTCTGACTGAACCAGAAGTGTTTTTTTAGCTTCGGCAAGCTCGCTTACCATGCTATTGAACGCTACGGAAAATTCATGAAGGAAATCAACCTTCTGACTAAAATCACCTTTTGCAATGGCCTCTGTCTTCCAGGTCAGATGACGAAGGTTAGACTGAAGGTTAGACTGAAGGTTTTTTAATGCCCCTCCAAGGGGCCCTTTTAATGATATTGGGGAATCGAGTTTTCCTTCAGATATCTCAAGCACGTGCTGCTGTGATGTTTTGATTGTGTCAAGGATATTCAGGAGCACCTTCTGCTGCTCATGGTTCCCAGGAAGTGTGGACGGAGTCTGTGCCCGGGTGTGGAGATGGGACTCGATAATCTCAAGCGCCTGTGTGAACTGCTGTGCTATAACCGCTGGTTCTTGTCTGCCAGACAAGTCTGAATAAGGAGTGTCAGGTTCCATTAAATTGAATCCGAAAAGAATTCTATGCTAAACCGGCAGGTTCTATCGCCCGTACACCAGCAGTCTATCTCTTTAACCTGGCATTTCTTCCCGGTGTATTTTTCAAAAACTCCTGCCAGAATTCCTTCATCATATGTACAGACCCCATACCCGAGTTCAGGAAGACCGGAACAGTCAAGGTCTTCAGAGATTGAGGCGATGATGAGAGGTCCATCCAGATCTCCTCGTTCGACTCTGAAAATGCCTATCTTCAGGTCTCTTAAGGCATTCTGCAGATTCATTATAAAATCCTGGTGACTGGTTGTTTTAGGAAGAACATGGTTAAAAAACGCAAACCCAGCTTTTTTTCCGGCCTCATAGATTAATTTCTCACCCTGCTCTGTTCCAAACTGTTCTTCAACAACTTCCCGGAAACAATAATGCATAATCCGGTATATTTCAATGGGGACTAACGCACCCAGGTTTGGCCGTCCTTCAACAGAATCTCCGATAAAATCCCAGGTAAAAATAAATTTATCTCTCGGCTTCATAAAAAATATTCTCCCTATTATGATAAGACACTAATATTCGTAATATATATGCGTTTTTTCAGGGATATAAGAATCACTCTCCATACGGTTCATCGCTGCGGGGCTCAATAGAATCAGGGTTTCTTTTTTGCCCAGTAATATCCCGAAGTACTCCATAGATTTCCGGCCCGCCGGATTCCTCATTTTCAGCAAACCAGGAAACAGATTTAATCCACACCGTTGAGCCGGAGCGGGTTTTGAGCTCGAATTCATCAGTATAATAGACGCTCTGCGTCGGTGTTGACAGGAAATAATTTTTCCGTGCCGTATTCTCTATTTTTATCCATACCGATAGCGAGGGATCCAACACCCGGTCAAAAGAGGACTGTGTGAGTTCTTCAGGACTATACCCAAGAACACGAGTGACAGAAGGGCTGACATACCTGAACCGGAGGGTATCTGGATCCAGAATGGTAAATACGTCTTTCATGGATTTAGATAGCTGTTGATAATAACGTTCAACCTTCTTTAATTTCTCCTCAACCTGCACACGCTTTGTTATGTCTCTGCTCACCCCAAGGACACGAATCGCTCCTTCTTCCTCAATAAAGGTAGCCACTACCTCGGTTGGAATAACAGACCCATCACGGTGAATCTGATCTATGCGAATACTGTTATCCGGATTTCGGATTCCATTTTTATAATCGCGATAAAGGGGAGACACATGGGAAATCAGTCGGATAGATGACTCCTCCGTCATCACCTCCTCTATGGTTTGCAAGAGCACTTCTTCAGGAGAGAAACCCCGAAGCTGCTCCACGGAAGGACTCACATAGGCGAATTTTCCTGAATCAATATCTAAAATCCAGATAACGTCAGAGGTATTGTCTGCAATACGCCGATACAACTCTTCACTCTTTCGAATCAGTTCTTCATTCTTTTTTATCTCGCTTATATCACGAATCGTTGCAAGGATGCACTTGTGTCCCTTGATATAGATAATATTTGCAGAGAGAGAGATATAGATTTGTTCCCCGTTTTTACGGAAGGCAATTGTTTCAAACGGCCCGGAGTAGCCCTTTGAAAGGGCACTTATAAAATAAGCTTCTCTTTCTTTTGAAGATTTAATAATCTGTAATTCGTGAAAGGTATTCCCAATCATCTCATCCTGAGAATATCCTGTCATGGTGCAGGCAGTTTCATTCACCTCAATAAGGTTCCCGGTAATATAATCAATAAGAATAATGGCATCCGGGGATGAAAGAAAAGAGAGTCGGTATTTTTCCTGGGAGATTCTCAGTTCTTCCTCCTGCTCCACCTTTTCAGATATGTCAGTTGCAATGAGGGCTGTCAGACTTGAATGAGGGAAGAGTGAAAGGGATATTATCGTTATTTCAAACCAGATGCCATCTTCGGTAAGAAGCCTCATATCTCTTTCTTTTCCGAGCAAGGCTGAATTGAGCCACCCGATTGTCTGCGGGGTTGAGAAGAATGAGAGAGACATAAGATCCAGCCTCTCACCGATAACCTGGCCAGGTGATACTGAGAGATATGTGGCTGCTGCAGCATTTAAAAATTGGATTTCTAACCTTGCATTGAGAAGCAGAATAAGGTCAGAACTGACATCAATAAGACTTGAAACCGGTATTGATTGAACCAGCATGTACTTCTTTGCTGAGCCTTTCTCTATTTTTCGAACCTTTCCGAGAAGTTCAAGCGAATCCATCTGTCGTGCCACAGCATGCCGGTTGAGACCTGATTTATCAGCAATGGCAGTAATAGTGAGTGGGCGTGTCTCCTTTGAAAGAACAGCAATAATCTGATCTTTCTGATCATCCATATCTCATTATCTGCATTCGGACATTTAAGAGTCGTGTTTCTGGCGCCGAAAATAAATCATCAGATTGTCATCTCCCAACAAAAAATAAAGGCAATGTCAGATTTTACGGGCATTCAAGGTTTCAGATTCTTTCCCGTGGATATCGGGATGCCCTGAATGTCCTCCTCATTCCGATGAAAAAACAGCATAAGGAGAAGTGATCAGGAGACACCGGTTATAGTGCTGAGTTTTCCCCGGAACTGGCTCATGAACAGGTTATAGTAAAACCCTTTTCTTTCCATTAGTTCATCGTGAGTCCCCCGCTCCACTATCTCTCCCTGGTTGATAACCAGAATGCAATCTGAATGCCGGATAGTTGAGAGTCGGTGGGCGATGATAAACGATGTTTTTCCATCCTGCAAATGCAATAGTCCATTCTGAATGAGTTTTTCAGTCCTGGTATCCACGTTGCTGGTTGCTTCGTCAAGTATGAGCAGGCGTGGACGGGCCACCATGGCTCGTGCAATTGTCAGCATCTGCCTTTGTCCCTGAGAAAGGTTTGCACCCCCATCGTTTAGGAACGTGTTAAATCCCTCGGGTTGAGCCATAATAAATTCGTACGCTCCTGCCTGCCGTGCAGCATCAATACACTCTTCATCAGTTGCGCCTTCCCTAGCATATCGCAGATTTTCTAAAACAGTCCCTGAAAAGAGGAATGGTTCCTGGAGAACCTGAGCAATCTGGCCCCTCAGGCTATCCTGCTGCACAGTATCAATTCCAGTTTTATCAACCTGGATAGAGCCCGACACAATGTCATAGTACCGGGTCAAAATGTTGAGAATGGTGCTTTTTCCCGCACCAGTCGGCCCACACAGTCCAAAGACCTGGCCTGGCAGAGCATGGAAGGTGTTGTTTCTAAGCACTGTTCTGCCTGGAACATACGCAAAATCAACATCATCAAAGGTAACATCCCCGGTAATTGCAGGCATTGGTCCGGCTCCTGCCACATCTGCAACCATCGGTGGTTCATCAAGAATCCGGAATACCCGTGATGCCCCGGTTACAGCACTCATGATCTGGGCATAGGCAGAGAAAATCTGAGAGATAGGTGAGGATATACATGATGCCAATCCAAGGAACGCAACAAGTTCACCAAGCGGCATGGAACCGCGTATGATCATAGCCCCCCCGACTATAAGGAGCAGTACCATCTGCAGATTTGCCATTATTCCTGCAGCTGGCATTGATGTGAGAGCTACAAATTCAGCTTTAGCCCCTATTTGTGCCACCTGCTTTGAAAGTGCAGAAAAACCGGTTACGGATGACATTTCCTGGCGATGGGCAATGGTCACTTTCTGACCAGCGAGTCGTTCCTCTGCATACCCGTTCAGTTCGCCCAGGTGTTCCTGCATCGCTTCGAAGGCAGGTCCTGAAACCCGGGCAATCATCCCGGAGATCCAGAGCATTCCAAATACTGCAAGGTAAACCAATAGCGTAAGGAATGGGTTGATAATAATCATTATCGCCGTCAGGACGATGATGGTTGTCACTGACTGGAGAACCTGCTGGATACCGTTTGAAAAGAACTGATCAATCACATCGGTATCATTTGAAATGCGACTCATAAGTTCGCCAATTGGCTGGCGATCAAAAAATCCGAGCGATAATGTCTGCATATGACCAAAAAGGTCATTTCTTAGGGTATACAGGGCATCCTGAGAGACATCAGAAAGAAGACGCTGAGCGAAATGCCCACATATGAGTAAGAGAACAGCATCGAGGATAAACCCTACAATAATCGGCGTAAGATCCTGTATGGAACCCTTCCCGGTGATGATATCCGTAGCAGCTCCCATCAGAGCGGGAAGAATACCCATGGCAACCGAGAACCCAATCATGAGGAGAACAGCACAGGAAAATCTGAATTTATACCTGGTCAGGTAAGACATCATTCGTCTGATTGTTACATTCATCCCGGTCGCACCAGCCGCTTTTTGTGTCCTGACCTTGTCTGGTTCAGAAATCCGGGTCATGATTCACCCCCGCTTCGAAGACCTTTCCCCAGCTGTGATTCATAAATATCCTGGTAGAGGGAGTTTTCAGCGAGTAACTGTGCATGTGTTCCACTTGCAACGATTGTTCCCTGTTCCATCAGAACTATTCGATCGGCGGTGATGACTGAACTTATCCGCTGGGCGACGATGAATTTTGTCGCATTACTCATTGTTTCTGTTATCGCATCCTGTATCCTGGCTTCTGTTGCAACATCGCAGGCACTGGTGCTATCGTCAAGAATGAGAATTTTAGGCTTTGCTGCAAGAGCTCTGGCGATGGCAAGTCTTTGTTTCTGTCCGCCTGAAAAATTAGAACCTCTGCGTGCGACACTGCCACCATACTCCTCTGGAATATTGCGAACAAACCCATCTACATCTGCTGCCTGTGCAGCAATGATCATCTCATCATCGGTCATATCGGGTCTTCCAAAAGTGATGGTATCCCTGATAGTCCCTGAAAAGAGAACCGGTTCCTGCAGGCATACTCCGACTATTGTCCGGAGGACCTGTTGTGGGATGTTTCTGACATCAACACCATCTATGGTCACTTTTCCCTCTGTCACATCATAAAACCGGGGGATAAGTGAGACGAGTGATGACTTTCCACACCCGGTTGCTCCAAGAAAACCTATCGTTTCTCCCGGCTCTGCGGTAAGATTGATGTTTTTGAGAACTTCACCTTCCGATTCGCCTTTCTCATTTCGGTATGCAAAGGAGACATGCTCAAAAACTACCTTCCCTTTTACCTCTGCCAGGTTCATGAGGACAGGTTCTGTTGGATCTGAAATTTCAGATGTTGCATCCAGAACTTCAAAAATTCTGGTCAGGGATGCATTTGCCTGGGTGATGAAAGGTAATACAATTGCTATGATGAGCAGAGGCATCAGCATGATAAGGATATACTGAGCAGCAGATGTCAGATTTCCTATCATAAGTCCGGTCCCGGAAAGGACCTCTATTCCGCCAAAATAGTATATGGCACCAAATCCCATGATAGAAAGTGCCATAATGGTTGGCATCATGTATGCCATAACATGCTGGGGAAAAAGGGCAGCTTTCCGGAGATCTTTGGTTGCTGATTTAAACTTGTCAATTTCATAGGTCTGCCTGACAAACGCCTTAACTACCCTGATTCCGGTCAGTGTTTCCCGGAGAGCCTGGTTTACTCCATCAATTTTTTGTTGTTTCCTGGCAAATGCCGGCTCGACGATGACAAAGTAGACAATCAGGATTATGGTAAAGATTACCAGGAGCGTTATCATGATCCACATCAGGCCTGGTGCCATAAAATGAAGGATGATGATAGTTCCAACAAGAAGCAGCGGTACTTGCATCAGGTTCATGACTGACTGCATAACAGCCGTCTTTACGTTCATGATGTCGGTTGTAAGCCTGACCAGAAGATCGCTGGACCGAAATCGGTCAATATTTCCAAAAGAAAGAGTCTGGATCTTTTCAAAGGTTGTTTTTCGCAGCACATGGGAACAATATTCTGATAACCACACCGCAATGGAGGCATTTGCAATCTGACATATTCCTGCAACAATAGCAGCAATGAGCATCAGAAATCCTATGTCAAGAACGGTGTCAAAATCTCCTTTTAGAATTCCATAGTCAATCAATCCAGCACTGAGTCCAGGGATGGCAAGGGCACCACCGGCATAGATGATATTTAGAATAATAGAAAGAAGAAACCAGCGCTTGTATCCATAAAATACCTGAAATAAGCGTTTACAATTTGATATTTTCATAGCATCACGCAAAAAAACTTATTGATACTCTCATCGATACATGAGCATATAAAGAAATCGGGATGGAAAATGAAAAGATTTAAATGTATTTGAAATCGGATTTAGAGAATTAATCTTCCGCATTTAAAGGGAACAAAAATATTTCTGGTTCCTTGTCATCATTTTCTTTCACTTTCTTTTTCTCAAAGAAATATGCAAATATCGTGGAAGAGAAGATGCTGAATATAACAATGGAATATACCAAAGGTTCAAGTTTCTCTGTCCCGGGAATTCCATACTGTATTGGCAGGGATGCAACTACGGCAGTTGCAAGACCTTTTGGTATCATTCCTGAAATAATATAGAAATCATTTTTTGGAACTTGATTCGATATCGTAGCAATTGCAACCGGAATTCTGAAAAGGTGTATCACAACCAGTACCATGATACAGAATAGAATCATGTATGGAGAGAGAAATACTATTGAAATTCCAATATATATAAAGAAGAACGTTTTCAGGAGGTCAGCAACCTGATTAAAGAGTTCAACCTCCTTTTGAGTGAGTTGATTCCTCGGACAATATTCTATCCCGTTTATTTTTACTCTATCAAATAAACAGAGATTTCCGATCATTATCCCAAATACCAGGACTGAAATTGCCCCTGACCCTTCAAACAGTTCTGTCAAACCATACAGGATACAGATAAATGCAGGGGTTGTAAATATCGTTTCGATATCTTTAAACTGTTCACGAAACGCAACCCAGATAAATCCTCCCAAAAGGCCTGTTCCTATTGCAATGAAAAAGGATTCTCCCAGATTTAACAGGGCGTCAATCGGTGTGAAAAGATCAACGGTGCTGATATTAATGAGACTTATTACCGCTACAATACAGAGAACATCTGCAAGTGCTGATTCAATAGTGAGTATTGTCCGTGTTTTATCTGATATTGAGAGTTGGCGGGTGAGCGGAAGAACAACAGCAGGAGATAATCCTCCGAGGATACATCCAAAGATAAGTGCAGTCATCCGGGTCTCGCCAAACACTGCCATTAAAAGACCTGCAGATATAATTGCTGTTGTACAAAAGGTAAAGACTGCCAGAAGAGCAGCTCCCCTCAACGAGCCCATAATCTCCTGGATTTTAAGACTGATTCCTCCTTCGAAGAGGATGAGAACCAAAGTCATCAGGGAAAAAATCGGCCCCACAATGCCAAGATCAGAAGGTTTGAGAAGACCTGCCACCGGGCCTATTACAATCCCAATACAGATTAAAGGAATGATATCCGGAATCTTCTTGGTGATAGAGATCTTTTTCAGGAGATTTCCAATTATGACGAGAAGTCCAAGACCTATCAGGGGCAATGCCTCAATCATATTTCACGGCCCCTCAGTCTGATGTATCGTACGTTTTGCAGAATAGAATGAATGTATCGGGGTATTATCACGGTTCCTCTTTATTTTATATTTTTTATGTTTTCAAATCGCTCAATAACTCTTTCAAAAAAAGCATCTTAACATTACATATAATATATAAAATGTAATATATTTATGTTTTGAATAGGTACCATATTTATGGCCCGAAGATCACACAGTTATTCAGATTGTTGTATGCTGCAGCCATGTTTGCATGGAAACATGAGTTGTAAGGATCATATGCAATACCTGCATAATATGCATCAATAGCCTCCCAATACATACCATTTATACATCTCCCTCGCAGTAATTACGAAGGAAAAACTCATCTAATGAGCTTACGTTTTAATACATTCTTTTAATGAGCGACCTCATCAGAACTTATATCTATTATTAGTACTCAAAATCCTATCCTATGTTTCATCCCCGGTTGATGCAATGTTTGGGTATGATTTTTTTCATTCTATTCATGGCTAGTGTCTGCCCGGTACATGCCGGTGAAAAGTTCTCGTCTGGCCAGCCTGATATTACTGCCGGAATTGAAGGGAGTAATGAACTCATGATCGGTGAAAAAACCGACCTTTCAGTGCTCATTGCAAACTCAGGTCTTGTGTCAATGAAATTTATCGATGCCGGGACAATAACGCCCGATTTCCTTCCAACAACAGCCCTATCACCTTCTGTTCTTCTCGAAGGGGGGGGCACGCCCATTGTTGTTTCATCTGATCCACAGATTATTGGTGACCTGTCTTCCGGAACAGTTGGAAAAACAACCTTTACAGTGACTGTACCTGAATCAGCACACGCAGGCCTGTACCAGGTTCCGCTCCTTGTCAGGTACAAATATATGAATATGGCAACACAGACCGGACTTGATGAAATTTCATATTCCTTTAAAAATGAGGAAAAACGGATTTATCTGCCGGTTAAGATACGTCCTGCTGTCCGTCTGGACATCGAATCGACTAATACCGGCGATCTGTATGTTGGTGGAGAAGGAAATATTGTGATAACCGTTACAAACTCTGGTTCTGATAATGGAAATGAGACAGTATTTTACTTAGAGCCGGTAGGAAGCAGTCCGATTGTGCCATACCAGAATAGTGTGTATGTTGGCAATTTTCCAAAAGGATTGTCCACAATGGTTTCCTATAAAGTATCAGTCTCATCTGATGCGAACCCTGCAATATTGTATCCGCTAAAGCTCTGGGCTGAA
>Ga0265295_1009486_pt1 | contig 10389 bp, 19 predicted proteins | sample Munlansysbiofilm_FD_192503 | JGI IMG/M metagenome (GOLD analysis project Ga0265295, IMG submission 192503) | Leachate microbial communities from a municipal landfill in Southern Ontario, Canada - Methane capture system biofilm | ecosystem: Engineered > Solid waste > Landfill > Unclassified ... | reverse complement strand
ATTTTGACGACACAGATCCAAGTCACGAAGAGTATAACCCGCAAAACGATATTAACTATCTTCGGGAGAAGATAAAATATCTTGAAAAGAAGACTCACAAAGAGCGGAAACCGTGCGACCATCCAGGCTGCCTGCATCATGTAAGTCATCCTTGCGAGGGGTGTGGACGTATTGCAGGGCGAACCAGGCTCGCAATATACCACAGAAAAGCATATGAAGCTAATACAGATCCTCAACGCAGATGTTATAACGGCTGCCACTTCTCATCTGAATTGAGATGGACGGACTGGAAACTGTTTGAATATGTAACTGAAGAAAATAAAGAGCGAAGAATGCAGTTTTGGCAAGGACTCAATGCATACGCAGTGTCTCAGCGCGGCGAATTCGCAAAAGCGGAATATGAAATACGGGAGGTTGAAGATGGCAAAGATACTGACTGACGAAGAAATGGGTCAAATTATTTATGATGCAACAAGAGATAACAGCGGTATCATTGATTGCGCTGACGCATATGAGCATTTTCTTGAAGATCTTGGAGACTTGATTGCCAGTCACTTTGGAGGGACCAGGGGCGGCGTTGGCCGCCCGAGTTTTGACTTGGGATGGACGGTTGGCTTTGAAATCGATAGGTGCGTTCCGGCAGACGGAGGCGTTTTCAAGGACTATGACCAGGGAATAATCTGGAAAGACGGAGAGGAGACACAGATATGAGACCATTCTACGAAAGATACGAAGAGTTTGTTGGCATTGAAATTCAGAATGTGAAAATATGTTTTGATGCAAGCACTGAAGAGTATTACTATGAGGCTGAAGCGTGCGATCCTCATATCTTCGGCGTTTATATGATACTTATAGATGGGACAGTAGAGCATATAGGTGACTTCCCGACAAGAAAGAACGCACGGCATTATGCAGACATGATAGATCTTGTCACAGATAAAAACTTTGAAATATACGACAGAACATTTGGAGAACACGAATGAAAATATACGAAGAGCGAATAATACCTGCACGAAAAGAAAAAGGATTGGTCTTGCGAAAATGTGATTTATGCGGAAGAGAATCAAAATATGCAGACTGGTCTACAGGTAATTACGAAGTTGACGAAACAGAAATATCTATCACTATTATTCATAAAAAGGGTGAGTCATATCCGGAAGCCAGTTTCGGAAAAACAGTAGATATTGATATTTGCCCAGTATGTTTCAAGGACAAGCTCATTCCTTTTCTCAAAAAAGAAGGTGCAACAATAAACGAAGAGGAGTGGGATTACTAATATGAAAATAATTGACCCAACCTTTGAATACATCAGCGCTCCGACCCGTGTCGCGGCATATGAAATCATCGCCACGGCCATGCGCAACTGCTATCGGGCCGAGCTGAACGCCATGCCGGCCACGGACGAACAGATGGTCGAGAAGGCCGTCAAGCTCAAGCACCTCTCGCTACTGGAGTTTGTCGATGTCAGCGTGAACATCACCTGCGACCGGGGCGTAACACATGAGCTGGTCCGCCACCGGTTATGCTCATTTGCCCAGGAAAGTTCGCGATATTGTTCATATAACGGAGAAAAATTCGGACGAGAAATAACAATCGTCAGGCAAAGCTGGGCAGTTAAAACAAGCAGCGAAGAGCCGGTTGACGAGTCGGAGAAATATCAAGACTGGCTGGCGCACATGTTCGCGTCCGAGAAAGCCTACATGGCCATGCTCGACCACGGCGCGTCTGCCCAGGAAGCTCGTTCGGTCCTTCCCAACTCTCTTGCCGCCAAAATAGCGGTCAAGGCCAACCTGCGCGAGTGGATCCACATATTCCGGATGCGCTGCGATACTCCGGCGCACCCAGACATGCGTGCGACCATGATCCCAATTCTGGTCAGCATGCTCGACCTGTATCCGGTTGTGTTTCAGCCGGTCTACAACTGGCTCAGTCAAAAAGGGGCGCTGAAATGATCGTCTATTTTGACGAAGAAGGAAATGAAGAAGGCGACCGCTGTAACCGAAACGGATGCGAGGGCACGATGGAACTTGTCTATGAAGGACCGTGCATATGCAACGCGGTTTGTCCACCATGCCCACGCTGTGAAAACGGTGGGCGGATCGAGTGTTCTGAATGTGGATTTATAGTAGGAGAAGATGAATGAGGAATATAGAATTTACAACAGGTTGTGTAGTAGCAATCTTAGCGATAATAATCGCATTTCTGCTCATGTCTTTGACTGTCTCTATGAAAGAGACACGAGCCCAAAGAGACTTATGTATTAAAGCTGGAGGAATTTTTATCAATGGAAGTAATGGAGACTTTTGCGTCAAGGAATTTATGCCCATGAAGGAGACAGAATGAGTGGACCGTTCATGGTATGCGAAGACATCTGGCCGCCGAAACAACCAAAGAAGCCCAGGGCCAAGAAGCCAGTTCCGAAACGGGCCTTCAACAATGAGGCCGCCCTCTCCACGGCCATCATCGACAAGCTCAACAAACAGAATGGCGTGAAGTGCCAGAAGATCAAGGGCACGGCCTACGGCAAGCCCACGTTGGACATCCTGGGGTCCAAAAACGGGCGGTTCTTCTGGCTTGAAACAAAACAGCCAGGCGAGAAGCCAACTAAACGTCAATACAACACCATGAAAGACTGGATTTCTGTAGGGGCCATTGCAAGCTGGACAGATAGCGTTGAAGGCGCTATGAAATTCTATCTTGCAGACTGGTCAACATTAACAGAAAAACAGATGATGGAGGGGTTTCATGAGTGATGAAATGGAGGTTACATGTGTTGGATTTATAAACGGAACAACAATGATTGGAAATTTCCGAAAGGGAGACGGGGCCTTCGCCGACGCCTTCTTCATCTCGTTAATAAGAAATCCAGAGTCTAAAGAGAAGAACTTCTGCTTCAAGCCGATCTTGACTTGTAGTACGCATCAAATTCTGTCCGCCGGATCATTCAGAGAGCTAATGGCCGGCAACGCGGTTCTTGGCGTTTACCAGCCAGCTCCATCCGTCCTGGCTGCCTACAAGATGTTCATCGAGAATGAGGAGCTGGTCGGTAGGGTTCTCTATGACCATCTCTACGAGTGCGGCCCGAGCAAGGAGTTTGTGGACAGCCTATTCAAGGACATGCCGAAGCCGGAGCGCAAAACGACATGTGAAGGTAATGTAGTGAGGGGGGCATTCGGCCCGGGCTTTCGAGAAATCTGTGATGATGAGGAGGGGCAATCGTGAGTGAGAATTATACAAAAAAAGGGTGCTATGGGAATTACCAAGCAGAAATAGCAAGAGAACGAAGATGCCACGGCTGCCTGGATTTTTCTGACTGCACAACAGAGGCAACAGTAAGCAAGCTGGTCCAGGCGGACGCCCGAGCCAAGGCCGTAAAGCTTGACCAAGGCAAGCGCCAATACTCTCTGATCATTCCGCAGATGATGGAGATTATGCTCCCAAAGATGGACAAAAACTCTGATGGGTATTGGATCAGGGAAGCAATTCTGGAGTTATCCAGAGCTGCACATAAGAATAACATGGGCGACGTTCTTATGCACTGTCATGGAGCAATCGAGGGGCTTCGGATCCATGTTGGCTCAGAAAAAATTCTCGATGAACTGACCAAGGCAATGGAGCACGGAGCCAAAAAGCCGGAGTACGGCCGTAACAACTGGAAACAGGGCATGGAATGGAGCCGGCTGCTGGATGCCGGTATGCGCCACGGTATTGCAATTCTGCGTGGCGAAGACATTGACCAGGACAGTGGCAACACCCACCTTGCTCACATGCTGGGGAGCATCCATATGCTCATGGGTAATATCGAACTTGGCGTCGGAACAGACGATATAACGATCAAATAGTACAGGGCGGGAGCAGAAATGCTCCTGCCCTTTTTTTATTCCAGCCCTACTTGACAGGCGACGTAGCAGCGTCTTAAGACGGTTCTTGCAGGAACCGTAACATACAATTTTCTGGAGGAGCTTATGCCTTATTTTGTAGAGATGACTGACGGAACGATTGTGAAGGTTGAGGAAGATTTCGATGCGCAGAGTTTTAGCGATGAGGGCGCTGAAGCAGTCTATACTGTTGCTCGTGTCTACAAGATGCAGCGCACACTGCTGCCCGTTGGCGGAAAGGTCAAGGGCGCTCCCCGCCGATACACATTGCCTGACGGATCACGCAAGCTGCGTGCTGAAATGACTGAAGCTGAAATTGAATGGCTGAACGCCAAGATCAAGAAGGCCAGGGATGCTCGGGGCAAGAAAGAAGAATAGAATTTTTTGTCGGCACAAGCCCTATGCGGCTCAAGTCACAAAAGGCTGGGCGCCCTCCGCGGGGCGCCCTTTTTTTATTTCTTGACGACCTTCTCGTAGGTCCGATAGCCGCCAAGGCCCAGCATGCCAAAGAGAAGCGCCATGAGCGCATCTGTCTGCACATCCGGCATCACAAAGCCCTGCATCTCGGGGACCGTAGCCCTGACGACGCCGGTGATGAGCGGTTGCAGGAGCACGGCATAGGCCAGGCCCATACCGCAGATCCAGCCAATGAACGGCCGCCAGCCGCCACGGAAATTTGAACCGGAATTGGCCTCGGCGGTATTCACACCGACCTGCATGCGAGCCTTCTCAAGCTCCGCCTCAAGCTCCTTAAATTCGCCGGCCTGCGTCATCTTGAAAAGCTCGATCTTGACGCGTTCTGCCTCCACCTTGTCGGGCCAGAATTTGTCAATGATTTTTGAGCCCATGTTGAAGATCGCACCGAGTCCGGTGATATCCATGATATGCCCTCCTACAGGCTCATGGCCAGGGTGAACAAGGCGTCAAGTTCTTCCTCAGTCTTTCCGAGTCCAGGGCCGGCAACAAGAATGAACGGGTCAAGGCGATAGAAGAATGTTGCATACTCCCACGCTTCGCTGACGGCCTCCTCCTGCGTGGCCACCCAGGCGACGACATCTTCGTACATACCCGCCTGCCGAAGCGCCCTGCGCATCTGGAGGGGCGAGCAGGTCATGCCCTGCCGCGTAGCCTGCAAATCAGCAGCAACAAATCCTTCAGCAGTGGAAACAATCTCTCCCCACGCTGGCTTTGATCTTTCGTCTGTCCAGCGAATAGCGTTGTACTGCGCTTCCGTGCCACCTTCATTGGGTACGCTGTAATCCCACTTTGCATTGGGAACGAGGGATTCAATTGCTCTGCGAATGTCGATAATCATTATGTGTCTCCTTGTTTATTTATGAAAGTTTCCAGATTTTGAGGTCAGAATAAATGTTGACCTCAGATGCCATTGTAAATGTAGTGGCGCTTCTTCCACCAAAACCATACGTAGCCATTGTAGTATCGCAGATATGTTGAAATTCTATGGCTTTTGTTTCGTCTATTGAGAAAATACCAGACATTTTCGCAAAGTTCTCGCACCCGTAAGACTTATTAGTAAATGCCATTGTACCAATTACTAATTCAGCACTATCTGTAATATTAAATAGCCTAGCACAGTGTGCCTCAACTTGATAACCTGTTGCATAACCGTCAGCAAAATAAATTCCACTAGGAAGAGTTACGGCAAACAATCCAGACAGTGACGCACCAATTATATTGTTGCATTTGACAGCGTTAATTGCCCTTGTTCTCCAAGCGTCCGCCGTAAATGTACCGCCAGTTGTTCCTGCTGGCTTTTGCTCCTGCACATGCAGCAAATTATGCACACCAAGAAACCCAGCTTTAAACTTCCCATGCTCGGTCCCGTTCTTTCCGTATAATTCGCTATCTTCTTGTAAAGCAAGGAGGTTGTTTAATTGTTTATCTGCCATTGTATCCTCCTATGCTATTTTCCAGATTTTGAGGTCTGAAAAAATTTCTACGCCACCAACATTGCCCGCAGGCCCCATAGCATACGCATATGGCGATGTCACACTGCAAATATGTTGTAACTCTATAGTTGATTCGACATCTAAATCAAAAACGCCATTTGCTTCGCATGATGTAAATGCAAAAGATATCGTTGATCCACTACCGACAAAACATGTCCGCCCAAGTAGTAGTTGTGTGCTGGCTCCTACATTGTGTATTCTTATTCTTGTCCCGTTTACAACATCGGTATTTGCAGCAGCCGGAGCATACGCCTCACAATAGTATTTACCATCAGGAAGAGTTATTTGATTCGAGGATAAAGACGCGCCGGAAATATTGTTTGTTATTACGGAATTTAAATCCCTTGTTCTCCATGCTCCAGAGGCAAAAGATCCACCAGTAGTGTTCTGTGCTTTCTGATCCTGCACATGCAGCAAATTATGCACACCAAGAAACCCCGGAACAACTTCACCCGGAACATTGTCCCTCACGCCAAAGAGCTTGATCGTATTATCCAGAAGGAGTGGATTGTTTTTTATTTGTGCCATAATATTTCCTATATTGAATAGTATTCCAACTTCTCTTCGCCGTAGTATAAAATTTCATCGCTATAGCACAGAATCCCTTCGTCTGGGTAGATGAGTACATATTCATCATAAACGACATAGTCTGTGTCATACATAAGTCCATCTGGATGCAGGACCGGAGGAACAAAGCCTGGGTCTGTAACGACGTTGAAATCAGAAAAACTCATCCGACGAAGTTCACCATCTTGAACGACTATCGTGTATTCAAAATGGTCTTGTCTCGCCAGTGGAACGGACAGTAGATCGCTGATGCCTCCAGTAGCAGATCCACCATTCAGGGCATGTGCTACCGCACCTGTGGTGTCGGATACATATAGGTCAAAGCCCGCACCAGTTCTGACCAGATATAAGCAATCTGGATCGACTGAGGCAGGCAAAGAGCCTATGACTTTGTGTATCTTGAATACTGACACTGACTACCAGCTTGTCGAGTCCCAGGCGATCTTTGGCAGGTTGCCGTTGTAGGTCAGTAGGCCGGCTCCATCCTCGCCCACCTTGTCGAGCTGGGTCTTGTTCGCGTGGCTATGGCGCTTGGCCACAGCATCGTCGATATCCGCCACGGCAGATGTCGGCTTGTTCTGCAGGGTCGCCCAGGTCAGCTCCAAATCCATGCTCTCGTACTCGGCAATCTTGATCCAAGTCGTTGTGGAAAGCTGGTAGACGTAGGTGGCTGCGCCGGAAGCTACCGTGGCGTCAGCAGAGGCATCGAGTACCAGGCATATTGTTACGGTAGACGGAGCAAGGGCGTCCCTTGCTGCGATATCGGACACAACGTCCATGCCCGACGCGCCAGAAAACGAAGCCGTGATCATGGCCTGAATATCGGTCTCGTTCAGGATACGCTTGACGGTAGATCCAGTTGTACCGGTGACATACATCTCAACGTAGTCTGGGGATCCAGCCGGCGCGATTAAATAAATACTGTTGGCGACAAGTGTGCCGGGGAGAGCCGTCTCTTTAAAAACTTGGAAAATAGCCATGATTTACCTCACCACTGAGTCGTCGCCCAGGAGAATTTTTCAACATAAAGTTTACCGTCAGATCCATAAGACAGCGCGTTGTGCGGATCAAGGGAGATTTCAACAACAGCGCCACCACCCTCGCCGGCGACATAAGGCATAAGTACCGTCTGCAGGCCGACACCAGTCGTGACAAAGACCATATTCGCCGGAACGGTCAGCGGATTCTGGTTAGTGGATATGCGTTTTGGGAGTTCAAGGTTTACAAAATCTTCAAAGGCGCTCATGCGACCTCCTCCAGCTCAACCTGCATCATGCCAGTCGTATTGCTCGATGCGTTTATGCCGTCACAGTTGTACCACTCATCACCGCCTATTACCGTAAACCTGTTTGCCGCTTCATCTGTCGTCGCCTGGTATGTGAAATTGTTTGATCCGCTCGGCCCCTTTGAGAGATTCGTGCATCTGAGTTTTGCCGTGTCGGTAACAATTGCTCCGATTTGACCGACACGAACTGGCCAGGCAGGGATAGTCATTGTTCGCTTCACAAAGCCGCCAATCGTGTACTGACCAGACCCAGTCGCCGGGATTCCAGACAGACCGACTCCGGCCGGACTGCCCCAGGAGAATGTCCCCTTCGCGTCATTGTCATGAACAAGAATTGAGGCAGACCAGATTGACCCGGATCCTGTTACCGACCCAAGAGTACCGGACGGAGCACTGAATGCCGGAGCCGCGGCCAGTGGCTGTGTGGCGCCAATGGTGACGGAGTAAGACTGGGCCACAGTGCCCATGTTCCCGCCAGACCGGAGCCGCGCAGCCGACACAACAATATTGAACGTCGCGGCGACATTTACAATCTTGATCAGCGTGCTGACTGAGGTAGTCGCACCGTTTGCTGTCCGGGTAGCAGCCACGGTCACGTTGTTTACGGAGACATTGTAATCCACGCCGGCTTTGCGCGTGACGGCCTTTGTGGCGGCAAATACTTCTGGTTCAGGAATATCGAGCTGTGCCGAAGAGCAGAGAAAGGTATCGTAGTTCGAGCACGATATCGACACCGTCGCCTGCTCAGAATCCTTGATCGCCTGCTGACCGACGGGATAGGTGACGCCAAGCGAGAGGCTGGGTTTCAAATTGTTCAGAAGAACTGTGTCCACACTCTCTGCCCATTCACTCCATGTGCCGGTCGCGGCCTGGACGCGAGCCCTGAATGTCTTGGCGACGGGGACGCCTCCGCGATTGGCAATAACGCCAGTTCCGGAATAAGTGCTGGAAGCCTGAAGCGAGATAGACTGAGCCTTGAATGCGCCATAATTTTCAATCTCAACAGCGACAAACTCCGACTCGGACGTAACCGAAAAGGCGAACGTGTCGTTTTCTTTCAACTCCGTCTGGACGCCAGGGTATGTACCAGTGAACGATAAGGATCTGACTTCAAGTTTGAGTTCAAGATCAAACTCCGTGCGCCAGATAGGTCCATCGGGATGACCCACGCTAAGGGCCGCCGCGTCTTCTGGAATCTGAACCTGGACCAGGCCATTCCAAACGCCAATGGTCCCGGTGGCAGCCAACGTGACAGGAGTATCAAACATGACAAGCTCAGGCTTTAGCGCGCTGTGTCCAGTGAAAACGAGCATCTGAACTTCAATATTTCGCGTTGTTGTCAGAAAGCTGAGAAGCTCGCCGCCGGCAGAGAAAACTTTGTCGCCAACGTTGTCGGAAGAATTTACAGGAAACACATCCGTTATGAACACACCGCCATTGGTTGACTTGACCATTCCAGCGGCAGACGTCTCAACATTGACGCTGTGTCCATTAACCAGGACTTCTTCATCGGACAGGCCAACATCCTGTTCAGTTCTGGCGCTTTCAATATGCACAGCCACAACTGTCTCTGAAACGCTCAAAGAGACATTTGCATCCTCTATAGAGACTTCAAAGTCCTGCGAAATTCCTGCCATGGCGATTACGTCCTTGTGACATCTTGTTTCAGAATGAGCGTATTTTGCTCGTATGTCTGAATAACGCCGTCAGCAAAAGTTACTTCAAGGTCAAAAGAATACTTTCCAGCTTCAAGTGGTTCCGTCTGGAGCTTCAAGGAAAGTTTGCCCTCCGTCGGATCGCCGACAAAGGTCAGCCCATTTGTTTCCGTCGAAGCTTCAAGCAGAAATTCTGCATCCTTCGCGCTTTTACGGATCTGCAACCTGGCGGTAGCTCCGGTAAAGTCAGCGGGAAGTTCATTGACCATGATGGTCCAGGAGCGAATCCATGTGTCGCCACGGAATATTTCAATGGGAGCAATTACAGCCATGCCGGCCTCCTAGTATGTCCACATGACAGGCGACGGCTTGTCTGGATCGATGTCAACGTGGATGAAATTTGAGCCGATACCGATGCGGTCAAAGAAAGGCATAAGAGCCTTTAGAATCTTGATGCCCTGAGAGCCGTCCGCAAAGGCTACATCCACAGCCAGCCCCAGCGTGTGAGAACTGGTCGGCTTGGCACCAACGGCTTTGTTGTGCTTCTGGCACCGAAAACCGGAGTTGACCTTGAACGGTACGCCAGCCTTGGCCCTGGCCATATCAAGAGCCGCGACCAGCTGAGGGTGCATCTCGCATGAACCGCAACCACACTTGCAGCAAAATTCCTCTGGCTTGAAATGTTTGATTTTCGACCAGTCCATTTTGTCCATGCCACACCTCTGCCTGACTATAGGAGAAAAAATCTGATTCGCATCTCACGCTCGCCAGAGAGGACAAAGCGCATCTTGCCATCATATGTACCGACAATGGGCACATCGTGCAGCCCGTCAGCGGTAAAGGTCTTGCCAGAATCTACCCAAGCCTCGGTCAATGCGTTACCCGTTGCCGCGTCAACCGCTGTGGGCATTGCGTACTGAAGCTTCACCGTATTCGCAGGAATGGCGTCGGCGGCAGCAACCGGAGGCTCCGCTTCAAGGTCGGCCTCAACCGCAGCAACAGCGTCAGCAATACCAAAGATGACTGCTATGCAG
>Ga0265295_1009484_pt1 | contig 10391 bp, 7 predicted proteins | sample Munlansysbiofilm_FD_192503 | JGI IMG/M metagenome (GOLD analysis project Ga0265295, IMG submission 192503) | Leachate microbial communities from a municipal landfill in Southern Ontario, Canada - Methane capture system biofilm | ecosystem: Engineered > Solid waste > Landfill > Unclassified ... | reverse complement strand
TACAGAGGAGACTCCCCCACCCCATAGCAGAGGGCCGGACCAGGCTGCACGGAATGCTTTTAGCATGTCATGGGAAAGTCCCCGGCCGGTTCCGACCCGTCCGATATCAAGGAGGATGATCATTTCAAACCTGTACCGGTTGCAGGATGAGAGAAATAGCGCCGGGTCAGTATTCCAGGGAATGACCAGATCGTTTTTGATATCCACCGAAAGGATACCGCCACTGAACTGGTCAAGAGTTTCTGCGGCAGTTTCAGTACCAACGATATTTTCAACTCCCGGAATATTCAGCTCATCATCCGGACCTTTGCATCCCCGGTCAAGAAGGATGCTTTCTGTCCGCTCTGCGAGAGCCGGAATCAGGGAATCATGATTCCCAATGCCGCAAATCCTATCCAGATCTGCAATGTACAGATATTTTGGGCGTACCTGTTCGATAAACCTGATGGGCTCTGCGGTATCTGCGTGCAGGGAGCTGACCGGGATGTAACTCTCCCGCATTCCACTCTTCCCATGAACGATAAGACCGGATTTTAAGTCTGTGGCAAGATAAAGGTTCATATTCTACCTGATGGCTCATTTTTCAATGCAGAGCCTTATATTGTGGAATGGTTTCAGTGTGCACGCCTTGAAAAACTCTTCGGTTTGCTTCGGTCACTCCAGGGCGTTCATACTGCACTATACATACGTAATCACTATTTAGATACCGGTTCCATAAAATGTATGCAGTTGCTTGTCAGCCCAGCAACAATAGAAGAGGCAAAGAAGACGCTTTCTGCCGATATTGTCGATGTGAAACGCCCTGAAGAAGGATCGCTTGGCGCTTCTTTTCCCTGGATAATCAGGTCAATAAAAGGCCTCACCCATAAACCCGTCAGTGCCGCAATAGGCGACTTTGATTATAAACCCGGAGGTGCATCTCTGACTGCCCTCGGGGCCGCTGCAGCTGGTGCAGATTATATTAAGATCGGGCTGATGTTTGACGGAAAAGAAGAAGCACAGGCGGTTATCAGTTCTGTAACCCGTGCAGTCAAGGATACCTATCCGGAAAAATATGTAGTCATTGCTGCCTACTCAGACTGGGAGCGGCTTGATACGATATCGCCTTTTGATATGGCTCCACTGGTTGCAAAAGCCGGAGCTGATGTCTCAATGGTTGATACGGGTATTAAAGATGGCCGATCTACGTTTGAGTTCATGGATGAAGCCCTTCTTACAGAATTTACTGGTCTGAATCGTTCCCTTGGAGTTCAGACTGCCATTGCCGGCTCACTGAAATTTGAGGACATTGAACTTCTCAAACGGATTAATCCGGAGATCATCGGGGTCCGGGGTATGGTATGTGGGGGAGATCGCACCGCAATGGTGCAGGAAGAACTTGTTTTAAAGGCAGTAAGTATGGTCCACTGAAATGTATATAGAAAAATTACAGGCAGAAACCGGGCTCACTTTTGATGATATCCTACTCCTCCCTGCCGCTTCTGAAGTAGAGCCTGATCAGGCAGAAGTGAGTTCCCGTTTTTCACGAAATATCCCGCTCAATATTCCGCTTGTCAGTGCGGCGATGGATACCGTTAGTACCTCGACAATGGCCGTGGCCCTTGCACGAGCCGGGGGAATTACCGTCATTCACCGGAACATGACTCCTGAAGAGGAGGCAGAAGAGGTTAGAAAGGTCAAACAAGAGTCTGAGATTATCCAGCGCGAAGTGCTTACCGTTACCCCTGACTCACTTATAGCCGATGTTGACCGGATGATGAACTACCATGGAATTGGTGGTGTCCCGGTTGTAGAAAATGAGAAAGTTATCGGTATTGTGAGCACGCGTGACCTTCGGGCCATTGTCAGCCGGATTGGAAATCAGCCGGTCAGTTCTATTATGACCCATGAACCGATTGTGGCCAGAGAAGGGATCTCACTCGATGATGCGTTTGATCTGATGTACTCAAGGAAGGTTGAGCGGCTGCCGGTCGTAGATAGTGAAGGCACCCTTACCGGCATCATCTCCATGCAGGAACTGCTCGAAAAACGTCAGTTCCCAAATGCCATCCGCGATAGAGACGGAAACCTCAGGGTCGCTGCTGCAGTCGGACCGTTCGATCATGCACGGGCAATGATGCTGGTTGAAGCCGGGGTTGATGCTATCGTTGTTGATTGCGCCCACGGTCATAATCTCAATGTGGTAAAAAGTGTCAGAGACATTAAAGGAAGCATCCAGGTTGATATTGTTGCAGGAAATATTGCGACCCGGCAGGCAGCAGAAGCTCTCGTTGACACCGTGGACGGTCTGAAAGTCGGGATTGGGCCTGGGTCTATCTGCACGACACGGGTTGTTGCCGGAGTCGGAGTCCCCCAGGTTACCGCGATTGCATCGGTTGCAGAAGTTGCATCACAGGCTGATGTTCCCATCATTGCCGATGGTGGCATCAGATTTTCCGGAGATGTTGCAAAGGCTATTGCTGCCGGTGCAGATTCGGTTATGATGGGTAACATCTTTGCCGGGACTGATGAGTCTCCCGGACAGATTGTCACTATCCAGAGCAGGAAGTACAAGCAGTACAGAGGGATGGGTTCTCTTGGTGTCATGAGCACCGGGGTGTCATCTGATCGGTATTTCCAGAAAAAAGAGATTGGGAAGACCAAGTTCGTGCCGGAGGGAGTTGAAGGGGTCACTCCTTATGTGGGCACGGTTGCGGATGTAATATACCAGATGATAGGAGGCCTGAAATCTGCAATGGGATACACTGGGGCGCGTAATATCAGGGAAATGCATGAAAAGACCAGGTTTATCAGGATTACCCAGGCCGGGTACCATGAAAGCCATCCACACAATATTACTATCACTGACGAAGCTCCAAATTACCGAATATAATATATACTTCTTTTCACTAACATAGAGTTAGTGATGTTGGAACAGGCAGAGCTTGCCCGGATTTTAGATATTCTTGGAAACCGGAACCGGAGGAGAATCATCGAACTTCTCCGGGAAAAGCCCTGTTTTGTGACAGAGATATCAGAACGGCTGATGATATCCCCAAAAGCCGTAATTGACCATCTCCAGATGCTTGAAGATGCAAGCATTCTTGCATTCCGGAGTGATGACCGAAGAAGAAAGTATTACTATCTTGAGCATGACATCTGTATCCAGGTACATCTGGATGTTCAGAATCACGATTTAATCCCGGTTATGCTCTCCGGTGAACAGCGCCTCCTTATATCCCTGCACAAACTCAGGCAGATGATAAAAAAACGGGATGAACTTGCTGAAAAACTTGAGGAGATGGAGCGGGAGATTGATCACCAGATAAGTGAAGTCCTCCATGATGGCAAACGTGCCGGAAGCGGGGAAGAGAGTATGCTGGTTTCAGTTGCCCTTGCTCACGGGGCACGAAATACCGAAGAGATACGGGATCTGACAGACCTTCCTCCGGAGACGGTTGACCGTACCCTCTGTCATTTGACGGAAGAAGGCATAGTATGCAGGAAAGGAATAGGATTAGAACTTCGAGGTACATATGCTGAATAATCCCTACGACGATCTACTGAAAAATCTGGTCCGGTTGCTTGAGCAGATTACTTCACTAGAACAGAATATGCAAAAAATGCAGGATGGGGCCGGAATGAAACCCGGAATCATCGGCTGCGCCATCATCACTGGTGGTCTGTCTCCCCATCATTACCAACAGGAACAAAGCCAGAAAACCGGCCTCTCCTATGAGATGGTTGATGCAGGACAGACTGCGTATCTAACCGTTCAGCTTCCTGCCCATCTATCAGATACGCTTTGTGTTGAGTTTTCTGAACAGAAATGTCACATCAGTACACAAGGCCTTTCCGGAAATATTGAGCTCCAGTTTCCGATTGTTCCTGAAACATCAGACTGGACATTCTGCAATGGAGTTCTCGATGTAGTTTTAGAGAAAAAACCTCCGGAGCCTCCCGGAATTGATCCTGAATGTATTCCTGAGGCAGAATATTTCTAACAACACCACTTTTTTTGATCTTTTTCGATCTCAATTCATTGCATATATTATCACCGCTGTCTGATACTCTGTTATGATCGTCGTGACTGGCGGCGGACCTGCGGGGCGATATGCGGCTATGCGGCTTTCCAAAGCAGGAAAGAAGGTTTTACTGGTTGATAAGCGATCAGCGGGAGTCGGTGGTCAGTGTCTGCACCAGGGTTGCATGACTATTTGTGCACTCAATGATGTTGCACGGGTGATGGACCAGGCACGAATGTTTCAGACCCGTGGATTTCTAGATCCTCTTTCAGGGTTTTCATATCCGGTATTAATTGATCAGATGCAGGAGACTATCCGGATAATTGCCGGAGTGCTTGATAAGGAGACCCGGCAGGCAGGAATTGAAGTCATCCTGGGGTCGGTAGAAATCAGAGGCTCTACCCTTCTCATTGACGGGGTGGAGACTGCCGCCGAAGCAATTATTGTTGCATCCGGTGCACATCCGAAGATTCCTGAGATCTCCGGCTGCTGTCTTCCCGGAGTCTATACTGCCCATACTGTTCTGTCTATGCCAGCCCTTCCAAAACGGCTTGTAATCATCGGAAGCGGAGTCATTGCTGCAGAATTTGCCTATATTTTCAGTTCTTTTGGTTCACAGGTTACCATCCTTGCACGAAGTTCGCTCCTTCGGACATTTCCTGAATCGCTTGTAAAAGAGGCAAAAAAAGACTTATCTCTTGTCACCATTGAAGAACATATTTCCATTGCCGGGATTACCGGCCAGAGTGGTGTTACTGGTGTTGTTGTCAGGGATGGTGAGGAACTGCGAGAGATCCCTGCAGATGCTGTCCTTCTTGCAACCGGTATGGTCCCGAATACAGGATTTATATCTGGAATCGCCTGTGGACCGGACGGATCTCTTCTTGTCAATGATAGGATGGAGACCTCTGTTTCCGGCATTTATGCAGCCGGGGACGTCACGGGAAGTGGATATCTCACCCCCATTGCACGGCATCAGGGAAGAAGAGCAGCTGATGCTATCCTTGGAAATCCTTTTGAACCTGAACCAGTGGCTGTACCCCAGGCGATTAAACTAAAAAATGATCTTGCATTTTGCAGAAAGCCGGGGAATATTGAGAAGGGACTTTCTATTCCCAGCCCTGCAGGGCCTGGAACATTCTGGGGGGTTAAAGATCGCCATACCGGATCTTCAACGATAGAATTTGACACAGAAGGTCATTTGACCGGACTTGCTGAGGCGTCTCCTGCTGCATCAGTTGCCGTGGCGTACCTGGGCTGGATGATGAACAGTGATGTGAGGATCCAGGAGTTTGACCGGTTTATCGAGGTTCATCCATCTGCTGATGGGATCCCATGGCTGCTGAAGTATTTGAATGGGAAAAGTAAAGAATAAGAACCATTCCTGTTTTTCTTCTGTTTTTCTAAAATATCTGCCTCGTCAACACCATTATGAGAATGAAAACTGAACAAGATATGCGGATTTTACATGACATCATTCTTATCCCATACAACTCCCCAAAATCTGACACTCCTTATCGTTGATGATGAAGAAATCGTACGTTCCGCGACACGGGATTACCTGACTAGAGTTTACTCATTTACCATTGACACTGCAAGTTCAGCAACTCATGCTCTTTCATTGATCAATGAAAAACGCTATGATGCGATTATCTCTGACTTTGAGATGGAAGATATAAACGGAATTGAACTCTTAAAAATTATCAGAGGGCGAGGAGATGACACCCCCTTCATATTGTTCACCGGAAGAGGCCGGGAAGAAGTCGCCGTAGCGGCATTTGAGAATGGCGCAGATGGCTATGTAATGAAAGGAGGGGAGTTCCACTCACAGTTTGTTGTTCTGGTCCAGAAAATAACTAGCCTTGTTGAGCAGCGAACTACTGAAAATGCGCTCCGTGAGTTAGAAGACAAGTTTAAAGATATCTATAGCAACTCTCCGGTTGCTATCGAACTGTATGATGAATCAGGGATACTCATTGACATCAACCCGGCCTGCTGTGCTTTGTTTGGAGTGCGTTCCGCCGATGAAGTCCGGAAATTTCATCTCTTTGATGACCCAAATATTTCCGAAGAACTCCTGGACTCCCTAAAAAAAGGAGATTCAATACGATATACTGCAGATTTTGATTTTGATCTGGTAAAACAACATAATTTATATCATACAACGAAAAGTGGGATACTTCGTCTTGGTGTGCAGATAACTCCGATGTATCATGGAGACCACAAGATTTCAGGATACCTTGTCCAGATTGTTGATATTACAAAGGAAACGCGGGCACAGGAAGAAATAAACAATCAGAAGAGATTTCTAGATCGGCTGCTCGAGACAATTCCAAGTCCTGTTTTTTATAAAGATGCAAAGGGCAGGTATACCGGATGCAATAGCGCATTTGAAGAGTATATCGGGCTTTTAAAAAAGGAAATCATCGGAAAAACCTCGTATGATATCGTACCAAAAGAGCTTGCAGATATCTATTATACAAAAGACAAAGAGCTTTTTGATACTCCGGGAGTGCAGGTGTATGAATCACGGATGAAATATGCTGATGGTTCATTGCATGATGTTATTTTTCAAAAAGCAACCCTGATGAATCTTAAAGAAGAGGTCCAAGGTTTAATCGGAGTAATGCTTGACATTACCGACAGAAAAAAGATTGAACTGGCACTGCAGAAAAATGAGGCATATGTCAGGGCCGTTTTAGATAATCTTCCTATTGGTGTAGCGGTAAACTCTGCAACGTCCCCAGTGAAATTCTCCTATTTTAATAAAAATTTTCTAAAATTGTACCGGGGAAATGCAGACACTCTTACAAAGCCTGATGCACTCTGGAACATTTTTGAAGACCCGGGATTTCGAAAGGTTATGAAGGAACGGGTTATAGCCGACTGTGCCAGTGGTGATCCTGCCCGGATGCATTGGGATGATATTCCCATTATCAGAAAAGGCGAGGAAACAACATTCATTAGTGCGATGACTGCTTTGGTTCCTGACCGCAATCTCATGATATCAACGGTCTGGGATGTGACAGACCGAAAGAATGCGGAAGATAGCCTCAGGGATGTAAATCGTCTCCTTGAAGGGGCGTTGGACGGAATTCCTGACATCATCAGCATCCAAAAACCGGATTATACTATGATCCGATACAACAGAGCAGGATATGAAGTTCTTGGCCTTACACCTGAAGACGTAATCGGAAAACCCTGCTACTCATTCATTGGCAGGACAATACCCTGTGAAATCTGTGCAACTAAAGAAGCCTTGGAGAAGAAAAAAATTGTTGGTGTTGAGAAATATGTACCCGAGCTGAAGCGTCATCTCATCTGCCGGAGTAATCCCATTTTAGATGATTCAGGGGAGGTACGGCTCATAGTTGAGCAACTTACTGACATTACCTCCCGAAAACAGATGGAAGAAGCAATTAGCCAGTCAAATCAAAAACTTCGGCTTCTTACCGGGCTTACACGGCATGATATCCTTAACCTTCTAACGGCAATACATTTTTACCATGAAATGGCACTTGAAAACCCTGATGTTGACGCTATTCATGGGTATGTTACCAAAGCTCATGAAGCAGGGAAACGAATAGAAGCAACCATTGGATTTACTCGTGAATATGAAGAGTTTGGTGTTGCAAGCTCAGGCTGGCAGGCAATATACCGCATTGTTGAGTCTGCAAAAAGAGAGATATCCCCCGGGACTATTGCTATCGAAAACAAAATACCTCCGGGGATCGAAGTATTTGCAGACCCGATTATCCGCAAGGTCTTTACAACCCTTCTTGAAAATGCCATTCGTCATGGGAAGACGATTGATGTTATTACGTTTTCAATTTTGAAAAAGGAGGATGATCTGATTATTGTTTGTGAAGATAATGGAGTCGGGATCTCACTTAATGATAAAATACAAATATTCGGAAGAGGATTTGGGGAAAATACGGGAATAGGGCTTTTTCTTGCCAGAGAGATTCTTTCCATCACTGATCTCTCTATCCGGGAGTGTGGGCAGCCGGGAACGGGAGCGAGGTTTGAGATCCTGGTGCCAGATGGAAAATGGAGAGAATGAATCAACCCGTTTTTTATTTTAACTCACGGTTCTATGAATTATAATCTTTCTTTCACGGGAAATTCTTGATCTTTATAATGCCTAAACTCACTTTGCGAGCCTATCGCAGCAGTTCAGCCTATTAATCCTCCTTAAACCCATATCCAAGAGTTTTAATCATACATTCACTATTGCCCCCCAAGTACAATTTCATCATTATGCCTTCTCTTGCACATAGGTTACGAATCAATCTCATTCCATACGTCATCGGTTCAGTCGGACTTACACCGTACCTTAACTGGTGACGTATGTGAGGGAATCTTTTATTCTACCGGACATTCGGAATACGCCGTCTTCACTGCATTCCAGAGACGGTGTGTATTTAGAGAACCGTCAGTGTCGAATATTCCGTTGAATTTTTCATAAAATATATCAGAACGACCTGACTCCTGCAATGCATAAAATTCAAAGAGAAATGCAAGATACTCGTTTTCCACTGTACAGCGTACGGTTCCCCCTTTTGCATCCCGCTGGAGTGCATGAGTCAGCTCATGTGCAACGGTCCCTGCTACTTCTTCCCAGGTCGATTCTCTCCAGTAATCAGGAGAGATAACAATCTCACCCGGATCATCGGGACCGGAATAGCGATACTGCCCGGTTCCCGGAATATCGCTTGAAAATCCCACGGTAATTCCATTATCCGGGACCAGTGTTGAGAGGATACGAAGGGCTTTATTATCTGAATATGCCAGAACATCATATGCTTTCATGAGATCAGGGTCTACCAGATCTTCGATAGATTTTGTTCCCTGTTCCTCTTCTTCATCGTCTGCACTGAGGATAGTAAAGTGTGCACTCCGTGCAATCTGGTCACCGAGATAGAGGTTTACTGTGTATTCCCCTGCAGGAAACGGGCTCCCATCTGCATTATACAAGTACCGATACGTTATTCCTTCAGTATCTTCATTCCATTCTTCATCTGTTGATGCGATTTCGGTTCCATCCAGTAGCCACTCTCTGCTCCAGACTTCCCCGTCGGTCATTCCATAGTACGGAATTATCATATATATCTCAGTCATCCCTGCATCGAACGTATCACTCTCTCCTATGGGCGCTGACTCATCGGTAGCCCCTTGTGCAAATAGTATTCTTCCGAATGAGCCTGAACCCACATTCTCTATCGGTTCAGGGACTTCCTCTTCCTGATCTGCTCCTCCTATTGTGAATGAGCCTGAACCTATCTCTTCATTATTCATTACAAAGATGAGCGTGTATGTTCCGTCTTCAAACCCGTCTTCTTTGGTGAAATCCCGGTGGGCTGCCCCATCGTAATACCAGGGCCACATCTGATAATCCCCGGTCTGAACCCGGTCATCCCCCAGAGAAAGACGGTATCCCCATGTGGGAGATACCGGGACATTCTCATAGGTAAACCAGGCCACAACGGTGGAAGTCCCAGAAGGAAATGTCCCGGCCTGATGAACCGGATTCCCCGAGTCGTCCACATCCTCACAGAACACGATCCCGGTGATCGCGGGCGGACTGTCTGATGCACTCACCGGGCAGATCCCGATGATGATCAGCGTCAGAGAAACCAGGAGTATACCGGTTTTCTGGTTTGAACTGGAAAATATACTGGATATCACAATCATACCTTGCATCAGGGTAAAAAAAATGTTTCGTGACGTTCCGGATAGATTGCTTATGTAAATTTTACCTGGGTCTTTCGCTATTCTCTGAAGTAAACGATGTGCTTAGCTTTTCCAGTTACTGAAATATTTTCAGTGGTTTGCAGATGTGTCAGATCAGTCCGGGCGGTCTGATACACAATGTTTGATTTTTTTTAGCAATCTGATGGATGGTAAAATCCTGATCCTGATGATTCATCATCCCCACGAGAACTCAGCCTACCGGTAATTGAGGTTCTGATTTGTCCGGACCATTTCGGTGGCTTTTTCTGAGTTTACTGCCTCTCTTCAAGGTAGGTTATCAGACAAGCAAGGGCCTTATTCATGCACTTGATTTCGTACGTGATAAAGGAGGTCAGATCGTTTTACCTATACATCGGGGGAATACAATGAAACAAGCTTTGCAATGAGTTCCTGAACTCCTTTTTGTAGCCCAGGGTTTGAACATCTATAATATATCCGGGTATTTTTTCATGCCCCTGATGGGATGGGCCAAAAACGAATAAATGCGAGCATATACTCCCCAATCTAAAACAAATGGCCGAAAACATGGGATCAAAAAAGATCTAATTTTTGTATGATCACGGAGTTATCTTTTATTGATTATAGGATACATTTCAGATCAAAAAAAGTTGATTTGAATAACTGGTATGCTAT
>Ga0265295_1009483_pt1 | contig 10392 bp, 7 predicted proteins | sample Munlansysbiofilm_FD_192503 | JGI IMG/M metagenome (GOLD analysis project Ga0265295, IMG submission 192503) | Leachate microbial communities from a municipal landfill in Southern Ontario, Canada - Methane capture system biofilm | ecosystem: Engineered > Solid waste > Landfill > Unclassified ... | reverse complement strand
ATGTTTCAGAGAATCAACCTTAACGAACTGATAGTTTTAAGAAAAAGCCTAAAAGAATTCTATGATACGTTGACTAACTCTGAAAAGGAAATCACGAAAAGAGCGGATAAGGTATGGAAGTCTAAGATAACAACTGAGGATTCAATAGATGAGTTGTTGGAGGAACTTGATTCTCTCATCAGAGCCTACGATGGACTGGAATCGGACCTGGAAGACTTTCATATATTAAAAAAGGCACTACATCAGTTTAAACGATCATACGGTAGATTAAGCAACATTAACCTAACATGGAGTTCTTTTGATACACTCTCTACAGAAGTTGAACAAGAGACAGTCTCCAAGCTTGCTGAGGATGAACTTCCATGGCTACCCGAAGATGTGATCAAGAGCATTGTCAAAACCATATCTGATTCTCGTAAACAGCTTAGTAAGGAATGGGCAGATAGTATCCTAGCAATTGAACCGGATATTCCAGAAATGGATGTTGCATCGGCCAACCAACTCCAGAATAAGCTATCAGCCCCGCCAGCTTATGTAACTGATGCACATTTGAAGAAGCTTGAGAAGGTAATAAGCGCTCTCAATAAAAGGTTGAGTGAGATCAAGATTGAGTGGCTTGTAGAGAAATACTATGAGTTATCAGAAAAAGACAAAAAACACTTCCATGCAATAATAGAATCTATGTCCAACAAGGAATTGTCTTAATGAAGACCAACCATACAAAGTCTGTTCGCAGTGGTCTTCTTGGTGACAAGATTAACACTGGAATAATATGAACCTCCGTGAATTAGCAATGTATACTTCAAGCTTGTCATGGCGAATTTATTCATTTAGAAAGAGGTTGAACAATGTGGGGATCACACAGATATAACCGCCCTCAGAGAAAAAGGGAAACTAGCAAAGTAGATATTCCAGAATTTATCGCGAACGAGTTCGCAGTAGTTCTATGGTATTACAATGAACGTCTCAATAGGGATGAAGGTTTTATTAACCATCATTTATACGGGGACATACATTTTTGGAAAAGCGCTCTGAATCAGCCCTCAGAGTCGAGTAGTCTGAAAGAAAATGTACCCGTAGTTTTTAACGGGCATAAGAAAAATGAGGAAATCGTTGTAGACAGATTGATCATAGCTAAGTCGAGTGAGTTAAACAAAGAGATGACTGAGAGGTTGATCCAGTTAGTTTTCGGTAAATGGAAGCACTCATACTACTGGAAAACGATTTGCATGGACGCGATCACAGACCATCTAGACTCTAGCGAGCAGACAAACCTATTCATATCGCTTGTGAGAGAGTATGAGCAGAATAATACCTGCAACGAGACTACCCTGATTGAGTTGACGAGATTTTTTACTAAACTCGACCATGCTAAGTTAGATCCGATTTTCAAGCAATATTTATCAGAATACAAGTATTACTTGTATGCCATCAAGCACAATGTCACTCTTGATGAACAATCATACTACACGGCAATTGGTTATATGTTGTTGAACGGAAAGTATGAATCTGGAGTACCCGACTTACTCCTTGCTTTACAACAAAATAACTATGGATTTCAGACTGGTACGATTACTAATATACTAAAACAATTGAAAACCGAGGATCAATTCTACAAGACAATTCACCTGGACTTGTTTAACAGCGGATTTTCTTGGAGCATTATCAAAGCAGATGCACGGATTAGAATAAAAGTAACTAATCTAGAGTCCTTTAATAAGTGGTATCAAGCTCAGGTGAGCTTCGAATTCCCGGGTCAGAAAAACATGGGCTCAGCTTCAGAAAAGGATAGAGTTTCACACTATATCGACAATTTTAGCCTGTTTATAGACTTCAATAATTGGGCTGAAGCATTATCCTTAGGTTTCAGTTTTTTTACTCTGATAGTGGATGACATACTACAACATTGCAGACAATCATCAGAAATGGACCTTTGGGGGAAAATCAAACGGATCTGTGATAGCACGACAGATAAAATGTGCATATCTAGCATTAAGGATACTGCTCTTTGCCTAGCGAAATTTGTGACTCCAGATAAGCTACATTTATGGAGAATTATTCATGCTTGTAGCTCATGTTTACACAGTGACTATTCCGATATCTCTATTAAGGCTTTCGAAATGATTCCAGAGCCTGAAGCAAAAGCAGCAATCTGGGCTATTTATCATGATGCCAAGTTCTATGAGGGATTTGGCATAAAAGAATTGTTAACATCATTGAGGAATCTATCTAAAGAAAATCAATGCAGAGTTTTCAACAGGCTATTGGCGGAAGCAACAACAATGGAGGAAGTTAAGCGCATATGCAATCTTGAAGCGATCACAAGTCTTTGCAACTCGAGTATTGAAAAACTCAAGCGATTTCTTAATCTTATAAATGAACACAAGACCGGCTCAGATATCAACAAATCTGTAATATCCAATGCTTATATACGTCTTCTTATTCACAGTGAGGGGATTGCAGAGCTAGAATATTATTTACCGATGTGTAATTTTCGAAATGTCCCTTCGGACATCACGGTGTCAAAAAGAGATAACGAGATCTCTATTAGTTTTGAAGGAGACCATAATGTGCATAAAATGCCTTATGGGTATGTTGATAATGGTGGGTTCAACTATTCAAATGATACCCTAAAACCAGATTCTCGTGTATTCGGTAATGTCCCATTGGTAAGCCAAGACAATCAGAATAGTGTCTCTGCAGATACGCCTGTATTTTGCGAAGGTAGGTTGGTTAGAAATGAAAAAAGTAGAATCCAGCCGTCGATTTCCCAAGAGTACGATATCCCGTATTACTGGTGTTACAATAGAAAATGCATATTCCCAACCATGGAGTATGCTCTCGGCGTTGAACATAATTTCACATACTCCTCCAGTTTTGAGGTTACTGCTAGTTATAAGTTTGGACTTTTGAATATTTTGAAACTCTGGGGAGTGAACTTCAACTCAAGTATGATGGCTAACGTGGTCAGTGCATCAATGAACAGCGCTCAGAGATTATTTGAGCACTTGAAATGCCATGAATGCGGCGTTTATATGATACCCACTAAAACGAGTAATTATGCGTACTACCAAACACACCTGTATCAGTGTGAGAAATGCGGTATTGAAGTATATTTATCCCATTGCTTAAACCCTAATTGTACAGACATCATTGACAGTAGAGATTGTAGCAAATGTCCCAATGGCTGGTATATCTGCAAATCATGTTTAGCATGCTGCAATGATGAAAAATTTGAAATACGAACTCATATTAGAAAGGATACAGGTCAGTCTGAAGTAAAGATGGCTGGGCATAAAGGAAAACATATTTTCTGTCCAAAATGTGGTCAACAACTCGATGGGGAGAACAAAAGAGATCCAGAAAAACAGAGAAAGATTACTGATTATCTCGAGAAATCAGGCAGAGAATTGGTTCGAAGCAAGGGGATAAAGGATGGTCACTGGTATCTTGTTAACCTCAGGGTTTATTCCAGTAGATTAAAGGATGAGATTTCTGTGCAAGATATTGTTAGGAGGTTCGCATCGTATGGTTTATCAGTAAAGAAGTCTGACGTTGCAACAACTGAACAGCCTTGGTACTTCGTTAGTAATTCTCTTAGTGATTCTCCCAAAGAAGGCGATCTATACGCTGGAGCTTTTACACTAAGTGATATAGTGGTTAAGAGCAGAATTATATGTAATTGCGGATATTCAGTGAGAGGGTCATATGCAATAGCGTCCTATCACAATAGGGTGAAGAGGGATAAGAACTGAATGTGCCAGGAGTATTTGAACTAAACCTTAATAATCTGTAAGCAGTAAAGCATTTCTTTGCAGAATCCCTGTCACAATTTGAAGATTTCGGTGATCTGATTTGCAGAAAGCCTGTCAAAAACCACCTAAAATGGTCTTGGTAAGGATGAGCAAGGATGAGCTACGATGCGACAGTTTGCAGATTTCGCTGCACAATTTGCAGTTTTCGTTGTCACGTTGCATCTATAGCAAGATTTAGAGCAAGACAGCATCTTTTACTTGACAATGCCTTATATGTAATCACGTTTGTAATTGCCTTCAAGTATATAGTCTGAAAATATATTCCTTTAGGTAAAAACAGAACAGTGGAGTTGAAATGATCGAAGAAAAACTTATTGTAAAACTTGTGAACTCTATTAAAGAATATTGGGACTATCCCGCATTTACGGATTATCCCGGTCCAGCGCTAAGTTATGGGGATGTGGCAAAACGCATTGTATGGTTACACCGTCAATTTCAAGCAACTGGCGTGAAGAAAGGCAGCAAGATTGCTCTTGCGGGTAAAAATTGCAGTAATTGGGGAATATTGTGGTTGAGTACAGTCACATACGGGGCAACCATCGTCCCGATTTTGGCGAATTTTTCTCCTGAAGATACTCAGCATATTATAAATCACTGTGATGCCGAAATGGTTTTTATTACCAAAGATAAATACGATCTTATTGATGGAGACCTCCTTAAAAAGGTTAAACAGGTATATGCTCTAGAAGATTTTAACCTCTTAGATAATAGAATGGAAAAATATAAACAAGCTATACCCAAGTTTGAAGACTGTGAAGATCTTAAGAACTTAAATTGCGAAAACTTTTCTTTGAAAGACGTATGTGATAACGAAGATATTGCCGCCATCATCTACACCAGCGGCACAACCGGCTTTTCCAAAGGCGTAATGCTGCCACACCGCAGTCTGTTGGCAAATCTTATTGTAGCTAACGAAAATCTGCTCTTCAACGTTGGGGCTAAGGTATTTGCATTTTTACCCCTAGCGCATGCCTACGCTAGCAGTTTTGATTTTTTGTATCCATTCACACGCGGAAATCACATCAATTTCATGGATAAAATTCCAGCCCCTAAGATATTGCTTGCTGCCATGAAAGATCTTAAACCAGAAGTAGTTTTAACGGTTCCGCTTCTAATTGAAAAAATCTATAAAAAGCAGCTTCAGCCTACCATAGAAAAGCCCCAGATGCAAATATTTCTAAAGATCCCTGTGCTAAATAAGATCATCCTCAAGAAAATCCATGACAAACTGATGCAAGCCTTTGGAGGGAACATCCGCGAACTTATCACTGGAGGCGCACCCATGAATGCAGAAGTTGAGCTTTTTATGAAAAAGATTAAATTCCCCTTTACTATTGGCTATGGAATGACTGAGTGCGGACCCCTTATTTCGTATGCAAATTGGCAAGAACATCGCTTTGAATCCAGCGGCAAGAAATTGAAATTCATGGAGATTAAGGTCAATTCGCAGGATCCTGAAAACACACCTGGAGAAATAGTCTTACGTGGAGAACAAGTGTTTAAAGGCTATTACAAATTTGATGAGGCTACTGCAGAAGTTTTAAGAGACGGATGGCTACATACCGGAGATATTGGCACCATAGATAAAGATGGTTTTATCTATATTCGCGGGCGGATTAAGAACGTGATATTAGGACCCAGCGGAGAGAACATTTACCCTGAATTGGTTGAACAGAAACTAAATAACTTACCTTATGTTGGCGAATCCTTAGTTTTAGAGCGAGACCGCCAATTGCACGCTATGGTATATCCAGATTTTGAAGCTCTGGACGCAGATCGTATCCCCGAGAACCAAATTCCAAAAATTATGGAAGATAACCGCAACGAACTCAACAAATCTCTGGCAAGTTTTAGTCGCATAGTTAAAATCCAGATTGCTAACGAGCCTTTTCAAAAGACTCCCACTCAAAAGATTAAGCGTTACCAATACTCTTAATACCTAATCTGCTTGGGGATATTCGACGATTGGAAAACAATAGATACTTTGCCGTAATTGCGGGCAGCTTGGAGAAACATGCCCAGGCAGAATTAAATAGCTTTGGCGCTGAAGTATTGCAACAAGTTCCAAGAGGTTTGCTTTTTTCGTGTAATAAGCAAACATTGTATCAAATACTGTATGAAGCAAGGCTGGTGCAGCGAATTTTGATGCCTTTACTGAATTTCGACTGCCACAGTGCCAAATATCTTTATCAACAAGCATATAAGAATATTGATTGGCTAACCTTGTTTGCACCAGAGCAATCCTTTGGGATAGATAGTAATGTTAGTAATTCTTTTACCCGCCATTCACTATATGCTGGGCAAGTATTGAAAGACGCCATCTGCGATAGATTTAGAGAGCAATATGGAGATAGGCCCAATTTCACCAATAACGACCCCGATATTTTGTTCAATCTGCATATCCATAATAATAAAGTTAGTGTTTCTTTGGATATTTTGGGGTTCAGCATGCATAAAAGAGGTTATAGAATAGCCAAAGTTGATGCCCCATTACAAGAAACACTAGCGGCAACCATGCTTCATCTTAGCGGTTGGGATCTTACTTCCAGGTTATGGGATCCAATGTGTGGCAGTGGGACGATTTTAGCGGAAGCACTGATGCTGTATTGTCATATCCCGGCGGGATATTTGCTACAAAAAACAAATCTTAGCCGGATGCCATATTTCGATTCCGAACTTTGGAATCGGGTTGTACAACAGTCAAACTCTAAGATTAGAGAACTTCCGAAGGGTCTTATAATGGGATCAGACATCAATCCCCAAGCTATCTCTGCTGCTAGAGAAAATCTGGAAAGACTTCCTTATGGCGATAGAATTGATCTGAAAGTAATGCGCTTTGAGAACTATAGTGCAAATTACACTGGCGTTATCATCACTAACCCCCCTTACGGAATAAGGCTTTCAAATATTGATGATGTTGGCATGATTTACCAAGCTTTGGGCGATTTCTTGAAGCAGCACTGCAAGGGAAGTACCGCTTATATTTTATGTGGATCAAAAACTTTGGTTTCCAAGTTACGCTTGCGTGCTCACTGGGCTAAAAGCCTAAAGAATGGAAATTTGGATTCCAAGTTGGCAAAGATAGTAATCCGCTAATATAGCAAATCTGCTATTGCCACTAAAAAGAGTTTTTGCTCTACCCAAATTTCATTTGATATTAGGAGAATCTTTTTGTTCAAGAGATAATATATGAGAGACCGTTGCACATTCATGTATGGCAGATTTCTATGCACGAAAAATCGGTTTGCTGGGTTTTTTCTGATCGTAGCTTTGCCCACCCACTATCCTTGTAGTATGGGACTTTTCTTTATGCCTTGTTTATTCAACCGACTTTTACAGATTATTTCCCCAAATGACCCCCAACGGGTTAAGCCACCATTAGCAATGGTTTACTCAGAGATACTCCTGCCTGCATACGATGATCATTGTTTGAACTCTGGGTAACAACAGCCTAATGCAATATGGAGATAAAGTGGATTTAATGCGCCTTGACAAGGGTTATAGACACAAAAATAGACCTTCCCACATACAAATAAACAAAGGAAAATGCGCTCTAACTTGAAGTATGGTGAAGTTTTTTTCTATTGCTTTCTACCCACCACTCTACTGAAAGGGTTTTGTCCCTTACCCATTATTATTCAATGCTCATTTTGAGCGTTGACGATGTTTATTGCTATAACTAAAGTATCTCTACCCAAAAAAATTATTGACAGAAAGAGCACTCCATTTTTGGGTGTTCGAACGTAAATATTGAAACACTTATCTTAAGGATTTATAAATGGTTTTATACACAATAGCCCTAGTTATTCACGTAATTATCAGCGTCGCTTTGGTGTTGGTGATTCTTGCGCAGACTTCAAAAGGTGGGCTTGATGCCAACCTTGGCGGAGCTGCCATGAACGTATTTGGCGGAAGTGGCGCTTCTCAAATGCTCAAGAAATGGACTCAGATTTTAGCGCTTATTTTTGCCGCATCTTGTATCCTGCTTGCTTTTTTGGTTAAAGATATGCGTGGTGGTACACTTAGCGAAGTACAAGAACGTCAAAGTAAGCTTCCGGATACGGAAACTCCAGCAGAACCAGCGACTGCACCAGCGCCCATACCAGCCGAAACTCCCTCTCAGGGCGAATAAATTTCAGCAGAAGTGGTGGAATTGGCAGACACGCAAGACTAAGGATCTTGTGCCTGTAACGGGTGTGCGGGTTCGAGTCCCGCCTTCTGCACCAATCATTGCCTCCCCCTTTGGGGAGGTTTTTTTATGCTGTAGCTTAAGACTCATTTTCATCTACGGTGAGTAAGGGTATTTTTATCTAGCGCCATAATTTCGCTTTTCAGATACCTGAAGGGCTCTTTAACTTGCATCCTGAGAGGTATTGTTGGATCACTACTTCTATGTAAGCCAGAAAGGGATGGCAGATATCCAGATAATTCGATAGTGAGCCCTGCTTTAAAACTTTTTCAGTGATTTTTGCGCTATTTCTTTCGGCATCGAAACTAGTCCTGATTTGTGCCTACAAATATCGCTACTTTTGAGTGCAGGGACATTAAATGAAGACCTATAGAATCAAAATTCCTCTTGACAAATTGACTGTATCAAAAAAGACATAAGTAAAATGGGAGCTTTGATGAGTGCTAAAAGGACTAAGATAATCAAGGAACTAGATCCAAATGAGGTTAAAGGCTTTAGCCAAGCCCGTATTCAGCACTATTTGCAGCTAGGCTATAAGCCATATTTGGATGAGTATTCCGAAGTAAAATGGCTCACCCAGGCCCAGCGAAGCATGAGAGATGCAAAGATAAAACATGTGTCTTTAATGCAACGAGTTACTTCGAAGCGCAAATACAATGCACATCGGCGTAAAATGCATAAAAGTGGATTTTTGTTCTCGATTCTTGTATTTTGGCCAATTCTTGTGATCTTGATTGTAATTGCTGCTGCCCTATTGGTATTAATCAACTATCCCCATCTGATATTTTAAGGAGACGTTTTGAAAATTCTACTTGTTAACGACGACGGCATTAACGCACCTGGCATCAGATCCTTGCAAGCCGCATTAAGTGCAGCAGGACACGATGTTATTATTGTAGCCCCAGATACCGAACGCAGTGCCGCTTCTCATTCCATTACTCTCAGAAAAGATATACATGCCACAAAGATTGCTCCACAAGAATGGGCAATAAGCGGAACTCCAGTTGATTGTGTGGTAATTGCCTTGCAAAAGATCTTGACGGAAGAAATCGATTTGGTGATCTCGGGAATCAACGCCGGGCAGAATATGGGTGAAGATGTGCTCTACTCTGGCACAGTTTCTGCCGCCGTGGAGGCTGCCATGTTTGGAAAAAGGGCGATGGCACTTTCGATCAATGCCTATAAAGAACAACTATTTGAATCTGCTACCAAGTGGTTTATCAAACTTTTAGAACTTGGTATAGATAGTCTTACTAAACCTTACGAAGTTATCAATATAAATTTCCCTAATATCCCTTTTGAAGAGGTGAAAGGGCTTCGGCTAGCTCGCACTGGACACCGTAAATACTATAATTTCATCTCGATAATTCATGAGGAGGAAGATAATTTTAGCTATCGCATAGGCGGAGACCTTCCTCAGTGGGATTTGGAACCGGGAACCGATTCTGAGGCTATAAACGAAGGTTATATCTCTATTACCCCGCTTGGTTTTGAGCTTAGCAAAGCCGAAGCATTTCCACCTATTTTAAGTTGGATTGAATCTCGGAAACTGCTTGAGGTAAAGGCTTAGATGCGCTTTGAAGATCAGAGACAGAAACTGGTAGAAGCGCTTAAACACAACGGTATCACAGATAAGCGAATCCTCTCGGCATTCTTAAGTATCCCCAGAGAGGATTATGTTTTGCCGGAATACCGAGAATATGCCTATCGCAACAGTCCTTTGCCCATATTGGAAGATCAAACTATCTCGCAACCCCAAATGATAGCAATTATGCTCTGTGAACTGAATCTTCACGAAGATGATATTGTGTTGGAAATTGGTACTGGTAGTGGATATCAAACTGCACTTCTTGCAAAAATCGTAAAAGAAGTGTGTACAGTTGAGCTGCGGGACATCCTCTCATTACGTGCCCAAAAAACTCTTAAACAAGCTGGGTTTAAAAATATCTATTTTAGAATTGGGGATGGTTGGCAAGGCTGGCAACAAGCCTATCCTCCATATAAGGAATTCAATAAAATAGTTGTTTCTGCCGCTGCTTCTGAGATACCCCAAAAAATCTGCGATCAACTTGCGGAAGGAGGAGTAATGATAAGTCCCGTTGGTAAGGGGGTTCCGCAAATGCTCTATATCGTCAAGCGCGAAAAGGGGGAATTGAAATATCGAGAACATCTTCCCTGCGCTTTCGTCCCCTTGGTAAAAAATGCGAGGTAAAGCATGCAACGAATACTCAATTGGATAGGTGCTTGGTTTAAAGGTCGTCAAACCTATTTACAGCTGAAGGAATATTCCATATTTGAGCAACTTGGATCATTTGATTTGTTCTTACTAGATGAATTGATGCATGTAAGAAAGTTTCAACCGGAAGAAGTGATCTTTGAATCTGGATA
>Ga0265295_1009482_pt1 | contig 10392 bp, 8 predicted proteins | sample Munlansysbiofilm_FD_192503 | JGI IMG/M metagenome (GOLD analysis project Ga0265295, IMG submission 192503) | Leachate microbial communities from a municipal landfill in Southern Ontario, Canada - Methane capture system biofilm | ecosystem: Engineered > Solid waste > Landfill > Unclassified ... | reverse complement strand
GAATTGAATCACATTGATGAAGCGGTTGATAGAGTTATGATGGGTCCTGCTAAGAAAAGTCGAGTATTCTCTAAGAAAGAGAAAGAGATTATTGCTTATCACGAAGCGGGTCATGCAGTTATTGGTTTAAAGTTAGAAAATGCCAATATTGTCCATAAGGTAACTATTATTCCTCGTGGTCAAGCTGGTGGTTATAACTTGATGCTGCCTAAGGAAGAGCAAGCCTTCCTACAAACTAAACAAAACTTATTGGAAATGATTATTGGTTTATTAGGTGGTAGAGTTGCAGAGGAAGTTGTTTTTAAAGAGATTTCCACTGGTGGTCATAATGATTTACAACGTTCTACTGCTATTGCCAGAGCAATGATTACCGAATACGGTATGAGTGAAAGATTAGGTCCAATCACTTATGAAAAAGATAGCGATACAGTCTTTTTAGGTAGAGATTATGGTAAGTCTAAGAACTTCTCTGAACAAATCGCAACTGAAATTGACAAGGAAGTTCGTGGCATAATTCATGAGTGTTATGATAAAGCTAAAGATTTGATTGAAAAAAATATCGATCTTCTAAAAACCATTGCTCATTACTTATTAGAAGTTGAAACATTGACTAAAGAAGACATTGATGAAATTGTCGAAACAGGTAAATTAGCTAGATGGGATAATGTTTTGGCTGAAGAATTAAATGAAAAAGAATCATTAGAAGAAGCAAAAAAAGAATCTCAAGAAAATACTGAAGCATGAGACAAAACGGTGGGATACTAATGGTATCCCTCTATTTTTAGGGAGCTAAAAAAATGAGATTAGATAAATATTTGAAAGTATCTAGGATATTTAAACGTCGCACTATCGCTAAAGAGGTGAGTAAAAACTCGAGAATCCTTATAAATGGTAGAGTTGCTAAACCTGGTACTGATGTTAAAGAAAACGATATATTAACCATATCATATGGTGGTAAAGAACTTAAAGTTAGAGTTTTAGAAACCTTAGCTTATGCCAAAAAAGAAATGGCTGATGCTATGTATGAAATTATTGAGGAAAGCAATTAATTATTTTAAATAAAAGAATGGAGAGAAAATTATGAAGAAATTTATTGTTTTATTGTTCGTCATATTCCCTACACTTCTTATTAGCGCATGTACAGGCACAACTGTTCCACATGACATCTATGTTACAGTTTACCCTTTAGAGTATGTTGCTGAAAGAATTTTAGAAGACACTGAATATACAGTAGGTATTGTTCCTGGTGTTACATCGCATGAAAGTTCAGTCGATTGGTCACCAAAAGAAATTATCGCTATGACAGAAGCAAAATACTTGTTTTATGTAGGCGCAAATTATGATTATTATATTGATTATCAAATCGATAGTATTTTTAGCAATAAAGCTGTCGAATTAATCAAGATTGAAGATACAGATTATTTGGAGTTTATTCCAGGGATTTTACATGAACATGATCATGAAGAAGATCATGAGGAAGAAACTCACACAGTATTAAATGACACTGCTTTAGGTGTAGACCCACATTTCTGGATTTCACCTATAAAAGTATTGGAGGCTTCAGAACTGATTTATGATAAATTAGTCATTGCCTATCCAGAACAAGCTGATTTACTGGAGTCTAATTACACAAGTTTAGTAAATGATTTGACAGAATTGCATGAAGATTTTCAAGATGCAATAAGTAAATTGACAAAACCAGTGATGACCTCAACTAATCTATATGGTTATTTAAATCATGATTATGGTTTACATTTCATGCCTATTTCACCTGGATATCATGAAGAAGCTGATCAATTCACTTCTCAACAAAAAGATGAAGTAGTTCAAGAAGCGCTTTATCATGATATAATCTATATTATTTACGAAAAATATACCACTTCTCCTCTTTCAAATGCCGTTTTTAGCGAACTTGAACTTATGAATCGTAATCCTATTAAAGTCGAGTTTAATATTTTACAATCATTAAGAAAAGAAGATAAGGACGCAGGAAGAAATTATATTACTATCATGTATGAAAACTTAGAGTTACTTAAATCGGCAGGGGAGTACACAGAAAGTTAGAGGGAAATTATGGAAAATAAATTAACAGAACAAGAAATAGTTAGAAGAGAGAAATTAGATTTCTTAAGAGAAATGGGAATCGATCCATTCGGTTCTCGTTTTGATCGTACACATAACACAAATACTTTTAAGAACGAATTTTCTAGCTTCACTAAAGAAGAATTGCATGACATGGAAAATCCAGTTATGATTAAAATTGCCGGAAGAATCATGACGAGAAGAGTGAAGGGTAAGGCTGGATTTGTTCATATTCAAGACCAACATGGTTTATTGCAATTATACATAAGACAAGATGTGATTGGTGAAGAAGCTTACGAGATATTCAAAAGAGGTGACATCGGCGATATCATTGGCGTTACTGGTACAGCTATGATAACCAATACCGGTGAACTATCATTAAAAGTAGAAAAATATGAACACTTGACTAAAGCATTGAGACCATTACCGGAAAAATATCATGGTTTAGTTGATAAAGAAGAAATTTACCGAAGAAGATATGTTGATTTAATCACAAATCAAGAGTCTCGCGAAACCTTTATCAAACGTTCAAGAATTATTAAAGAGATGCGTGATTATTTAGATAATTTGGGTTATTTTGAAGTTGAAACTCCTGTGTTACAACCTATTCTAGGCGGTGCTAACGCAAGACCTTTCATTACCCATCATAATACTTTAAACATGCCATTCTATTTAAGAATCGCAACAGAATTGCATCTAAAGAGATGTATAATCGGTGGCTTTGACGGAGTTTATGAAATCGGTAGATTATTTAGAAACGAAGGTATTGATAGACTTCATAATCCTGAGTTCACAACGATCGAATTGTATTTGGCTTATTCAGATTTGCAAGGAATGATGGATTTGAGTGAAGATTTAATCAGTCATTTGGCAAATAAAGTTTGTGGCACGACTAAAATCACATATGACGGAGTAGAGATTGATTTGTCAAAAGGTTGGCGCAAAGCTCACATGGTTGATTTAATCAAGGAAAAATGTGGTATTGACTTCTTTAAAATTCATGACTTTGAAGAAGCTAAAGCCTTAGCTAAGGAACATCATTTAGAAGTAGCTCCACATTTATATGGCGTTGGACACATCGTTAATTTATTCTTTGAACATTATTGTGAAGAAGATTTGATTCAACCTACTTTCGTTTATGGTCATCCAATCGAAATATCGCCATTGACTAAGAAAGATCCTAATGATGAAAGATTCACTCAAAGATTTGAACTCTTCATCAATGGTAGCGAGTATGCAAATGCGTATACCGAGTTAAATGATCCGATTGATCAATTGGAAAGATTCGAAAATCAAATCAAAGAAAAAGACCTCGGTAATGAAGAGGCCAATGAAATGGATACAGATTTTGTGGAAGCATTGGAATATGGAATGCCACCAACAGGAGGCATTGGAATTGGTATTGACAGATTAGTTATGTTACTGACTGATTCAAAATCAATTAGAGATGTATTGTTATTCCCACAAATGAAAAATAGATAAAACAAATAAAATAGCGCTATAATTAGCGCTATTTTTTATTTAAACAAATCATCTTCTTCTTTTTCTACAACTTCTACTTCTTCAATATCTTCTACATCTTGTACTTCGTTTTCAATTAGTTTTTGATCTTCAGCTATGTCCACTTCTTCGATATCTTCTTCCTCGACAAAAACATAATCTTCAACGTTTACATTGTTTTTAAACATCTTGCGAGCTTGAATTGCTGTATGGTGTTCTTTACCGTTAGCTATGACTTTCGCTAGACATTTATCCATTTCTATTTCGTCATTTAAAACCTTGTAATAATGTGCTAAACGGTAATTGTATGTCAATTTAGTTGAAATATATCCGTCATTTCTAGAGAATTGGTTTTCAATTACTTCACGGTAATGTTCAGGATTTTGTTCAAGATTTTGCATTGCTTCTAGAACTTGAACATAAGATCCAACAAACCCTAGATATTTACGATTTACAGAGTTTTGCATGTTCTTAATTCTTTCAATTGACAGATTGAATGTTTCCAGATCTTCTGCTTCATATGCAGCATAAGCTGTAAACGAAAGGATTAGTATATGATAAACATTATTTAATCTCTTAAGTTCAATTTGATTGAAAACTTTAATCGCTTCTTCGTAATCACCGGCATAATAAGTAGCCATACCAAGATAAACCATATAAAGGCTTTTTATTCCTGCAGTTGGTGCGTTATCTACTCTTTCTTGACAAAGTTTCTTTGCTTCTTTAACTTCTAGATCATAATCGACTAACATATTGAACTTAGTAGAAAAAACTTGAAGTGGTCCTTGAATTTTATACTTAAGGTAAATATATCCAATAAGTACTACAACAAAAACCCATGTCCATTGCATATACTCGAAAATCCAGTTAGTAACAATTAAAGCTACTCCAATTACTACTAAACTTATAGTTGCGATTAAATATTGCTTTCTATTCATTTAATTATTCCTCTTTCTCTATATAATATAATCTGTATCATCATCAAAACTTAAACCTAAAGCATCGCCAATTTCCACAAAAATATCAATAATACCTATAAAATTATAATCATCAGACTCGATTATTTTATGTATTTTACTATCAATATATAAGTTTAAATTATCAGGTATTGTTTTTTTATTTTCAATAATATCTGAGATATATTCTCCTAGTTTTTCCAATTCTTCTTCATTATAATTGATAGATTTCTCAACAAGTTCATACTTTAAATCTTCAACAAACAAACTGTAATTGATTACTCTTTCATAATGTAAAAACTGATGAAAATCATTTTCGAAGGTCTTTTTTAAGTAGATTTTACAGGTGAATACTTGCAGATTCAAATATTCAAGTCCAATCTGAAATATTTTTTCAATATCTTCATTTATTGAATTAGGATTTTGTTTATATTCTTCATATAAATGATACATTACCTCATAAACTGGTTGGAACCTGTGATATAGAATTGAATCATGATGTTTTAAGTGTTCAAAGAAATCTTTATTATCAGTTAACCAGCCTTGATATTCTTTTATTAGTCTTTCCATATTATTCCCTCTTTAACTATTATACAATAAATGAAAATAAAAACCACAGTAAAAATGTGGTTTTTTTGTGTTTTAAGCCTTATTAACTGAGCCAAATAACTCCATTTTTTCTTTAACGACTTGTTTAATTGCGTCTGTACCAGGAGCTAATAATTTTCTTGGGTCAAAGCCTTTACCCATTAGGTCTTTTCCAGCTTCGATGTATTTTCTGGTTGCTTCGGCAAAAACTAATTGGCATTCTGTATTAACATTGATCTTCGATACACCCATAGAAATTGCTTTTTTTATCATATCTACTGGAATTCCAGTTCCACCGTGTAATACTAGTGGAGTTTCATTTGTAATTTTATTAACCGCATCTAAAACCTCGAAGTTTAATCCTTGCCAATTTTCAGGGTATTTACCATGAATATTACCAATTCCGGCTGCTAAGAAGTCTACACCTAAATCAGCAATCATTTTACATTCTTTTGGATCAGCAACTTCTCCACCGCCAACTACTCCGTCTTCTTCGCCGCCGATAGCACCAACTTCTGCTTCTAATGAAATACCTAATTTTCTTGTTCTTTCGACCATTTCTTTTGTAAGTTTAATGTTTTCTTCGATTGAATAATGAGAACCATCAAACATTACAGATGAAAATCCAGCTTCGATAGCCTTTAATGCCCCTTCATATGAACCGTGATCTAAATGTAAAGCTACTGGTACTGTAATATTCAAACTATCTACCATTGCCTTAACCATATCCGCAACTACAATGTATCCGGTCATGTATTTAGCAGCTCCTTCAGAAACACCTAAAATTACCGGCGAATTCATTTCTTGAGCTGTTAAAAGAATTGCTTTTGTCCATTCTAAATTATTAATATTGAAATGTCCTACTGCATAACCTTCTTTGAAGGCTTTATCTAACATTCCTTTTGCTGAAACTAAACCCATTTAATATATTCCTCCTTAGTGATTTAAACCATAATAATTATACCTTTATTGACTGTTTTTGTAAAGAAATAACCCCTAGTAACCGATTGAATAAGCAACAATTAATAGAATTATTGTAATGATAAAAGTCAATACTTGTAGTTTGACCGTCCACTTAAACCATTTTTGGTATGAAACGGCAGCGATACTTAAAGCAATCAATAAAACACCATTGGTTGGAAAGATTACATTTGTGTATCCGTCTCCAAAAATAAAGGCTAGAATTGCAATATTGCTTGATACGCCAATTAGTGAAACTAACGGCACCAATATCGGCATAATCAATACCGCTTTAGCTGAAGCTGAACCAATGAAAAACTGAATAATCAATATAATAAAGTAAATTCCTAAGACGCCTACTATGGCTGGTTTATCTGAAAGAATTGTCTCAAAGAAGTTTAAAATCGTGTCCATAATATTACCATTTGTCATAATATATTTGACAGACCCGGCAAGAATTATTAGAATCGCTGCTGGCATGACTGCTAAGACTCCCTTTAGGAAAGTTTTCACTGTCAGCACTAAATCTTTATTAATTAATAGTCCTGCAGCTATCCCGCCAATAAGGAAGGTAACACTCATCAATATTATTGTTGGGATTTCTAATTCAAAGATTAACTGAGCTAAAGAAGCTAGAACTATAAATGATAATAATACTATAAATATGGTTATATAGGTTTTAAATATCTTCTTCTCTTCTGGGATTGATTGTGTGAAGTCGGTAGTTAAGTTTGCTTTCTTTTGCAAGTCATCTTCATAAGTCAATGACTTACTAGGATTTTTTTCTAATTTTTTAGCATACATAACTAAGAACGTCGAAACTACCATATACATAATAACAAAAACAACCAATCTGAACAATACACCACTTAAGATATTAACTCCGGCAATTTCTGATGCAATACCAACAGAAAAAGGATTAGTTATAGCACTTGCAAAACCGAAACCAGCTGCTAGTACTGTCAGACCCATAGCCATCAAAGTATCATATCCCATTGATAAAGATAAAATTATCATTATTGGCAATAGGGCAACCGATTCTTCAAAAATCCCAAAAAAAGCACCAAAAATCATGAAAAACAAAGTTATTAACCTAATCAGTAAATGTTTGTTGTCAATATAACGGTCAACTAGTTTTTTTATAATAACTACGATACCTTTCGTTTTATCCATCACAGTAAAGAAACCGCCTAGGATAAACAAGAACAGCGAAATCATGATGACACTTAATCCGTCACTGCTTAAGAGAAGTCCAATTGGCGCATAAAAGAATTGCCAAATACTTAAATTATCTCTAGCTAGAAGCTGATATGTGTCTGGAATTATTTCTCCGTTTGTACCTCTGTCATAAACTCCTTGCGGTATTAAATATGTCAGTATAAAAGCAATAATCATTAGACTCAGCAAAATTATGCAAACATTTATAAAACTCTTTTTATTGATGTTTATCATTGCTTTTTCTTTTTCCATGATAAATCCCCCTTAATATCTAAAATTATCTTAACATTTTTTAGAAAAAAAATAACCCTATGCATAAAAAAAGATGATTATTTTCATAACCATCTTAATAAATTAATTATATTTTTAGCTACCTGATACAGTCATTGATTTAACTTTGATAGTAGGTGAAGTTATTCCGTAATAACTCATCTTCAAATCATTACCTACCATACAGATATCCTTTAGCATTTCAATAAAGTTACCGGCAACAGTAATTAAAGCTACTGGTTTAACTTTTTCGCCATTTTCAATGTAGTATCCTGATGATTGTAAAGAGAAATCACCACTAACTGCATTTACACCAGCATGAGCTCCTTGTAAATTAGTAATATAGATACCTTTTTTACAAGATTTGATAATTTCATCAAAAGTACTTTCTCCGGCTTCCATTTTTAAATTGACAGCCCCTACATTACCGCCAAAGCCATTACCTGTAGATTTTACCCCATCTTTTTTTGCAGTGACTAGGTTATGTAAGTAAGTTTTCAATTGACCCTTACTGATTAGTTCTTTGTATGATGTAGCTACGCCTTCATCATCAAAAGATCTTGAGCTTGCACTCTTCTTCATGAAAGGATCATCCACTATAGTAACTAGTTCTGAGCCGATATTCTCGCCGATTTTACCCTTTAGTAAAGATAAACCTTTTTGAACGGCATCAGCTGAGAAAACATTTTGAAAAGCTGATAGAAGTGTTGCGATTGCACCATTTGAAAAGACGATTTCATAATTATCTGAAGGTACTGGTTTAGCCCCTAAAGAAGCTAAAGCGTCATCAATAATTTCTTTTCCGACCTTTTCGATGTCAAAATCATTAAAATCGTTAGAAATAACTACGTCAAATCCTGTTCTTTGGTCTTTGTCGTCTTTTACAATTACATTACCGCCGATGTAAGCTGAATTTGCTTTATTACTTAAGTTTATACCTTTTGAGTTCTTAAGTACTACTGCGTTATTGTTTTCAGAATACATGGTTTCAACCACTGAGACTCTCTCGTCATATTCATGCAAGTATTTATCTAAAGCTAATAAGTGATTGATCTTCTTTTGAACGTCAAGATTATATAATTCTTCATTATAAATATCAGTTAGTTTTTCATAATGATCATCGCCTTCATAAATAATCGCGTCATCTAAAGAATCAATTTCTTTAGCGCTGGCAATTATTGTATCCAAGATTTCATCAATAACTTCATCGTCTAAAACCTCAGTACGGAAATGACCCATTTTATTATTATAAATACCTTTAATTGTTAAAGCATTAGTATCAGCTATTTCATATTTATCTACTTCGCCGTCAAATACTTCTATGCTTAAGGAGCTTCTTGCGCTAGAAAAAACTTCTAAATCTTGAATGCCTTTTTCTTTGGCTCTTTTAAATAGTTTGTCTAAATTCATCAGTTTTACGCTCCTTTCTTTCTTCCGCCGACAGTAATTTCTTTAACCCTTATTGTTGGTTGCCCTACATCAGCTGGAATTGAACCTGAAGCTGAACCACACATTCCTCTTTGGCGATCTAAGTTGTTGGCAACCATGTCAATTTTATGAAGAATTTCAGCACCATTTCCAACTAAAGCAGCCCCTTTTACAGGTTCAGCAAGTTTTCCGTCTCTAATCATGTAGCCTTCCATAACGCTAAAGTTGAAATCTCCATTCCCTGGATTAACAGATCCTCCGCCCATTTTCTTAGCGAACAATCCGAATTTAGTATTAGCGATAATTTCTTCTACAGTTGATGTTCCGTTATCAATAAAAGTATTACTCATTCTTGAAGTTGGTGAAAACTTGTAATTTTGTCTTCTTGAAGAACCAGTTGGTTCCATTTTCATTCTTCTTGCATTGATTTTATCAATCATATATGATTTTAAAATTCCATTTTCAATTAACACACGACGTTGTTGAGGATATCCTTCATCATCATAATTAGCTGATCCCCATGCATTTTCAATGGTACCGTCATCAATAGCAGTTACGATATCTGAAGCTACTTTTGTTCCTAGTTTATCACAAAAAACAGATGCGTTTTTAGCAACTGAAGTTGCTTCTAAAGAGTGACCGCAAGCCTCATGGAAAATTACTCCTCCAAAAGCGTTATGAATTACAACCGGCATTACTCCACTTGGGCAATCATCGGCATATAGCATTGTTTTAGCAATTTTTGATGCATTTTTTGCTGCTGCAGGAATATCCATTTCTTCAAATAAAAATTCATATCCTTTTCCTGAACCGTCTCCGTCAGATCCTGTTTGCATCATGCCATTATCGGCAGCTACTGAAGAAATCATCAATCTCACTTTAACTCTTGTTTCAGTAACGAATCTTCCTTCAGAGTTAGCGATTAATACTTCTTTTTCATCATCAACCAAATAACTGATTACTTGCTTAATAACCGGGTCAAACTCACTAGCGTGTTTATAAGCTATTTTAAGTAAATTTACTTTGTCTGCTAATACAACTGTGCTTGGCTTAATTTTTACTTGGTGTTTTTGTCCTACCTCTAGTTCCATTAAAGGGGTTCTTTTTGTTAAGACATCATCGTGAAACGATTTTGATAAATCTCTTGCTAATTTGATTAAATCTTCAGGGTTTTTACTATTTGTGTAGCCGTAAACTGATTGAAATTTCTTCGCAACTCTAATTCCGACTCCAAAAGATTTAGTATTATTAGACTTTTCTAGTCTTCCTGATACTGACTGTAAAACGGATGCTTGATGGTCTTCAATGTAAACTTCAGAAAAATCAGCACCTGTTTCAAGAGCAGAATCAAGTATTTGTTCGATTAATTTTTGCTCTAATAACATATGTT
>Ga0265295_1009481_pt1 | contig 10393 bp, 13 predicted proteins | sample Munlansysbiofilm_FD_192503 | JGI IMG/M metagenome (GOLD analysis project Ga0265295, IMG submission 192503) | Leachate microbial communities from a municipal landfill in Southern Ontario, Canada - Methane capture system biofilm | ecosystem: Engineered > Solid waste > Landfill > Unclassified ... | reverse complement strand
ACGCAGCAACGCGGTGGCGTCTTCGAGTTCCGACGCGGTCTCAACGATCTGCGCATTGGTGACGTCAAGCGCCTCGGTGATCGCGTTGTACTCCTCGATCTTCACTTCAAGATCCGCACGCATGCGATCCAACGCCGACTGCGCTGACGCCGCCTCCGCCTGCTTCTCCGATATCTCGGGAGTAGAGGGAACGGCAACCGCTGGTCGAGCGCCGATCATAAGGAGGGCGGCTACGAGTATGGCCGCGGTGATGCGAACCGGACGTCCGCTGGCGAATGACATGGTACCTCCGAGCTGCGTCTGCGTAGTACGTCGAGAGGTCATGGACGATGCGCCGCCATCGATCCATGAAGACAGTATAGCACGCCACGGCCCCCCGGTTTGGTACAGTACGGTGTGTACGGTTCCCGGCGGTCGGAGCTCGATGCGTTCGTTGACCATGTTCGTCCGTGGGTCTTGTGCGCTCTCGCTTGCGGCGGTCATCGCGTGCGGGGGCAGCGCCATGTCCACCCGGATGGCCATGGCGGCACCCGGAGACACTACCGCCAGCACTCCTTCCCCACCCATCGCGAGGCCCTCCGACGATGTTGCGGCGATCAGGGCCGAGCTGGACGCCGCCACGGCACGAGCGGTTCAGATCCAGGACGAGATTGACGCGCTTGAGGCCGATCAGCGCGCGCTGGACTCACGGCTCACTGTCACCAACGAGCGCATCACCGAGCAACGGACAGCCGTGGCCGAAGCCGAGCGTATCCATGCCGAGGCGGAGTCCCGCTTCCGCTCGCACCTCATCGAGGTCTACAAGCGCGGCCGGTTCGACCCGATCAGCGTCCTGCTCAACGCGGACTCGCTTCCGGAACTCGTGGCACGCGCCGACGCGCTCTCGCGCATAGCGGATGAGGACAGGCTGGTTGTTGCGGACCTCAACGTCGCCGCAGCCGACGCCAGGTACCAGCAAGGACAACTCGAGGAGCTGCTTGCCCAGGACAAGGCGCTCCGAGCCGAGCAGGACACCCGGCACGAGCGCCTCACGGCGCTTCTCGCCGAACAGCAGACGTCCATCGCCACGCTGACCGCCGAGGAGCGCGAGGCCCTGGACCGCGTCCGGGCCGCCGAGGCAGCGGCCAGGGAGCAGTGGGAGGCGGCGTCCGTGCCGGAAGGCACCGAGATAGAGTTCGCCACGGCCACGGTCGACACGCACCCCGGAGTGCAGTACCTCGTCTCTGCGTATATGCCGCGCGTGTACCGCTCCACAGGCGAGACGTACAGCGCGGTCTGCAGCTGGTACGGTCCGGGCTTCCACGGCCGGAAGACCGCCTCAGGCCAGGTGTTCAACCAGAACGACCTCACCTGCGCTTCGCGCACGCTCCCCTTCGGCACCGTGCTTGCCCTCACCCGGGGGTCGCGCAGGGTCATCGTGTACGTGAACGACCGGGGTCCGTTCATAGCAGGCCGCGACCTCGATCTCTCGAAGGCCGCGGCCGAGGCGCTTGGATTCTCTGGTGTGCAGTCGGTCCAGGTGGAGGTCGTCACCGCCGCCGAGTAGGACCGATGGGACCCGCTAGCTGACGTGGATGAGCGTGACGATCTTGGGCTCGCCCAGCTTCTCCCGGCCACCGAGGAAGTCGAGCTCGAGCAGGAAAGCGAATCCCGCGACCTTCGCACCCATCTTCTCCACGAGGGCCGCCTTGGCCGCCGCGGTACCACCCGTCGCGAGAACGTCGTCAACGATCAGGACCACGTCACCCTCGACAAGGGCGTCGGTGTGGACCTCGAGCGAGTCCGTGCCGTACTCGAGCGCGTAGCTGTGCGAGGTCGTGTTCCACGGCAGCTTGCCGGGCTTGCGTGCCGGCACGAAGCCCGCACCGAGGTTGTAGGCCAGGGCCCCGCCGAAGATGAACCCGCGCGCCTCGGCGCCCATGACCTTTGTGATGCCAGCATCGGCGTACTCGGAAGCGATCGTGTCGATTGCGCCCTTGAAGCCCTCGGGGCTCGCCAGCAGCGGGGTGATGTCCTTGAAGACGATGCCTTCCTTGGGGAAGTCCTTGATGTCTCTGATGTACTCCTCGAGGTTCACGCCTGACTCCTTACTCTCAGTAACGGCGCTCCGGATCGGAGCAGCCGGTTTCGACAGACGAACGGTATCACAGCAGAGCGCCCAGCGCGTCAAGCTGCGCACGCGTGCCGAAGGCCACGAGATGGTCACCCGCCTGCAGCACGTGGCCTGCGGACGGATGGCTGTCGGTGACGCCCTCATGGGCCACAGCCATGATGTAGGCGCCGGTGACGTCGCGCACCCGGGCCTCTCTGATCGAGCGCCCGGCGAGCGAAGATCGCTCCGTGACTTGGAAAGTGTCGAGCCTGAACTCGACGCCCTCGCTGTGACTGACCAGCTCCAGGTAGTCACTCACGAAGGGATCGATGACGCTCGACGCCATACGGCGGCCGCCGATGACATTGGGAGTGACCACACGATCGGCGCCCGCGCGAAGGATCTTGGCCTCGGACGATACCGTGGAGGACCTGGCCACGATGAAGAGGTCCGCGTTCATACCACGCGCCGTCATGGCCACGAACAGGTTGTCGGCGTCGGTATCGAGCGCGGTGACAAGACCCTTGGCCCGCACGATGCCCGCGGACTCGAGTGTGTCCTCGGCTGTGGCATCGCCACTCAGATAGAGCCATCCGTGCTCGAGTGCCTCCACCTCACAGTCATCGCAGCGATCGATCACCACGAAGGGGACCCCTTGTTCGGCAGGGTTGTGCACACCACGGACCCGACGCGCCCCATGCCCGCAACGATGTAGTGACCCGACAGTTCCTCGATGCGCTTGGCCATGCGACGTCCCTCCACGAGCTCCGTGAGCTGCCCCTCGATCATGAACTCGGCGAGCACGCCCACCGAGTATGCGATACCGCCGACACCCGCGAAGATCAGCGCGATGGTGAACACCTGCCCGGCGGAGGACGGCTGTGCGACCTCCTTGTACCCGACAGTAGTGACCGTGATGACCGTCATGTACAGGCTGTTGAGGAACGTCCAACCCTCGATGAGCATGTAGCCGACCGTGCCGGTGATCAGCACCCCGAGCAGCAGCGCTGCGGCTGTGAGCGCCCGCCTCACTCGGCCTCCCAGATATCGTCATGCAGTGTGGCCACATACGGGAGGGTGCGCCACAGACCATCGAGATCGAGTCCGTATCCCACGAGGAAACGGTCGGGCACGGAGAAGCCACGGTACTCGATGGGCAGGTCCGCCAGCCGTCGGGCGTCCTTGTCGAGCAGCGTACAGACCGACACGCTCGCCGGCCTGCGCTGCCTGAGCACACGCAGCAGGTAGGCCAGGGTGAGTCCGGTGTCGATGATGTCCTCGACCACGAGCACGTCCCTGCCCTCGATCGGATCGTCGAGGTCCTTGGTGATCCGCACCGACCCCTCGGCATCGGGGCCGTACGCGGAGATCGCCATGAAGTCGATGGTGAGCGGCAACTCGATCGCCCGGCACAGGTCGGCCAGGAACATGGTGCCGCCCTTGAGGACGGTCACGAGCGTGAGCGCGCGATCAGCGTAATCAGCGGTTATCTCCGCACCGATCCGCCGCACCGCCGCCTGGATGCTCTCGGAGCTGTAGAGGACCCGGTCGATCCGCGGATCGGGGAACGTGCCGCTCATGCGGTGTCACCAGCACCGTCGGCGTCTGGGGTCGAGTCCTGCGCGGTACCAGCATCGAGACCGCCGCCCTCGGCGTGATCGCGCTCCCGCACGGGGATGCCGTACTTGAACAGCAGTTTCCGGAAGTCCTTCTGGTACAGGATCTTGATGTTCACATCGGGGTAGAGCTCCTTCAGCCGGCGCACCTTGCGGTTCTTCTTGGTCACCAGCTTCTGGCTCATCGTGGTCAGCTCGATGTAGAGGTCGAACTCAGGGAGGTAGAAGTCCGGCGAGAACGACGCGAGCACCATCCCATGACGGTCCCATTCAAGCGGGAACGTGGTGGGTTCGTACTCCCAGGGAATGCGGTAGAAGTCCAGAATCTGCGCGGCGACGCGCTCGCTCGGATGCGCGAACGACGTGGAGGCTACGCGCTCCGATACGGGAAGCCCGCTCTCGAACTCATCAAGGCGTTCGTCGCTCATGGAGTCAGTTGGCATCCTCGAAGAGTCGGCCGACAGCGCGACGCAGCATGTGCTCCTTGAGCGCACCGGAGCCCCGCGTCAGCTCACCGAGGGTCTCCATCAGCTTCTGGCGCGCCTCGGGGGTGCGATGACGCATCGCGGGCATGAGGATCTGCTGGAAGAACGTCGCCTCACGCTCGGCGAACGCTTCGTACATGCGCAGGTGTCGTGGCTCGATGCCGAATCTGCGCAGGTCCCAGCAGGTGTGCGCGATGGCGACATCAGGGCCCGCCAGCTCATCGCCGGATGGCCCCCGCACGAGCGACACGATACCGAACGAGTCGAGCTCACGAATGAACGCAGACGGAAGGCCGAGGACCTCCTGTGCACGCTCGACAGGCACGGTCTCGGCCTCCTCGAACGGGAGTGCCATCGGCTCGGACTGCTCGATGGTGGGTCGCAGCTCCGAGGGGACCTTGCCCCGATCAAGCTCATCAAGCTTCTCGCGGATGACCGCGAGCGGCATGAAGTGGTCCTTCTGCAACCGGAGCACCAACTCGAGCCGCTGCACGTCGGCCGGGCGATACTTGCGATACCCGCCGGGTGTCCGCTCGGGCGAGATGAGGCGCTCATCCTCCAGGTACCGGACCTTGGAGATGGTGAGGTCGCTGTACGTGTCGGAGAGGCTTTCCACCACCTCTCCGATGGTCATGTAGTCGCGCACTCGCGGGGCCATCTACGCGGGACCCCCTCCGGACACGAAGACCATCTGGAACCGGCCTACCTGCACGGTGTCGCCGCTCACCAGACGTGCTTGATCAACCACTTCGTCGTTGACGTACGTGCCGTTGAGAGACCCGGCATCGGTGATCGCGACGACGTCGTCCTCGATATGGAGACGGGCGTGCACGCGCGAGACCGTGACGTCGTTCAGGAATATGTCGCTCTCCGGGTCCCGGCCGATCGTGATATCGGACCGCTCGAGATAGAACCGCTCCCCTACTTCCGCGCCCTTGCGGACTATCAGGACCGGCACCTCGCTCACACCGACATCGGCCACGTACACCGGTGCAGACGGCTCACCGACAGCTTCGAATGAAGCCGTCGCGCCCTCAAGCCGCGTCCCGCACGCCGGGCACTCCGCATCATGCGGCATGACCGCGGCGCCACACTCCGGGCACTGGTCCATCGTCACCACTCCTGCCGGGAACACCAGGGAGCAGACACCGCTCTAGTCGAGCAGGCCGAACTCCTGGGTCTTGAACGACTCCGCGATCTGCACCTCGAGAGCGGACAGCACCTCGGGGTTCTCGAGCACCTTCACAAGCCGCTCTTCGCTCAGGCGGTTCTTGACGTACGGGTCCGCGAGAGCGTCTGTCAGTCTGCGGCCGCTGTTCACCTCACGGATCACGTACTCGACCACACGCTCTTCGACACCGTCGATCGAGATCTCATTCAGGAACTCATGGATCTTGTCAGCAACACTCGCCACGCGGGCCTCCTTCAGTGGGCCGGGGGTCGAGCCTCCCGGCCTTACTCGTCCAGATCTTCGCCGTCATACACATCGTCGTCGGTCACATCGTAGCGGGAGACGCCACGAAGATCATTCGCCAGGATCTCGATAAGCCTATCGATGTCATTGCCCGACACGACACCCTTTCCGTGCGTCCGGTCATCTTTCAACCGACGCACGAGCTCAGCCCTCAGGATGTCGATCTTTCCGTGGAGTACACGTCGGCGGTAGCTGACCTTCTGCTCCTCTTCGTACAGCTCTTCGAGGAGTTCACGCAGCTCATCAACGGTACGATCACTCAGATTGAGTAGTGCGTCGTCGGATGCATGCTTGTCCCCCACCGGTCCACCTCCACCATCCGCAGTGCCGAGTATGGCTCGAGCAGATTGTAGCAGACGCCAGCGACATCATGAGCTGTACCTCGACTCGAACTCCAGGTCGTGTACGCCAGCGTGCCAGGCAGCTACACGCAGAACTCCGCCCTCAGTCGCATCGCCTCTTCGCGCTCACTGTGGGTGAGCGAACCCCGAGTCAGCGTGACGCCGAGCGAACGGGCCACACCCTCGCGGACCGCGGTGATGACGGCATCACCGCACGGTCGCCATCCGAGCGCCTGGGAGATCGTCGAGGCGGTGCTTGACAACGCATCCGCAGCATCCGCATCGAGCGCGAACACCCGCGCCTCTCGGTCGAGGTCTCGCGATAGCACGAACGACCCATGCTGCAGGCAACTGTCGCGTTCCCACACCTGCGCGCTTCCCGACAGCTTCGCGGCTCCAAGCGACAGGTCGGCGGCCGTGGCATGCAGATAACACGCGCCGCTGCGGGTCCCACGGTCCCGCGAGGTGAGCGCGGCGTCCACGCCGAGCGTGCGGTACGCCTCGGCGAGTGCGGTCGAGAGGAACCGGTAGCTGTCCCGCACGCCACGCGGCAGCCCGTCCCTCACACCCGCGACGATCGAGTACGTGACCTCATCGGCGTGCAGCACGCCCCTGCCGCCCGTCGGCCGCCGGCAGATCCCGATCCCGGTGCTGACGCAGTAGTCGACATCGATATCGGCGAGCTTCTGGAAACGTCCGAGGGACACGGTCGCCGGCTGCCACCGGTACAACCGCAGAGTGGGCGGAGCGTCACCTTCGGCATGCGCGGCGAGGACGGCCCGGTCGACCGCCATGTTCCACGGGCCGTCCGCCGCATCATCGATGATCACACGCCACTGCTGCACCCGCGCTTACGCCTCCACGTCCTCCGGCCTCCAGGCGAGGTCCGCGTTCTTCACCGCGGCCGCCTCGTCCAGGCGTCGCACCGGCGTGGTGTATGGCGCCCCGTGCAGGAGGTCGGGATCCGTCCGGGCCTCGTCTGCGATCCGCGTGAGCACCGCAGCGAACCGGTCAAGGGTCGCCTTGCTTTCGGTCTCTGTGGGCTCGACCATCAGGGCTTCCTCGACGATCAACGGGAAGTAGACCGTTGGCGGATGGATGCCGTAGTCGAGCAGGCGCTTCGCGACATCCAGCGTGCGCACGCCGGTCGCCTTGCGCAGCGGGCCGCCCGACATCACGAACTCATGCATGCAGGTGCGGTCGTACGCCACCGGCCAGGTGTCTTCGAGGAGCGCCTTGAGATAGTTGGCCGAGAGCACTGCCTGCTCGGAAATCTCACGCAGCCCCTCACCACCAACGGCGCGGATGTAGGTGTACGCCCGCACGAGCACGCCGAAGTTGCCCACGAACGAGCGTACGCGTCCGATCGACCGCTCGGGCGTCACGAGGGCGAATACCTCGCCTTCGCGGGAGACCAACGGTCCGGGAAGGTACGGGGCAAGCGCTTCTGTGACCGCGACAGGGCCCGCACCGGGGCCGCCGCCGCCGTGCGGGGTCGCGAACGTCTTGTGCAAGTTGATGTGCATCGCATCGAAGCCCATGTCGCCCGGGCGGCTCTTGCCCATGATCGCGTTCAGGTTGGCGCCATCGCAGTATGCGAGCGCACCCACCGCATGGACCGCCGCCGTTATCTCCATGATGTTCTCGTCGAACAACCCGACGGTGTTCGGGTTGGTGAGCATGAGGGCGGCCACATCGGTGTCGAGCGCCGAGCGCAGGGCTTCGAGATCCACGCCCCCGCGGTCATCACTCGGGATCTGAACGACCTGGTAGCCGCACATGGCCACGGTCGCGGGGTTGGTCCCATGCGCCGAGTCGGGCACGAGCACCTTGGTGCGCGCGTCACCGTTGGCCGTGTGGAACGCACGTATGGTAAGCAGCGCCGTGAGCTCCCCATGTGCGCCCGCGGCCGGCTGCAGCGTGACCGCCGGCAGGCCAGCCACCTCGGCAAGCGCTTCTTGCAGCCCCCACATGAGCTCGAGGGCGCCCTGCACGGTCTCCTCGGGCTGATACGGGTGTACGCGCGCGAAACCGGGCAGCCGGCATGTGTGCTCGTCGATCTTGGGGTTGTACTTCATGGTGCAGCTGCCGAGCGGGTAGAAGCCGCTGTCGACCCCGAAGTTCGCGCGCGCGAGCTGCTCGTAGTGCCGTGCGATGTCCACCTCGGTCACATGCGGAAGGGCTGGAGGCGCGGTGCGCGCCCGGCCGCCCAGGACTCCGTCGAGCGAGATCGCGGGAACGTCGAGCGGCGGCGCCTCGACGCAGCGCGACTCCGCGGCGCCGCGCTCGAAGATGAGCGTGCCGGTCAGCGGTTCTTGCATGGAGACCTCAGTGGACCCTCCTGCGGTCGAGAACGTGCTCACAGCGCGCTCACCTCCTCCACGAACCGGTCGAGGACCTCGCGGGTGTGCCGCTCGGTGACCGCGAACAGGACCAGACCGTCGTCGGCGGCGGCGAACCGGCCGAGATCGACACCGGCGAGGAAGCCGCGCTCGAGCAGGCGCCGCTGCATCTCCTCGACGTCACCCGTCCAGCGCAGTGCGAACTCGCGGGCGAACGGCGCGTCGAAGGCGCGCTTGAAACGACCGGTCGCCACGAGCGCCGCCTCCAGGTAGTGCGCTTTGGCGATGCACGCCTCACCGATCCCCGCCAGCCCCTCGGCGCCGACTGCCGCTAGATACACACCGGCCGCCAGCGCGTTGAGCGCGTGGTTCGAGCAGATGTTGGAGGTCGCCTTCTCGCGACGGATGTGCTGCTCACGAGTGGAGAATGTCAGCACGAAGCCTGTGCGGCCGTCCACATCCACGGTCTTGCCCGCCACGCGCCCGGGCATCTGCCGGATATGCTCCTTGCGGCACGCGAACAGGCCGAGACCCGGCCCTCCGTACGAGGCCGCGTTCCCGAGAGCCTGACCCTCCCCGACCACGATGTCCGCGCCGTACGCCGCCGGGGGCTCGAGCACGCCGAGGAGTACCGGATCGGTCGCCACCACGAACAGCGCGCCCGCGTCGTGCGCAATGCCACCGATCGCCTCGAGGTCCTCGAGCGTCCCGTAGAACGTCGGTGACGACACGAGCACCGCGGCGGTCCGCCCGTCGAGCACAGCGGCTACAGCCGCGGTGTCTGTGACGCCGCCTGTGGCCGGAACCTCCACGACCTCGAGCGTGCCCGACTCCACGTAGGTGGCGAGGGTCTCGCGCCACTCGGGATGGACGGCGCCGGAGACCACGACCTTGTCGCGCTTCGTGACGCGCGCAGCCATGAGCGCAGCCTCGGCGAAGGCGGTCGCCCCGTCGTACATGGAGGCGTTGGAGACCTCCATGCCGGTGAGCTGGCAGATCATCGATTGGAACTCGTAGACGGCCTGCAGCGTGCCCTGGCTCACCTCGGGCTGATAGGGCGTGTACGCCGTGAAGAACGCAGGCTTGCTCACCACGGCGTCGACTATCGCCGGCACGTAGTGGTCATAGATGCCAGCGCCGAGGAACGACACCACCCGGCCGCCGTCAAGGTTGCGACCCGCAAGCGACTCAAGGTGCGCCGCGAGCGCGATCTCGGTCATCGGCTCGGGCAGATTCAGAGGACGCGCGAGCCGCGCGTCCTCCGGGATGTCACTGAAGAGCTCGTCCACCGACCGCGCGCCGACGCGCGCAAGCATTTCGACCCGCTCTTCGCAGGTCACGGGGATGAAGCGCATACGTCAGGCTTCCTCGGCCAGATAGGCCTCGTAGCCGTCGGCGTCCATAAGCGCGTCGACCTCGGAGAGGTTGTCCACCTTCACCTTGATCATCCAGCCGTCGCCGTAGCTGTCGTTGTTGACCAGCTCAGGCGCGTCGTCAAGCTCGCTGTTGACCTCGACGATCTCGCCGCTCACAGGCGAGAAGAGCTCGGAGACCGACTTCACGGACTCGACCTCGCCGAACGACTCTCCCGTCGCTACAACGTCGCCCACGGAGGGAAGATCCACGTACACGACCTCGCCGAGCTGGTCCTGCGCAAAGTCCGAGATCCCGATCGTGGCCACATCGCCATCCATGCGCACCCACTCATGCTCACGGTCGTACTTGAGTTCCTTGGGATACATCGGCCGTACTCCTTCCCCTGTTCTCGCCTACGACCCGACAGCCGAGAGCGATGTCGACTTCACGAACGGCGGCTTGGTGACCACCGCCGGTACCACTTTGCGGCGGATACCGATCTCGAGCTCCGTCCCGGGTGCTGACAGCTCCACCGGCACGTATGCCGTTGCGATGCCATGACCGAGCGTTGGCGAGAACGTGCCGCTTGCCACCTTACCCACCTCGACATCCCCGTGCAACACGGGATAGCCATGCCTCGGCACACCCTCGCCGACCGTGACGCCCACGAGCGCGTGCGTCCTGCCC
>Ga0265295_1009480_pt1 | contig 10393 bp, 10 predicted proteins | sample Munlansysbiofilm_FD_192503 | JGI IMG/M metagenome (GOLD analysis project Ga0265295, IMG submission 192503) | Leachate microbial communities from a municipal landfill in Southern Ontario, Canada - Methane capture system biofilm | ecosystem: Engineered > Solid waste > Landfill > Unclassified ... | reverse complement strand
GGTACTGCAGGGGCGAGTTGGCCGTGACCTCCTTGAATGTCTTGTGGAATGCCGAGACGCTCATGTTGGCCGTATCCGCAAGCTGCTGCACGTCGATCTTTTCCGAATACTTGCCTTCCATGATGCTAACGACAGCGCCATGCTCTTCTCTCTGGCGGAAACCGCCAAGGCCAACGAGATAGAGCCCCAGGCCAACCCGAAATTTCTCTTCGAGCGCTTCCCTGCAGCGCAGACCACGGAAGTCATGCAAGCACTCATGCCGCAGCACGTGGACAAATCCCTTCTACCAAGTCTCCCAAAGCCCAAGCCACGCAAGAAGTAGAGACGCCGGCGTCATCGAATATCAGACAGCTCCGTGAAAGATGCGGATGCCTGAGCGCTTACGGAGGAGCCACGGCGTTGGAGAGGTTCCATAAAAAAGCTCTCATGCCTCGTGTGTAACAGCTTTGTGTAACACTTGGAAGCATGAGAGCTTTTAAAATCAGGCCGTTGTTGAGGAATCGAACGCTTATAATCAATTGGCGTCGAGGGGAGGGGGGGAAATTTCTGATTCTGGCAGGTCGCCTGTTTGGAAAAAAACACGAAGGATTTTCACTCTCCATACTTAGTCATCTTAGAGTGCAGCGTCTTGCGCGTGATGCCAAGCCGCCTGGCTGCCTCACTCTTGTTCCCCCCAGTTGCGTCCATGGCGTCGAGGATGGCCAGCCGCTCCAATTCCTCAAGCGTCATGTTGGCGAATCCGCCGTCCGGACGCCCGATTTCGCCGCTGGCTCCGGACAGCTGCGGTGGCAGCTCCCTTTCGCCGATGTATTCGCCCAGGGCCAAGACCACGGCACGCTCCACGGCGTTTTCCAGTTCCCGCACGTTGCCGGGCCAGGAATGCTTAAGCATCCTGTCCATGGCCTCGGGAGTGAAACCTTTGATGTGTTTTCCGTTCTTCTCTGCGAACTTGCTCAGGAAATGGACGGCCAAGAGCGGAATGTCCTCCTCGCGCTCACGCAGAGGTGGCAGGGCTAAGGTAACTACGTTCAGACGATAGTAGAGGTCTTGGCGGAAGCGCCCCGCCTCCACTTCGACCATGAGGTCGCGGTTGGTGGCGGCCACGATGCGCACATCGATCTTGAGAGTCTGATCCCCTCCCACACGCTGGATTTCTCGCTCCTGAATGGCCCGCAGCAGCTTGACCTGCATGGACATTGGCATCTCCCCGATCTCGTCGAGAAAAATGGTGCCCTTGTCAGCGACCAGAAAACGCCCTTCCCTGCGCTTTTCCGCTCCAGTGAAGGCGCCCTTCTCATGGCCAAAGAGCTCGGATTCGAGCAGGGTCTCGGCCAGGGCGGCGCAGTTCACGGCTATATACGGCCCCTTGCGGCGCGGACTGTTGGCGTGGATGGCCCTGGCAATCAGCTCCTTGCCTGTGCCCGACTCACCCGTGACCATGACCGTAGCCTCAGACGGCGCGATGGTAGCCAGCATCTCCATGAGCCGGCGCATGGACGGGCTCTGGCCGATGATTCCACCGGTATCGAAGGATGCGGCTAGGGTCTGCCGTAGAGTCTTGTTTTCGTCGCGCAGGGACGCATGGTCAAGGGCGCGCTCCATGGTCAGGCGCAGGTCCTCGAAGTCCAGGGGCTTGGTCAGATAGTCGTAGGCCCCGGCCTTGATGGCCTCCACCGCCGTCTCCACATCGGAATAGGCCGTCATGATCAGAATGGGAATGGCAGGGTTGTAGGCCTTGATCTCCTTCAGGGCCTCGATGCCGGAGATGCCGGTCATGCGCACGTCCATGAGGATGAGATCGAAGGCCTGCTCCCTGCAGCGAGCCACGGCCGTCTCGCCGTCGGCGGCCGCCTCCACGCGGAAGCCCCAGTCCGCCAGCAGCGTCGTCAGCATGCCCCTGTGGCCTGGATCGTCGTCGACAATGAGAATGGTGATGCGGGAAGGCTTCATGCCAACCTCCTCGTCATGGGCAGTTCGATGGTGAAGACCGTTCCCCGGCCGACGGCACTCTCGACTTTGATGGCCGCTCCGTGCCCCTCGATGATGCGGTGCACGATGGCCAGTCCCAGCCCCGTTCCCGAGGGCTTGGTGGTGAAATACGGGTTGAAAATGTCTCCCAAGACTTCGGACGGCATGCCGTGCCCCGTGTCCTCGATGCGCAGGGAGACGATCCCTTCCGCCTGATCCCGCGCCGTCGAGATACGCAGCGCGTCGCCCTGATCCATGGCCTGCACGGCGTTGAGGAACAGGTTGAGCAGGGCCTGGGTTATGCGCTCGGAGTCCAAGGGGATGGACGGCAAAGTCCCGTCGCGGGTGAACTCCACGGCGATGCCCTTGGCCGCCAAGTCGGCCTTGGCCAGACGCAAGGCCCGCTCCACGACCAATTCAAGATCCTCGTCGTGCAGCTTGAGTTCGTTGGGTCGGGCGAATTCCAGCAACTCGGACACCACGCGATTGAGGCGATCCGTCTCCTGGACCATGGCCCGCGCGGCCTCTTGGTCCTGGCCCTGGACCTTGCCTGCAAGATATGTGGCGAAGCCCTTGATGGAGCTTAACGGATTCCGAATCTCGTGGGCCACCCCCGCTGCAAGGTTACCCAGGGCGGAGAGACGTTCATTTCGCCGAACCTGATCCTGCAGCCGGCGCAGCTCCCGAAGGTCCCGCAGCAGGAAGAGATGGCCCAGATAGCCGCCATCGCTGTTGACAATGCGCGACGCGGCGATGCCCACGGGCACGACGCGGCCGCCTGGGGCCGCAAGCACGTCCTCGCGCTCCAGCACCTCGTCCCGCCCTTCCAGTTCGGCCATGAGCCCTCCCCAGTTCACGCTCCCGAGACCGGCCAGAGCCCCCCCCTCGATCTCCGCGACCGGCTTCCCGATGAGGGTGGCCGCAGCCGCATTGGCCAGCATGACTCGCCCTTCGGGATTGGTGGTCAGGAGCCCCAGAGGCAGGCACGTCACAACCTCTGAGGCGAAGGCCTGCGTGTCCTTCAGAAGGCGGCGTGAACGTTGATAATGTTCGGCCCAGAACAGCGCCGCGAACCCGCCCGCGCCGATAAGCACAGTCAGCACGCCAATGATGGCGCTGGTGCGGAGTTCGTCGGCCATGGCCGAATTGAAGGGGCGCACATCCTGCCCAAGGAAAATGATCGCCGGTCCTTCCTCCTTCGCACCGTTTCCAACTCCCCCATGGCGGAAGCCGGCCGTGGGGCCACACCACATGGCGGGGTGGACACCCGGGAGTGGTGAAAATTTCTTGTAGACCTCGAAAACTTCTTGTCCGTCGTCGACTGTCAGGAAGCGACCCTTACGTCCCTCTTCCGGATATATCACGTCCCGGAATTCCTGAGGATGAAGGTTCGAACCAATACGTGTCGCATCGTTGTGGGCCAGAATCATCCCATGCTCGTCGGTCACCGCCAGGTAGACGATGCCGTGCTGCTTGGCAGTCTCCTCCACCATGGATTGGAAATACCCGGGGCCACCATGCATCCCCATCCCTATTCGTGTCCCCGCCTCCAAAGCCCAGAATAGGGCATCGGCATGGTCCAGTAAGTTCGCCATCATGTGCGCCCTAGTGCGCTGGAGATTGCGAGCCGAGAATAGCACGACCGCGAGTCCCAGAATCACAACAAAACCTGCCATCAGCCAGGGCGCTGTGCGCTTTCGTTTCGCAAAGCCTGAAAACGTGTTCATTGGTCACCTCGCATCAACACCTGTAACCGTTTTACCCATGTTGTCCAGTTCGGTGTCACATGTTTACCCGCACAGTCTGACACCAAACGCGCATCTGGAATGTCTCAAAACGAATATAATCTTTAATATCAAATTATTAAGTCATTCTTGCTCTTCTGGCACGCTGATTGCCTTTACCACATCATATCGAGACGAAAAATATCGGAGGAACTCATCATGTGGAATTGCGGAACACTGCCCTGGTTCGGAGGATGGATGGTCGGCCATTTCCTGTGGGGGATCCTGGTCGCGACAGGCCTCGGAATGCTTCTCTGGGCAGCATTCAAGCCACGGAGAACATCGGGCTCTTCGGCGGACAGAGCCGACTCCTTGGAGATACTTAAGCTCCGGCTGGCAAAGGGGGAAATCAGCATCGAAGAGTACAACACGTTGAAATCCATCCTCTGAACGGACACTGCCATAAACATTGATCCATAGACAAAACCAAGCCCCTTTCGGGCGAAAACACAACCAAATTACTATCTAGGAGAACTGTCATGAAAACGAACCGCAACCTTATCGTCACTGTCCTGACCCTGGCCTTCATCACTGCCTTCGCTGGCCTCGCATCCGCTCAGGGGCAGGGAATGATGGGTGGCATGGGCAACATGAGCCCGGAGAAACACGCGACGATGCAAAAGCTTCACGCCGATTTCGACGCAGCCACGGCCGACCTGAACAAACAGCTCTTTGCCAAGGAGTCCGAACTCAACGCCGCGCTCTACGCGGACAAGCCTGACGAGAAGAAGGTCGACACCCTGACCAAGGAGATCGGTGATCTGAACGCCAAGATCTATGCCGAACGGGTCAAGATGCACAAGGCTATGGCCAAGGAAGGCATCGTGCCCGGAAAAGGACACGGCATGATGGACGGCAAGGGCGGCTGCCAGATGATGGGTGGCGGGATGAACCACGGCCAGGCGGGTGGAGGAATGCAGCACGGCAAGATGGGCGGCATGCAGCATAACACGCCAGGCAACGGCACCACCGACCAATCTCCCGCAGGTCACTCTGGACACGGCGCCCCGACTCAGCAGTAACACGACTGCGCCAAACACGGCGCACTCAAGCATAGATAATGCCCCCGAGTATGAACTAACTCGGGGGCATTATCGTTTTCAATTATCATAACAAGCATACCCTTTCTGGGCACAGTTATGGGCACGAGAAATCGTGCCCATAACTATTTGTTTTCGATGTTTTGGGCACACTAGTTGTTTACATCTGGACCCTTTTTGGGCACGATTATATCCACATAACGTGAATTTCAATTTCGAGGATGCCGATGAAGGGACGTCATGTAGGGTATGTCAGGGTGAGCACGCACGACCAGAATACAGTCCGCCAACTGGCCGACTGCACGGTCGATTTCTGGAAGATCTATGAAGAGAAGGCATCCGGAAAGAATACCGACAGGCCAGAACTCCAGGACTGCCTCTCGCGCCTGGATGAAGGCGACACCTTGTGGATCCACTCCATCGACAGGCTCGCTCGCAGCCTTCAGGATTTGCAAAACATTATCAGTCAGCTGATTGCAAAAGGCGTCACCGTAAAATTCGTGAAGGAAAACCTTACGTTCACCAAGGATAACCACGACCCGTTCACCAAGTTGCTTTTCGATGTCCTGGGTAGTTTCGCGGAATTCGAGCGCAATATCCTGCGGGAGCGTCAACGTGAGGGCATCGAAAAAGCCAAGGCTGCAGGAAAATATGCCCATGGCAAAGGCGGTAGGAAGAAAAGCGTGGACCGGGTCAAGGTGCGCACCCTGAGAGACCAAGGGGTATCGTTTCGCAAGATCGCTGAGCAACTTGGGTGTAGCCTGTCCAGTGTTCAACGCGTCATTTACGGCGAACAGCAGCAACCTACTCCAGCGGTGAATGTGGAGGTATGACGAATATGCTTCCCATGCATTACTTGTGAAAAATTAATTTTTCTGCGCGACAATTGACATAGGTACGATTTATGCTTGAGTAACGCCAACGAAATTACCTCAGACCAACAGGAGACACCATGGAAGATTATCTCAAGCAAGCTATCGAAATCGTCAAAGCCCAGGCATCTGTCCGTAACATGAACGAGGAAGAGATCACTTCCATGATCAAATCCTTGGCTGGAAGCATTCGCGGAGTCGCGGAAGGTGTCGCACCTGCCGTTGAAACTGAAGCTGCTGTCGATCCCAAAAATGCCATCCGGGAAAAAAGCGTCATCTGCTGTGAGTGTGGAAAGTCGTTCAAAGTTTTGACGAAGCGCCACTTGGCAACACACGGCCTCACGCCGGAACAGTACAAGGAAAAATATGGCTACAAGAAAGGCACGTCTTTGGTGGCAAAATCTCTGGCCCGTGAACGCCGAAAGACCATGCAGGGCATGAAGCTCTGGGAGAAACGCAAGAAGGCACCCAAGGCCGAATAAGTTGCTTCATCAGGCCGGCCTCCCCTCTCCAAGGGTGCCGGCCTCTTGCTCCCTATCATCGGCGGATACTGCCTCTGCGGAACCCAAGCGCACGAGATACCCATGTGCGGACGATTCTCCCTTCCAGACGAAGCAGCGGTTGCCCATATCCTGAAGATCGACCGCTGGTATTGGCATTGGCCGGAGCCGCGTTTCAATGTAGCTCCGACAACCCGTGTGCCCATGGTTTTCAGGGCCGACGATGCTCTGTTGGAACTGAACGGCGCGCGTTGAGGGCTCATTCCCCATTGGTGGAAGAAGGATGCGCCGCCGTCCCTGACCTTCAATGCCAGGTCCGAAGAGGCCGCAGAGAAGCCGACCTGGCGTCACAGCCTGCGCAGGTTGCGCTGCCTGATGCCGGCACGCGGATGGTACGAGTGGAATGAAAAGGAGTTGGTCAGGAGCGACTCGGGCCGGCGGGTGAAGCAGCCCTACTTCATCTGCGCACCGAATGCGGATGCCATCGCCTTCGCCGGGCTTTGGTCCATCTGGACAGGACAGGACGGCGCCCAGGCGCTTTCCTGCGCCTTGCTCTCCAAGGCGGCAGCGCCAGGCATCGTTCATATCCATGACCGCATGCCCGTGGTACTCAAGCCCGAACACTTCGATGCGTGGCTGGACCCGAACACACCCGGGCCGACCGTCCAGGAGATCATCGCCGACTCACGGACCGACTTCGACAGCTACCCCGTGAGCACCAAGGTCAACAACACGCGAAACGACTTCCCGGAACTGCTCATCCCGCTCAAAGCCTGACTGCTCTGCGCCTTGCAAACGCACGATTGGCCTTCAAAACAGCAGCCGGACTGCTTTCTGCAGAAATTTCTCGACCCACGACGTCGATGACCCTTTTTCATCGCGCCCCCACTGCCACGGGGGCGTTGGATCCTTGTCGGCCCACAGTCCTGCCCCGTTCGACCTCGATTCGGTTTCGAGTCCGGCCCATTCTCCGCACACCCTTTACAGGAGGGTGACCTCTCTTTCTAATGTCAACTTTTTGTTTCAAGATTAACTAATAAGAAAGATCTATGCAAATTTTTTACTAGCATCTGTAGATTTTGCAATAGCTGTGTCAATCTCTATAGAATTTGCATATTGCTGCGAATTTTTTGTAACTAAAATATTAGTAGTAGTTAAATTTTTAAGTATTTTTGTAATAATAATAGATCTTTCTACTATCACACGCTCTTCTTTTGAAAATTTCTTGAAATCAGTTTCAACAGTTACAATTTCGTTCAAAATATTCAAAATTTGTAAATATCTATTGAATAGTTTTTGAATCTCATAATTCATTTTATCTGTAGCATTAGCAATTTCGTCTAAGAGAGAAATAGCTTTATCCATCTTTTCTATAGCTTTTTCAGCTTTCGCTGCTACATCTTCCGCTTCTTTTTTTCTATTACTTGCTTTAGCAGCAAAAAAAAGTCCGCTTACTGCTAAGGCAGGAGCAGCCACTAGACCACCAAGAACAGTAGCTCCCCCAGCCATTCCCAATCCACCAGAGGCCAACGAACCACCTCCAAGGGCTGCCATTGCTGCATTAGTCGCAGCCGCGCCAGAAAGGCCAGCAATAGCAGTACCAGTAGAAGCAGTACCGATAGCCATAGTCCCCCCATAAGCAGCTACACCAGTAAGAGCACCGGCACCTAATGACGTGGGGCCTAGTTTTAGCATATCTATGGCAGAAATTGACAGCTTCTCTAGCTTATCTAGTTCCTCTTTTGATATTGAAATATCATCTTCCGATAGATCACCTTCGAGCAATACGCAGTTTTTAATTTTTGAAATCATATCGAAAAAAACCTTAAAACGCTCCCAAACATGCAGCTTGAGTTTACCCAAAGACACTAGAGATGCTTTAGTATTTTCTTCTCGCTTATCAACTTCTGCTTTCTTTAAATTAAATCTATATTCAGCATGATCAACAATTTCTTTCGCGTCTACAAGATTTTTTACACCAACAGCTGAAGAAGCAACTGCTACAGTACCTGTTGTTGCGATAGTACCCACAGCTGCAGCACCTGTTGCTGTTCCAGCGACAGTAGCTACAGATGTAAGACCTACTGCTCCCGCTGCAGAGCCTACAACTCCACCAACAGCAGCTGCACCAGATACTACCGCTCCACCGACGGCTGTACTTGCAAGCGCTCCGCCGGCAGCAGTTGCAGCTCCGACTGCGGCACCTCCAGCTGCTGTAGCCCCGGCGGCTACCGCACCTGCGGCTGTCGCCACTGCGCCACCTACTGCAGTCGCTCCAGCAGCCACTGTGCCAGCCGCTGCTGCAACGGCCCCGCCAACTGCTGTCGCACCTGCAGCGACAGCACCGGCTGCTGTTGCGGCTCCTGCTGCCACAGCCCCCCCTGCGGCTACGGCGGCTGCGCCTGCGGCCGCTGCACCCGCTGCGGCCATAGGAAGGACTATCGGCGCGGCAATAATTGCGCCAGCAACTCCAACCGCCCCCAAAATCCATTTACCAAATCCCATGGCTACCCCTCCGTCCTGATAAATTCATCACCCTGTTTTTTCCAAGCAATGCCTTCATATACCCAATTCTCCAGATCTTTTACAGCAGTAGTGGAAACACCTAGTTTATTGGCAATGTTATAAACAAATGCCTTTTCTGGCTCTGCATAATGTTCGTCAATGCAACACAGCTGAATTGCCTCCCTGATGAAAAATTTTTTCTGAACCATATTGGAGAACTCCAAGGGAGGACACTGGTCCATTTCCCAACAGGCGTTTAAAGCCTCCATCGACAGGTCATCAAGACCTAAAGCAATGCCCGCATTTTGAAAAAATACCTTTTCTCGCTCATCTATCCGGCCATCAGACTTTGCGATAAAAACGAGCCCTGTTAAAAAACTCTTCTTTGAATCTGTGTCATTCAAAATATCATTTACATTCATCTTCAACTCCTTTTAAATTTCGAGAATGCTATCATCATCTTCCATAAACGCTACAAACTCGTATTCACTATCAAATTGTAAATTAATTCCAGAGTCAAAACAATAACTATACATCGAATTTATATCTCCGGACACAACAGCAAAATTTAGTGCGTGCAATCTTGAAACTTCTTCCTTCAATTTCCCTACATCAACCCCAGAAAGCTTAGCAATATATTCATCCAGCAACTGGTTAGCTGCCTCCATTTTTTCTCTAGCTTTAGCAACCCCATCAGCAAACAAATAGTCAATAAATGCTACAATTTTTTTTACAAATTCTGAATTATCTAAAACATATAAAAATGTTACAGAAAGAATTCCAGTAATTAATATACCAGAGAATACAGAAATTGCTTCAGCAAGTGCACTTCCGATGACGGGTACCGCGGCAAGGCCAGAAGCACTTAGGGTTTCACTCAGAGCCTGCTCTAGAATCACCCCCATCACAGTCGCAGCTCCCGTCAGGAGTATCTTAACCACAGCCAACAACCGATCTCCTGGTGAGCGATTTTCTTTGTTAAAAAAAAGAATTCGCACGGCTTCCGTGATACTAGTCATTGCTTGACGAATGACCCGAACAAGGTTTTTTCCTGTAGTCAGAAATATATTAATTATTGTTGTTACGATTGAATTAATAAACCCAGACATAAAACCATTTATTAATGCATCAAATATAGCTTGCATTTTTTTTCTTACGCGTACAAAACCATTTTCAACAATTTTTATAATGCTTTCAAAAAATCTCTCTGCAGAAAATTCATTACCTATTTTATTTCTAATATTAGGAATTTCATCCCATATCGTCATAGTCAATTCAGTAAATACTACCCCAAGTGCTTGCCGCACAGCAGTGGCTCCACCTTGACTCAGGCTGTCTTTTGTCATATTTACTGCATAGTGTTCCAGTTTTTTGCGAGCAACCTCCTCATTAATAAACTTGCGCGCTTTCTTATCAGCAGCCTTAGCTTTTTTTCTATTTACTTCAAAACGCTCTGCGTTTTTTTCTTCTTGCCCATTATTCTGTCTATCCATCCAATCTGTGAGGGGACTGTCTCCTTTCGACTGGTTCAAGCTACTTTCAGTATAAAGAGTATTTTTATTATCATTTATGATAGCTTTCATTTCATCTTTATCAAACCTAAGTCCTGCGATTCATACGATTTCAACTACATAAATTCTTGATCAACACTCTGAATTTTATTAACATTCTTCCCAATTGGAGCCGCACACTTCAGCACCCATTTGGTGGAGAATTCAATGCCC
>Ga0265295_1009479_pt1 | contig 10393 bp, 10 predicted proteins | sample Munlansysbiofilm_FD_192503 | JGI IMG/M metagenome (GOLD analysis project Ga0265295, IMG submission 192503) | Leachate microbial communities from a municipal landfill in Southern Ontario, Canada - Methane capture system biofilm | ecosystem: Engineered > Solid waste > Landfill > Unclassified ... | reverse complement strand
CCCTAATCCCTGTTGATTTGGTGATTGACCACTCCGTGCAGGTCGATTATTTTGGAACGGCCTATTCATATAAACGCAACATTGACGAAGAGTATAAGCGCAATCAGGAACGTTATCAATTTTTGAAATGGGCACAGAATTCATTCGATAATTTTAGCGTGGTGCCTCCCGGGATGGGAATTTGCCATCAGGTTAACCTCGAGTACCTCTCCAAAGGGGTGATTGAGCGCGATGGGGAGGTTTTTCCCGACACTTTGGTCGGAACCGATAGCCATACGCCCATGGTCAACGGAATTGGCGTAGTAGCCTGGGGAGTGGGTGGTATTGAAGCCGAAGCTGCCATATTGGGGCAGCCCATTTATTTTGTGATGCCCGAAGTTGTGGGGCTGAGGCTCACCGGAAAACTACCCTTTGGTTCAACGGCTACCGATTTGGTCTTAACCATTGCCAATTTGCTCAGAAAGCAGGGTGTAGTGGGTAAGTTTGTGGAAGTTTTTGGTCCCGGACTGGATCACCTTTCGGTACCCGACCGCGCAACCATTGGCAACATGTCGCCCGAGTTTGGATGTACCATTACCTATTTCCCCATCGATGACAAAACCCTGGAATATATGGCCAAAAGCAATCGTTCGCCGGAACAGATTGCTCTGGTAGAACAGTACTGCAAGGCCAATATGCTGTGGCGCGAAGAGGAAGATAAAATTACCTATACACAGGTGCTGGAGCTTGATGTTTCAACCATTGAACCTACCGTGGCAGGCCCAAGCCGCCCACAGGATAAGATACTCCTTAAGAATTTTAAGGGGAAATTTATTGAACTTTTGGAAGATTCTTTTTCCCGGAAGTATATTTCACATCAGGACCGCGACATAGAAAAGTCCATCACCCGTTTCGATGGTGAAGGTGGCGATGTGCTCCCGACCAAAAAAGAGGAAGCACCCCGCCCATCTGAAGTTGAATCGCGTGAAATTAATGGTTTGAAAACGGTTTGGATTACCCGCGGACAGGAAAAGTTTATGCTTTCGGATGGGGCAGTGGCTATCGCTGCCATTACTTCGTGCACCAATACTTCCAATCCTTTTGTGATGGTTGGCGCAGGTTTGGTTGCCCGGAAAGCACGCGAAAGGGGGCTGGATATTAAGCCATGGGTGAAAACTTCCCTGGCTCCCGGTTCCAAAGTGGTGACCGATTACCTTGAAAAGGCCGATTTGATGAAAGATTTGGAGGCCCTGCAGTTTCACCTGGTGGGTTATGGCTGTACCTCGTGTATCGGAAATTCCGGCCCGCTGCCCTCTGACATTGCCAAAGTGGTGGACGAGCATAATCTGGTGGTAACTTCGGTGCTCTCGGGTAACCGAAATTTTGAAGCCCGGATACATCCTCAGGTCAAAATGAATTTCCTGATGTCGCCTATGCTGGTGGTGGCCTTCGCCATAGCCGGAAGAGTGGATATTGATTTAATGAACGAACCCATCAGTTTCGATTCCAATCAGGAGCCGGTGTTTTTAAAAGACATTTGGCCCACCGACGATGAAATCAATGAGATTTTAAGCCGTGTGCTTGCGCCGGGCGACTTTGCCAAAAATTACGGAGAAATTTTTCATGGGAATGAAATCTGGAGAAACCTTGAAGTTCCCACTGGTAAACTATACGAATGGGATGATAATTCTACCTATATCAAGGAAATTCCCTTTTTTCATGATATTTCTGAACGCCCCGACCCGTTGCAGAATATAACAGATGCCAGAGTCTTATTGATGCTGGGCGACAGTGTTACTACCGATCATATTTCACCGGCCGGTGCTTTTAACGAGCATTCCGCTTCAGGCAAATATTTGTCAGCCAGGGGCGTGGAAAGAAAGAACTACAACTCCTATGGCTCGCGCAGGGGAAACGATGAGGTGATGGTGCGCGGTACTTTTGCCAATGTGCGAATAAAAAACAGCCTTGCCACAAGAGAAGGCGGTTACACCACCCACCTGCCATCGGGCGAGGAGATGAGCGTATATGATGCAGCCCTAAAGTACAAGGAAGATGAAACGCCGCTTGTTGTCCTCACCGGTAAAGAATACGGCAGTGGCTCATCGCGCGACTGGGCCGCAAAAGGCACCTTCCTGCTTGGAGTAAAAGCTGTGCTGGCCGAAAGTTACGAACGCATCCACCGAAGCAATCTGGTGGGAATGGGCGTGCTACCTCTGCAGTATAAGCCCGGCGATACTGCCCAAAAATTGGGCCTTACCGGAAGGGAGAAATTCGCCATTACCGGAATTTCCGATAATATGAAACCTTTGAAAGAGGTGCAGGTAACTGCCACCACCTGCGAAGGGGAAGTAATAAAATTTGATGCCATTGCACGCCTCGATTCAAAAATAGAGATTGAATACTACCGCAACGGAGGTATTTTGCAGTATGTGTTGAGACAGTTTCTGGATAAAAAACAATAAATGGGCATGCGTTAGTTGGTGTGCACCAGAAAAGACTTTTTAGTCGAAACTATTTAACCATAAAAGAAAAACCATCATGGAAAATAACCTATATCCAAATGTAACCAAAGAACTGGCCGATAAAAGATCCGGTCTGGCGCCTGAAACCATGGAAGCCTGGAGCAATTTCAGTAAGGCTGCATTCAAGGAAGGAGAGCTTTCTGAAAAAACGAAGCAACTGATTGCCATAGCGGTGGCTCATGTAACCCAATGCCCATGGTGTATCCGCTCGCACACCAAACAGGCCATGCGCAAAGGCGCCAGTAAAGCGGAGATTATGGAAGCCATTTGGGTAGCAGCCGAAATGCGCTCGGGCGCAGCAATGGCGCATTCGGCCATTGCAGTGGATGAAATGGGATAAACAGTTAAAAAATTTAGTATGAGGAGTAAATCACTGGGTTTGTTTACCGACCATTATGAGTTGACTATGGCCGAAGGGTACTTCAGGTCAGAGAAGGAGGAGGTAATCGCCAATTTTGACTATTTTTTTCGGAGAAATCCTTTCGGCTCCGGTTTTACAGTTTTTGCCGGACTGCAAGACCTGCTTGAGATGATTGTGGAGTTTAAATACGATACGGAAATCATTGATTATCTGCATAAGAGAGGTTTTGGCAGCGACTTTCTGGAATACCTGAAAAATTTTCAGTTCAGGGGCGATATTTATGCACCGCGCGAGGGTGAACTGGTATTCCCCAATGAACCGGTGCTGAGGGTAAAAGGAAAGATTATTGAAACTCAACTGATGGAAACCCTCATCCTGAATGTGCTCAATTTTCAATCGCTCATTGCCACTAAGGCCAACCGCATCCGCCATTCGGCAGGCGACAGGCTGCTGATGGAGTTTGGCATGCGCCGGGCACAGGGCTTTGCAGCCATAGCTGCCAGCCGGGCTGCCGTAATCGGTGGAATGGACAGCACCTCAAATATATACAGCGCGTATCGTTATGGTCTTGATTCTTCCGGAACCATGGCCCATTCATGGATTCAGGGCTTTGAAGACGAGCTGGTTGCCTTTAGGGAATATGCGCTTACCCATCCCGAAAATTGCACCCTGCTGGTAGATACTTACCATACCCTGAATAGCGGTGTGCCCAATGCCATCACCATAGCCAAAGAGATGGAAAGAGCCGGATACCGGCTTTCAGCCATCAGACTTGACAGTGGCGACCTTGCCTACCTCTCAAAAATGGCCAGAAAGCAACTGGATGAGGCCGGATTGACCTATGTTAAAATTGTGGCATCCAATCAGTTGGATGAATATATTATCAAGAGTCTTATTGAGCAGGACGCTCCGATTGATTGGTTTGGCGTGGGCACCAGCCTGGTAACCGGCAAAAGCGATGCTGCGCTCGATGGAGTATATAAGTTGAGCCTCATCGACAAGCGGCCAACCCTTAAACTTTCGGAAGACCTGATTAAAATTACCCTACCGGGAGAAAAGAAAGTGGTGCGTTACTTTAATGGCAACAACAAGTTTTATGCGGATGCCATTGCGCTTTCAGATGAAGACGAACACGAAATACACACCATTTTTCACCCTCAGCATCCTGAGAGAAACACCCCGGTTAAGGGGTTGAAAAGCGAAACCATTGTCTCGAAAGTTATTGATAAGGGGAAAGTGATTACAGATGAAAAGAGCATCGCCGAAATATCCGATTACCGGAAACTCAGGGTTTCGCAGCTTCCGAATGAGCACAAAAGGTTTGAATACCCGCACTTGTACAAGGTGGGCTTAAGCGAAAACTTAATGAATTTAAGAAATGAATTAATTGCAGGAATAAAAACAGGAAAATAAAATGAAAGCATTGATGATTGTTGATTTACAGAATGATTTTTGCCCTGGCGGAGCCTTACCGGCACCTGATGGAGACCGTATTGTTCCGGTAATCAATAAATTAATGAATAAATTTGATGTGGTGCTGGCTTCTAAAGACTGGCATCCGGTTGATACCGTACATTTTGAAAAATGGCCTGCACATTGCGTGCGCGAAACGCAAGGAGCTGAATTTCACCCTGCTCTGGATGCAGATAAAATCAATAAGATTTTTTTTAAAGGCACGGATGACAAAGACGATGGGTATTCTGCCTTTGAAGCCACCAATGAAAATCTGGCAGATTATCTGAGAAAAAACAAGGTGGATGAAGTTTATGTCACTGGCCTGGTTACTGAATATTGTGTAAAGCAAACTGTGCTTGAGGCCTTGCACCAGGGATTTAAAACTTTTGTGATTGAAGACGCAGTGCAGGGAATCAATGCCCATCCAAATGATGTACCACAGGCAAAAGCCGAAATGGAAAAAGCAGGCGCTCTTATGATTAAGGCGGATGAAGTCAAAACAGTGCGTTAGAAAAATTACGCGCTCTTTACCCTTGCCCGTTTGTTGAGAAAATTAACCTTAAAAACCAAAGCAATGAAAGAGAGATTAAACTATGCAGTCGTTGCTCCTGATGCCTTCAAAGCCATGCTTGAAATGGAAAAATATGTAGAAGGCTCCGGATTGGAACGTTCATTATATGAATTGGTAAAGACCAGGGCATCGCAAATCAATGGCTGCGCGTATTGTCTGGATATGCATACCAAAGATGCCCGCCTGGGCGGTGAAACGGAACAGCGGCTCTATGCTCTGAGCGCCTGGCGCGAAACCCCCTTTTACAGTGAGCGGGAACGGGCTGCCCTGGCCTGGACCGAAGCCCTGACGCTGATTTCACAGAATGTAGTGCCGGATGAATTGTATCAGGCTACGCGAGATCATTTCAGCGAAAAAGAAATCATGGCTTTAACTATGGCCATTATTGCCATTAATGGCTGGAATCGCCTGGCCATAAGCTTCAGGAAGCTACCAGGCAGTTATCAGCCGAAAAATCATTAAAATTAAATACTTTAACCCTAATGCTGTGCGCTATATGAAAAAGGTGCTCTTTATCTTAATGTCATTGTTTTTGCTTGCAGGATGTGCAGAACAAGGTAGAAAACTTCCTGTTTTTGGCACAACCACCATAGAGGGAAGCGATACCCTTTATTCCACCATCCGGCCATTTTCGTTTGTAAACCAGGATAGTCTGACCATTACTGGAGAGACATTCAATGCTAAAATATATGTCACGGATTTTATCTTCCTCTCCTGCCCAACCATTTGCCCAATTATGACGCAGCAGTTGAAGCGGGTGTATGACGTTTACCATACCAATCCGCATGTTTATTTTCTTTCGCACTCCATCGATCCAGCCAACGACACCATCCCCCGGCTAAAAGCATACACCGATGATATGGGGATTGATAACACAAAGTGGTTTTTCGTAACCGGCAATAGGGACAGTATTTTTTCGATGGCAAACGACAGTTATTTTTCCACCGCTTTCGCAGATAGCGCTGCCCCGGGCGGATTTATCCACAGTGGTGCCTTTTTGCTTATCGATACCGATAAGCATATTCGTGGCGCTTACGATGGTACCAACCCTGACGAAGCTGACCGACTGATGGGAGATATTGAAATATTGCTTGCAGAAAAGTTCCCAAATGGGGAACAGTAAGCATAAGTAACATTACCTAACCTTAAAACCAACCGGCCATGCAACAAAGTTCGATATTGCTGCTGTTCTTTTTCCTGATGGGCATTGCGCTTATCGTATTTACCTACATCTATTTGTCTTCAAAAAAAGCAGATCAGGGAATGTCCAATCCCCTGAAAAAACGATTCTGGTTTTTTCTTATCCTCACCATTATCATGGGCATATTTGCCTCGGTAACTATTCCTAAGTCGCCCTATTTTGCTTTTGCTGACAAAACACCGGCCAAAGTGATTCACGTGGCGGCCATACAGTTTGCATTCTTTTTGTCAGAAAAAGCCATTGATCGGGAGAAACCTTCGGGGCAGCAAATTGAGCTGCCTGTAAATGAGGTGATCGAATTTCGGGTGACCAGCTTCGATGTAAATCATGGCTTTGCCATTTATGACGAATCAAACCGGTTGATTACACAAACCCAGGCCATGCCCGGATATGTAAACCGGCTTCGGTATAAATTTGAAGAACCCGGCAAGTACAATGTCCTTTGTCTGGAATATTGTGGTGTAGCGCACCAGTTAATGCGTACGTCATTTGTAGTCAAGTAGAACCCCGTTAAACAGAAAAGTCATGGAATCGAAAAAGCTAAAAAAGATCACTGCGGTTTGGATAATAGTTGTGCTCACCTTGTTTGTAATATCCATTGTGCTGGGCATTCTTATGCGGCTCAATCAGGGCGGGGTTTTGCATCACGCACCTATTACCTTCTATTCTAACATGACCATTCATGGCATCACCATGATTGGAATATGGTTTGTAGCGGGCATGGCCGGCATCAATTACCTGATGGAACGCTATGTGAAAACCAGCTACTCCGCCAATCTAATCGCACTCATTCTTACCGTTATCGGCGTGCTGATGCTTTGGGCAGTTACCCTTATCGGGAAATTTCATACGGCCTGGACGTTTCTCTATCCGTTGCCGTTAAGGGTAATGTGGGCACAATGGGCTACCCCTGTGTTTCTGGTTGCAATGTCTATTCTCACCACCGGTTGGCTCATTTGGGGTATAAGCATGATGACGCAGGTGTTGAAGAAATATTCCATTCCCCAGGCCTTTGCCTGGCAGCATTTCAAAAAAGACCCGGCAGTTAAAACGCCTCCATTTATATTGATATCCATGATTACCCTGGTGGGTGTAGTTACCTGCCTGTTGGTTGCAGTGGTGCTGATGGCTTTGTATTTTGCCGAATATTTTTCAAAGGGCAGCTTTGTAAATGATGCATTGTTGATGAAGAATCTCACCTATTTCTTTGGTCATACCATTGCCAATGAGATGCTCTATCTGGGACTGGCCGTTATTTATGAGTTATTTTCGGAAGTGGGCGAAAAGCCCAAATGGAAAACTACCTGGTATGTTGCCCTGGCCTGGAATTTTACACTGATATTCATCCTTACCGCCTTTTTACATCATTTGTACATGGACTTTGTGCAGCCCGAAGGATTTCAGATTGTAGGACAGATCGCCTCTTATATGGCAAGCCTGCCCGCCGCTGCAGTTACTGTATTTAGTGTATGGGTGGCCGTTTACCGGATAAAAATAAAGTGGACACTCACCAATTTGTTGTTCTTTATTGGCGTGGCCGGATGGGTAATTGGCGGATTCGGGGCAGTAATTGACGCCACCATCAGCAATAATATAGTTTTGCACAATACCCAATGGGTTCCTGCACACTTTCACACCTACAATATATTGGGGAACGTACTGTTTAGTCTAGGCTTTTTCTACTGGTTTTCTATTCAGTTTACAGATAAGGTAGTGAGTGAAAAATTCTCAAAGTTGATTCTTTCGCTGCTTATTATAGGCGGCGCCGGCTTCCTGCTAGCCTTTTACATTGGCGGTGCCGATTCAATTCCCCGCCGGTTTAGCAATTATCCGGCTGAATTTACCACGGCCAAACCCTTAGCCAATATAGGGGCTGCCTTTGCTACCATTTACCTGATTCCCATTTTGATTCTCTTTTACAATATCTCGAAAAGATGCTTAAAAATATTGTTTCCCTCCTCCTGATTTTTAGCTTTTGCAATTTTACGGATGCTCAAACCACTTCAGCTGCGCTGAAGGAGGAGACAAACATCTATGAAAGAGTTTATGATGCACCTTTGCAGGTGGTTGGGCAACAGTCCGCCACTTTTGATGAGCTATACGCACAGCGACCGGTAATTTTAGCACTTATTTTTACCCGTTGTACCGGGATTTGTAATCCATTTTTGGTAAAGTTAAAGGAAACTCTGCAATTTAAAGATGGAGATAATTCATTTCGGGTGCTGGTATTGAGTTTTGATCCCCGGGATAATATGAATGATATGCACCGGCTTGCCCAAAATCTGGGGCTGGACGGAAACGAACAATGGGCATTCGCCATAACAGAAAACATTTCAGAACTGACCCAATCCGTTAGTTTTGATCCGGTCTGGGATAGCGCGAGACAGCAATTTGATCATGATGCACTCCTGGTGGGCATCAACAAAGAAGGGTATATCACCAAAAAGCTCATCGGATTAAGAGAGCGGGGGGATCTGGATCTCTTGATAGGTAGTATAAACAACGTTTTTGTGCCTACATACAGGTTGCCGAATCAGAATATGTTGTTTTCCTGCTTTAATTACGATCCGGTAACCGGCAAAAATAAGCCCGGACTGGGATTGATTTTTCTTGCCTTACCTGCCGTATTGACTGCCTCTTTGCTAATTTCTATCAGTCTTCTGGTGCGAAGAAGCCGGCGAAGAAAAGTACATTTGAATTGACATTTTTAAATTAACCCCCATGAAAGCAATTAAAATCAAACGGATTTATGAGGATGCCGATAGCAGTGATGGCTACAGAATACTGATAGATAGACTATGGCCCCGTGGTGTTTCGAAAGAAGCCGCCAAGCTGGACGAATGGAATAAGGAACTTGCCCCTTCCACGGAGCTCAGAAAGTGGTTCGATCACACCCCCGAGCGCTTTGAAGAGTTCAAAAAGCGCTACCGCGAAGAATTAAGATCGCAGGAGGAAGAGCTAAACCGGCTTCATACAATGGCAGAATCAAAGGAAGTTACATTGCTTTACGCGGCAAAGGCTGAGGACATTAACAATGCAGTGGTGCTGAGAGAGCTTTTGATGCAGAGGAATAAGTAAAAAACAATCTTTAACAGAAAAGATCATGCATTATTTTCCTTTTCTGTTGGAATATTTTTAAAAATCAAGGTTCGGTGAGGGTATGGAAATTCAATTCCCGCTTCAGCATACCGTTTTTTCAGGGCTTCGAACACATCACATTTCAATACAAATCCATCTCCTGAAGTGGCAGCCCATGCAGAACCCCGCAGTTGAACTGACGATTCGCCAAACCCCATCACCCTGACCACCACTTTGGGCGTACCTTCGGCAGCTTCCTGAGGTGTGCGGTGATCAAGGCAATTGGGATGAGTGGAGGCAGTTTCACGCAGCAACGCAATGGCTTTGTCCAAATCGCTGTCGTAGCTCACACCCAGTTCTATGAAAATACAAACGATCTCTTCCCCAATGGTAGAATTAATAATGGTCTGGGCGCTTATTACCGTGTTTGGTATAATGATCCTCCGGTTTTCATAATTATTTATAATGGTATGTCTGAGGGTAATGTCTTCAACTTTACCCTGGTGCATTTCTCCAATTTTTATGCTATCTCCCACCCTAAACGGTTTGAAAATGACGATAAAAATACCACTGATGATGTTTGAAAAGGCCTCCTGAGAAGCAAATCCTATAATGGCTGCAAAAATTCCGGCGCCAGCAAACAGGGTAATACCTACAGACCGGAGTTCAGGGATGATGGAGAAAATCAAGGTTGTTGCCAGCATAAAGACGGTGAAGCTAACCGTGTTACGCAGGAATTTATAGCGCGTAGGATCAACTTTAAGCACCCTACTGGAATGCTCAAAATACACTTTCATCAATCTTCGCAAAACGCGGGAAACAATTGTAGCCAGAATACCAATAATTATGGCTACAAACAGGTATTTTAAGAAGCGGTTATTGGCATCAATAAACCTGGAGAAATCAAATTCGAGAAGCAACATAGTTTGTTTTTTACAAAGATATACATTAGGAGGTGAAGAGTTTAGGGGAAATTGCAAAAAAGGCAATTCGCTGTTGAATTATTAGATTATCTATATTCTCTATAAATATTTCGGTGCTCCGCACCAATGATCTTCTAACGACAACGTTATTTCATAAATATTTTGACTCACCATAATATTTGTAGAATTTGGCAGGAAGAATGCACAATAAGATATTTCGGTGCTCCGCACCTCTCCGGTTTGTTGTGGCTTTGTTCTCTATAAATATTTCGGTGCTCCGCACCTATGATCTTCTAACGA
>Ga0265295_1009478_pt1 | contig 10393 bp, 6 predicted proteins | sample Munlansysbiofilm_FD_192503 | JGI IMG/M metagenome (GOLD analysis project Ga0265295, IMG submission 192503) | Leachate microbial communities from a municipal landfill in Southern Ontario, Canada - Methane capture system biofilm | ecosystem: Engineered > Solid waste > Landfill > Unclassified ... | reverse complement strand
ACGATTTGAGCCCCTTGTTTCGCGACGCCGTCCTACAGGAAGCGAAGGCTGCGTATGCATCCGCATGACCTGATCCGCATTCGACACATGCTCGACGCCGGCACCGACGCCATGAGCTTTGCAGCCGGTCGATCGCGCGCCGACTTGGATAATGATCGGCAGCTGCTTCTTTCCATTGTTAAATCTCTCGAAATCATCGGTGAAGCCGCGAGCAAGGTGAGCGCCCCAACGCGAGAGCTTTATGCGCACATACCCTGGCATGCCATCATCACCATGCGCCATCGCCTTGTTCACGGTTATTTCGATATTGACCACGAAGTCGTATGGCAGACAATATTGTCGGATATCCCGCCTCTTCTTGGCCAACTCGCGGATGTAATGAAGGTATCCAAAAACCAGGAGTAGTGAGCCACACCGCGCCCCTGTCTCTTCTGACCCCGCCCGTCCGTGCCGCCATCTTTTTCTCAAATAGCGACGATTTTAAGGTCGAAAAAGGTCTTTTTTAGATAAAAGTGAATGAAATTGGGGTGTTTTTTGGGCTCAGAGGCCAAGTAAAGTCAAAAGAAGATCTGACCCCTTGCCTTTACTTCCTTGCCTTTACGCAAAGTTCATATTTTCCACACATTGGGACACTTACGGAATACGTTCATGAGTATGCCTCTTTTCCTGAGCTGATTCCTTTCGTATTGTCTTGGTATTCAAGACAACCACGGTCACGCCTTTTCCCTCAACGACCAGACGCTCAACAATGCTTGACTCACCTCTCAGACGCTTCCAGAAAGGCATCTTTCTGCCGGGACTGCCGATTACGATGTGTCCGACACGGTACTCTTTGGCGAATTGCAGGATGGTCTTGACGATATCTTCACCTTTGTATGTGAACACCGTCGCTCCCAACTGTTGCGCAAGTGTGAGTGTATTGGATAACACCCGCTGGGTCGCCGCGTCGATGACACGGGGTCGTTCCTGGGATGTCTGGACATAGAGTGCATACCAATTACGGTTTAGTCGCCCGGCCAGCCTTGATGCATAACGCAGCAGAGCCTCGCTATTTGGCCCCCTGGAACTCAATGCTACCATGACCTGGTCGGGGCTTGACGGTATGTCCTGATCCAAAGGGTCGCGTCTTCGCGCATCGATCTGAGCGGCCAACTCACGAAGCGTCAGTTCGCGCAACTGTTCCAGGTTGGGTGGTCTGAAGAAATGATCCAGAGCGGTTTCAATCCGTTCCCGGGTATAGACCTTACCTTCCTTGAGACGACGTCGCAGGTCTTCGATTGTAATATCGACGTTGACAATCTGGTCGGCCTCCGCGACCACTCGGTCTGGAACCCGTTCGCGCACTTTTACAGACGTGGCCCGCTCGACAGTTTCGTACAGGCTTTCCAAATGCTGGATGTTCAGGGTTGAGATGACATGAATACCCGCCGCAAGCAGCACTTCTACATCCTGATAGCGTTTTGTATTCTTGCTGCCCGGAACATTGGTGTGGGCTAGCTCATCCACAAGAACAATACTCGGACGACGCGCAAGTATGGCGTCGAGGTCCATTTCCTCAATCACAATTCCACGATAGTTGATTTTGCGACGCGGAATGATTGGAAGTCCGGCAAGCAATGCCTCTGTTTCAGCCCGGCCGTGGGTTTCAACCAGACCAACGACTACGTCGACTCCATCCTGCATGATTCTGTGCCCTTCGAGGAGCATCTGGTATGTCTTTCCCACACCTGCGGCATAGCCTAGGTATATCTTCAACCTGCCCCGTTGTGAGCGTCGTATCAGACGCAGGAAGTTCTCCGCGCGGTTCTCGTTCATCTCATTTACCCAGCTTGTCCAATGCGATGTTCACAAGCAGGACATTCACAAGAGGTTCAGGAGTGAGGAGTCCACCAGTCTTTTTCGCCTGTTGTTCCAGAACGGATTGAACCGAATGAATGGGTATGCCTCTTGCTTCGGCAACTCGCGGCATCTGGTAACGGGCCGCCTTGAGCGTGATGTGCGGGTCCATTCCGCTGCCTGATGCAGTCACCAAGTCGGCTGGCAGGAGATCTCCTTTCCCGGCTCTCATTTTGTTAATAATTCTGACTGCCCTCTCCCGAAGTGCGGGGTTGGTGGGAGATAAATTGCTGCCGCCCGTAGCCGAGGCGTCGTAATCTGGAGCCGAAGGTCTGGGCCAGAAGTATTCGGGACGAGTGAATGCTTGCGCAATCACCTCGCTGCCGACAATCTCTCCTAGATCGTTGCTGAGCAGTGAGCCATTGGCCGTAAACGGCACTATGATCTGGCTTATGCCCAGAATTCCCAGTGTGTAGATTCCACAGCAAATCACCATGGTCGTCAAAACAGTTCGGATCGATGTGAAAATTTGCCTCGTCGTATGAATGGTTTCATCATTTGCGTGCATTGTTAACCTCCTACAGTGTTCCCGTGATACTCAGGAGAATATCGATAAGTTTGATTCCGATGAAAGGCGTGATGATTCCGCCTAGACCATAAACGAACAGGTTGCGCCGCAGGATGCTGTCCGCCCCCATGGGACGGTATTTGACCCCTTTGAGGGCGATGGGAATCAACAGAGGAATGATGATGGCATTGAATATCAACGCCGAGAGAATGGCACTTTGTGGCGTCGTGAGTCCCATGACGTTTAAAGGCGCAAGCTGAGGCATTGCGAGCACGAACATGGCCGGGATAATGGCAAAATACTTGGCCACGTCATTGGCGATAGAAAAAGTTGTGAGTGATCCACGTGTCATAAGGAGTTGTTTTCCGATTTCGATGACCTCGATCAGCTTGGTCGGATCGCTGTCCAAATCCACCATGTTTCCGGCTTCCTTTGCAGCCTGGGTGCCGGAATTCATGGCTATCCCGATATCCGCCTGCGCGAGTGCGGGGGCGTCGTTCGTGCCGTCACCCATCATGGCGATCAGCCTTCCCGCACGTTGTTCCTTGCGGATATATTCGAGTTTGTCCTCCGGTTTGGCTTCCGCGATATAGTCATCGACTCCGGCCTGTTCGGCGATGGCGGCCGCAGTCAGAGGATTGTCTCCGGTCACCATGACCACGCGCAGTCCCATGGTCCGCAGGCGTTCAAATCGATCACGAATACCGGGTTTGAGCACATCAGACAGCGCAACAACACCGAGTATTTTTTTGCCTTCGGCAACGACAATAGGTGTGCTGCCTTGCCGGGCGGCGTCGTCTACAAGATTTTTGATTTTCTCGGGAATCGTTGCTCCCTGTTCTCGAATGTAGGTGCAAACAGCGTCGGAAGCACCTTTGCGAAAACTGCGGCCGTCTTGAAAGTCGAGGCCGCTCAGTCGTGTTTGGGCGGTAAACGGGATGAGCGTGGCTTGCTGTGCTGCGTCCGGTGCCTCAACTCCAAGAGTCGTTTCTCCAAGACGGACGATGGATTTGCCTTCGGGCGTCTGATCGCCAAATGAGGCGCACATGGCTGCCTCGGCCAATTGCTCCTTCGTCACGCCCGGCAATGGATGATACTCGGTAGCTTGCCGATCACCCACGGTGATGGTGCCGGTCTTGTCGAGGAGCAAAGTGTCAATGTCGCCCGCCAGTTCTACGGCCTTACCGCTCTTTGCCAGTACGTTGGCCGAAAGGGCACGGTCCATGCCAGCAAGTCCGATAGCGGCCAAAAGGGCGCCGATGGTGGTTGGGATCAGGCAGACCAAGAGGGCAATTAGGGTGGGGATTGGAAGGTCCACGCCGAAATACCGGGCGATCGGCCAAAGCGTCCCGGTGACCATAAGAAAGGCGAGGGTGAGTCCTGCCAAGGTCACGGTCAGGGCAAGTTCGTTGGGAGTCTTTTGTCTGACGGCACCCTCGACCAGTGCAATCATGCGGTCGAGAAACGACTCGCCAGCGCCAGCCGTAATTCGGATTTTAATTTGATCGGAAAGGACGCGCGTACCTCCTGTGACACCGGATCGATCGCCACCTGCCTCCCGGACAACAGGGGCTGATTCTCCTGTAATTGCGGATTCATCCACGGATGCGGCGCCTTCGATCACTTCGCCGTCACTGGGGATGGTTTCACCGGCAACCACCAATACGATATCACCTTCACGGAGTTCGTCAGAGCTGATTTGCTCGTCGGAGTCGTTCACCACTCGTCGGGCAAGAGTCTTGCTCCGAGTCCGTTTCAGCGTGTCCGCCTGCGCCTTGCCCCGTGCCTCGGCCAGGGCCTCCGCAAAATTGGCAAAAAGCACGGTCAGCCAGAGAATACCTGTCACGGCAAGTGTGTAGAGCGTCGCGGGAGTTCCTTGAATCACGTCTTTGATCAGTACAATAGTGGTCAGGACAGCCCCGACTTCGGTAACGAACATGACAGGATTCCGAGCCATGATCCACGGCTTCAACATGATGAATGCCTGTTTTCCAGCGGTTCTGACCAGGCTCTTTTCGAAAAGTGAAGCCTTTCGAGCTTCACGCCTTTCGAGCTTCAATTTCATGCTTTTGTTTGTATTGTTATCCATGAGAAATTCCTCTTCATTCTGGATGCTTGCTTAAAGTCCAGCCGTTAAGTGCTCGGCTATCGGGCCTAGTACGGCAACAGGCAGAAACAGGAGCGCTCCGATAAAGACAACGCTTCCCAGGATCACCATGCCAAACAGGAGTGTGTCCGTACGCAGTGTGCCTGTGGTGTCGGGTACTGGTTTTTTGGCCGCCAACGACCCGGCGATGGCCAATGGCAGGATGATGGGAATGAATCGGGCGAGGAGCATGACGACTCCGGTAGCCACATTCCAGGGAACAGTGTTGTCGCCCAGACCTTCAAAGCCTGAACCGTTATTGGCTGAAGCTGAGCTGAATTCGTAGAGAATTTCTGAAAACCCGTGGAAGTCGGGATTGTTCAACGTCGAAGCACCCCATGGAGTGGCGGCGAAAATCGCTGTTCCTCCCAGAATGAACAACGGATGAACGAGAATCGCCAGCAGGGCGAACTTCATCTCCCGTGTTTCCACCTTGAGGCCGAAATATTCCGGCGTTCGTCCCACCATCATGCCGCTGATGAAGACACCGACAATGATGTATAAAAACATGTTGATCATGCCGACACCGACACCACCGAAGGTGACATTGAACCACATGCCGACCATCGGCATGAGTCCGGTAAGGGGGTTGAGGCTGTCGTGCATGGAATTCACGGAGCCGTTGCTCGTCGCCGTTGTCAGGACGCTCCATGTCGGACCGGCCGGGGGCCCGAACCGAAGTTCCTTGCCTTCCAGATTTCCTGTGGCTTCTACCGGGAGTCCGGCAAGAGCCGCAGTGGGCGCACTTTCGAAATGATTGGCCAGGCCAATCTTGACCGTCAGCAATGCGGCCATGACTGCGAAGACTACCATCGCATGACGCATTCGGCCGGTGATGCGGCCGAACATCCAGACACAGGCCATCGGTATCAGCAGTATGGAGATGCTTTCGACGATATTGGTGAAAAAGGTGGCATTTTCAAAAGGGTGCGTGGAGTTGGGGCCGAAGAACCCGCCGCCGTTGGTGCCCAATTGCTTGATGGCCACGAATGCCGCCACTGGTCCTCGTGCGATGGTTTGCGTGATCCCTTCGAGGGTTGTAGCTACGGCTGCGCCCTGCAACGTCATGACGACCCCGCCCAGAGCCAGAACCGTTGCGGTGATGGCTGCCATCGGTAGCAGAACAAGGAATGTCGCCCGCATCAGATCCGAATGGAAATTTCCAAAGCTGGGCCTCCCCGAAAGCCCACGCGCGAGGGCGACAAGTGCTGCCATTCCCGTGGCGGCGGAGACGAATTGCAACCACATCAGGCCAAAAACTTGAGAGAAGTAGCTGAGGGATACTTCACCTGAGTAGTGTTGCAAGTTCGTGTTCGACGTGAACGAGGCCGTTGTGTTGAAAATCAGGCTGGGGTCCAGCATGCCCTTGCCATCCGGGTTCAACGGGAGCCACGGCTGAAACGAAAGGATCGTGTATACGACGATAAACATGATTGCGTTGAACAGCAGCATGGAAAAAACATACTGTTTCCAATCCTGCTGCCTGGTTAGAAGTGGACCACCCGCTTTTACTATCAGCCGTTCGAGATGCCCCCGCAAAGGCGATAGTTTTTCGTTGGGGTCCATCGCCCATGCCATGACCTTTGCCAGTGGCCACGACAAAAGTGCTGTTCCGGCAAGAATGATAAATATGTACAGCATTTATTGCCTCCGAAAATTAGAATCTTTCAGGGTTTATGATGGCGTAGACAAGATATGCTATGCACAACACCAGGACGATTGCAGAAAGATAAAGCATCACTGCCTCCCTATATTTTGTCGCAAGCGGACGTAAGAGCTGCCAGTACTACGAAAACGATTAATCCAATAATTATATACAATGCCAATGACATGACTAGCCCTCCATGGTTTCGGTCGATGTGCTTTTCGACACGTCCATTCGCAAGGGAAGCGTGAAATGAAAAATCGAACCCTTGCCGACATGGCTTTCAATTCCCACATCTCCCCCATGTGCGAGGACGATTTCTTTAACGATTGCAAGGCCCAATCCCGCACCGGATTCTTTATCCTGTCCAGGTGATCTATAGAATTTCTCAAACAGATGCTTTAATTCTTCCTCCGGGATGCCTTTGCCTGTGTCTTTCACAAAGAACATTATCTGACCCTGCTTTTGCTCAGCACCAACAGTCACTGAACCGCCCGGATCCGTAAAGCGAAGCGCATTCGAAAGGAGATTCGCGAATACGTGTCGGATCTTTTCGATGTCTGCCACAACATCAGGCAAATCTTCCGATATCGCATTCACTACCGTCACGCCCTTGTCCTTGGCGTCCAGAAGATATGGCCCCACAGAATCTCGCACAAGGGTTCTCGGTGTGACGAATTCAGCTGCAAGGATCGACTTTCCGGATTCAATACGGTTGATATCAAGTAAATCGCTGAGAATGCCCGCCAGCCTCTCACTGTCCTCCCTTGCAGCCATCAAGATATCGATCTGCTTTTCGTTGAGCGATCCAATACGCTCCTCCAGCAAAAGATGAATGGACATGCGGATGGAAGTCAGCGGTGTCTTGAGTTGGTGCGAGACAGTGGACACAACGTCCCGCTTCATTTCCTGCTGTTCATGAACCTGGGTCACGTCTTTAAGTATCAATGCCACGCCGGTCGGTTCCCGACGTTCCAGACCACCTGGGATCGGAACCGCCACCGGCTGGAAGAAGTATTCTCTGTTGTCGATGAACTGTTGGATGGTTTTGGGCTCGGACTCGGAGTATTTATTTTCGTTCAGAGCTTTCCTGATCAAAGGCGGCAACCAGTCGAATTCAAGGTCGTCCACCAGAACTCCGGGTCTGAGGCTGAAATGCTGATCAGCAGTTTCTGTCGAAATTTCTACCTGTCCTTCGAGGTCGAGCACGGCTATGGCTGTCGGTAGTGCTTTAAAGACCTCCTCTGTCGCGCGTTTTGTTCGCAGAAGATTGACCCTGTCCTTCTTGCGAACCTGTCTCAGGGCACCCACCATTTCATTAAAGGATTCCGAAAGTCGACCTATCTCGTCTCTTGCCCCCCCTTTCAGGACAAACTCCAGGTTTCCCCCCCTGATTTCGTTCGCGGATTCAATCAACTGGCTGATGGGAAGCAAAATCCATCTATGTGCAAGATAGCTGAATAGAAGAGCCACCAATGCCGCTGCAATAATTGCCACAAGCATAACGTGACGTGCTACATTTGCTTTTGTACGGGCCGCATCGTTCGCTTCAACCATATTTTGTTGATTCATGAGCAATATGTTTTGAGCCAACATTTTGATGTTCTGAAACAGAGGTTGAATTTCAGAGAAGTAAGCGTCTTGCCGTTCTTGGAGATGTCGCTCATGAGCGACTACTTTGGGGATGAGTTGTACGTATTCTTCGAACAGAATCTTAATTTGTTTTGCATTTTTCAATTCCTGTGGGAGCGTGATGTTCCCTAATTCCACATCGAGAGCTTCGCTGAAACTGACGGCATATTCAGCAATGAGCTGATTTCCTTCAGCGGTTTTGCCTGATAGAGTGTACAGCATGCCGCTATCAATGCGCTCCAGAGATTCCTTCATGTCTTGGCATGCCACCACGCTACGGTAATTCTCCTGAAGGATTATGTCGACAGCCTTGCCGAGTTCATCGAGTTGAACCATCGTCAGTGTGCCAACAACCGCAATGATGGCGAGTAAGCCGCCAAAGCCGATCATTAATTTTTGTCTTATGCCAATCATAAATGTGTCCTTTTTTTCAATATCGGATTCCACGCCTTCAAGTGATGCAGCATAAAAAAAGCACAAATGGTGCCAAGCATCAAACTCAATATAATCATCGTATTACGATTAAAAAATAAAAGAATTCCTTGCGATAGACAAGGAAAGGGGTAGGCCAACCTTGTTTTTTACAAGGTCGCGAAGAAGAGAGCCGGGAGAAGGGTCAGATGCCGTACTGCTTGCGTTTATGCCACAGGGTGGCTTGGTCGATACCCAAGATATCGGCAGCTTCCTGGAGAGTCCTGGTAGTGGAGACAACCCGACGTATGTGGTGCTCCTCCATTGTCTTCAAGGATACATGATCGCCCAATTGAGCCGGGGGGGTATGCGGAACAACCGAAACGGGGAGATGATCGATCTGGATCGTGTCGGTAGCGCAAAGGATGGCGGCACGCTCGACCGCATTGCGCAATTCTCGAATATTGCCCGGCCATGAATATTGACGAAGCGCCTTGAGGGCAGGGTCACTGAAACCCTTCAACATTTTGTGGTTTTGTGCGCCGAAGAATTCCAGCATGTTTTTCGCCAGACTTTCCACGTCGTCCGGGCGTTCGGCCAAGGGGGGCAAGTCGATCTCAATCACATTGAGCCTATAATAAAGGTCTTCGCGAAAACGTCCTTCTTGAATCGCCTGTTCAAGATTGGTGTTGGTTGCCGTAATGATACGGACATCCGCTTTTTTCGTTCGCTGGTCACCAACGCTTTCATACTCTCGGTCCTGTATGAAGCGAAGGAGCTTCGGTTGTAACTTCAGGGGCAGATCGCCAATTTCATCAAGGAATAAGGTGCCGCCTTCGCAGGCGGCAATGCGACCGATGTTGTCCCGGAGAGCCCCGGTGAAGGCTCCTTTCACGTGGCCGAAAAGTTCGCTTTCGAGAAGGTCAGGCCCGAGGGTTGGGCATGAAATGGTTCCAAAAGGTTTGTTCGCACGGCGACTCCAGCCGTGAATGGCGCGAGCCAGTACGGTCTTTCCCGTTCCACTGGGACCACGTAGTAAGACAACCGCCTCCGAAGCGGCAACTTGCCGTGCAAGTTCAACTGCGCGATGCATGCCGGGATGTCTTGAAGAGAACGAAACTTCCGGGTGCAACCGTTCCAGATCCTCCTGAAGTGTCGCAATGCGTCGCTCCATGCCGCGAATGGTCGCTACTCGGTCGGTAACAAGCTGGACCTGATCAGGGGTGAAGGGCTTGGGGATGTAATCGGTCGATCCCCGCCGCATGGCTTCGACAGCGGTATCAATAGACGCGTAAGCCGTGATGACAACAATCTTGATCCAAGGACACGCGCCGAGAATAGGAGAAATCAAATCAAGCCCGCTCTCCGTTCCCAGTCGCAAATCGACAAACGCTAGGTCAAAGACCTGTCTGTCGGCTTCTGCTCGCGCGTCTTTCCCGTTGCTCACTGTGGTTACATGATGCCCGCGTGATTCCAAGCAAACTGTGAGCATCTTGCGGATATTGGCCTCGTCGTCGATGATGAGTACGTTTAACATGGGTTGATTCTCATTTCTCCGTTCTTAGCAATTAGTCCCGCGCTTGTTTTCTTTCATCAATATCAACTTTGGGGCCCCCTGATGACCTAGGGTAACTTTGCACTGGATTATCAAGCGCAAGCCGTAATTATGTCAATTCTTGGTCGTGCAAGATCGTTGACGGCGACTTCCGGCGTGGCTGGCGTTTTAAAGAATGGCGAAACAAGCTGTCTGAACGGCGGGAGGCCAAGATCGCCGAAACCAAACGCCGAGATGCAAGAAATAATCGCAACTTCAAGGCAATGGGATGGAAGGTGATTCGGTTCTGGGAGCATCAAGTACTCAAAAGACCTGATCAGTGGCTGGTTTCGAAAGGCTTGATGCGATCTATATGAAAGAGGTAGTTCCCCGCAAAGGCTAGAAATAAGCTAGATTAAACAAAAAAGCCGTCATTGCTGACGGCTTTTTTGTTTTTGGCATTCAAGTAAACTTTCGTTTTTTCAAGCGTTTAGGTGGTGGAGCTACGCGGGATCGAACCGCGGACCTCTTGAATGCCATTCAAGCGCTCTCCCAGCTGAGCTACAGCCCCACAACGCGAAGCCGCCTTTTGATATAAACCGTTGTGAGTGTCAACAGGAA
>Ga0265295_1009476_pt1 | contig 10398 bp, 7 predicted proteins | sample Munlansysbiofilm_FD_192503 | JGI IMG/M metagenome (GOLD analysis project Ga0265295, IMG submission 192503) | Leachate microbial communities from a municipal landfill in Southern Ontario, Canada - Methane capture system biofilm | ecosystem: Engineered > Solid waste > Landfill > Unclassified ... | reverse complement strand
CATGCTCCTGCGCAACCAGGGGTTGGCCATTGGGCATGACAATACGGGCTGCCGTCCATTGCCTGCTGCGGACAAAATCACGCAGAAGGTCTTGCATATAGGGCAGTTGCTCGGCCAGCGAGTGCAGGGCCTCGTCACTGCTTGATTCCGCATCGGGAGCCGTCAGCCTTGTGGCGCCGTCAGGCCCGAGGTTTGATACATCGACAGCGAAAAGCCGGAACATTTCAGCCGAACTGATAAAACGCGACTGTTCTGCAAGGCCATTGTGCCATGAATGGATGGCCTCAAGGGACTTGTCCATCCAGACCTGCTCCATGTCGCGCTGATTATTCAGGATTTCCTGCGTGACATTTCTGATCTGAAGCGTGCACAACACATACGCCACAGCGGCGGCCACGGTGAAAAGCGCCAGACTGACCGCTGCAATTACGGCTTTTTTCAGGCGGTACTTGCTGGCCACGCTTTGGGCGTCCATTTCCTGCATCTTCATAATGTTACCTACTTTACTTTGCGACCTTTAAGGTGCGCCCAGCGGCCCACTTCATTCACCGAATATTGCGGACTGTATTGCCTGATCCGGCTGTGGGACAAAACGGCATTACTGAGATTATCAAGTATATAGGCGTCGCCGTCCATATATACAGCCAGAACGGCGTGCGCCAGGTTTCGCACGGTATCGCGAACGACCACGATGCGCATGTTTTCGCGCGGTATGCCCAGCTCTTTAAGCGTGAAATATTTGACTATTGCGTAATCTTCACAATCGCCGGATTTTTTCAGAAACTCTGCCGGTATGGCCCAGTAATCCTCAACGCCCCAGTTAACGATATCTTCCTTGTAGGGCCAGGTATTCCAGAATGCGTTGACATAGCGCAGAAGCTCCATGGGACTCTTGCCTTGCGCTTTTTCCTTAAAGCTGTCCCAGGTGACATTTTTTTTAAAATATTTGCCTGGAATAAAAATGGGGTCTTTTGCATTGCGTTTAAGCAGGTCAAGCCAGTTTGGCAAGGAAGACAACGGCCGTTTAAACTCCACTGTGCCAAAAAGCTGCACCTTGGCGCCGGACGTGCCGGGCTTTATGTCTGCAGGTTCGGCAGGCGGCTTTGACGCCGCATCCGGGGCAAGTGCGGACGCCTCGCCCCTAACGTCTGACGGAGCTTCCTCACCTGACGCGGCATCCCCAAGGGCAGTTTTATCCGTATCCGCGCCCACATCCGCGAGAGAAGCACTGCGTTCATCCTGCGTGGCAGCAAGCGCGTCACCCGCTGCTGCATCTTCTTCAAGCGGCGGCGTGGGGCTTTCTATCTCTGTCTGGGCAGATCGTTGGACGGAAGGACGCGGCGGAACCTGCCTGTTGGGCTGATGCTGCGGAGCGGGCTCAAGCTGGTCAACCCTGTCAAACGTTGTCGTTATGGGACGGTCTGGGGCGTAATCGTCGCCAACAAGTCCGCCGGCAACAAGCACCGTGCCCGCGCGCGGCCCTGCATTGGCGGCCGCAGGGGTAAAGTGCCGCCAGGCAAAGGCCGCCAGCAGAAATACCACTGCCACAGACAGGGTTATTATCAGGGAAATACGCAGTCGACGTTTATTTTTCATGTAGGGATGTTACGGTGGGGTTGCACTAAAATGTCGGCTTTTTTTGTAAACTATATTGTACTGGTTGTCGCGTCCAGATGCAAAAACGGCTTTCGCCGTTGAAACTCGGCGCTTGCTTGAGTCTTCTGGCGCATACGGCGGCATCTTTGCATTGGACCTATACCCCGCCGATGGTATAGATTTTTTCGGCTGCACACGGTTGCGGGTCAGATTCACTGTAATCCTGAACAACACAGAAAGCATGGCGGAGAAAAAATATGAACACGTTTGATGTAGTCATTATTGGCGGCGGCCCTGGTGGGGCAAAAGCCGCCCACGTTCTGGCCCATGGCGGCGCAAGCGTCGCCCTTGTTGAAAGTGCCCACTGGGGCGGCGTGTGCCTGAACTGCGGCTGCATACCCACAAAGATGTTGCTGGGCGCTACCGCCCCCAAAGGGCTGCTGCGCGGCCTCGAGCGCCAGCGTGTGGCCAAAGGCGCCATTGATATAGATTACGACGCATTGCAAAAGCGTATTCAGCGGTTTACGCGAGGTTCCGCTCAGACTTTGGCCAAGGGGCTTGAGCAGGCTGGAGCGGTTTTGTTCAATGGACGTGGCCGCTGCGCTGGCCCACACCTTGTGGAAATTCTTGACGCAGACGGCGCTGTCAGCGCTACCCTTGAGGCCCGTCATATTATTCTGGCCACGGGTTCGCGCTCTGCGGCTTTTCCCGGGCTTAGCCCCGATCATGACTCCGTGCTGGACAGCACGGACATGCTTGCCATACCCGCAGTGCCTGAAAGCCTTATTGTCGTTGGCGCAGGAGCCATTGGCCTGGAAATGGCCGATTTTTTCAACGCCATGGGGTGCAAGGTAACGATAGTGGAAGCCGCTTCACACATTGCCCCCACTGAAGATACCGATATAGGCGCCGAGATGCAAAAGCTTCTCGGTAAAACGGGCATTACCTGCATCTGTGGGGTCAAGGCATCCTCGTTGCTCACCCGTGACGGTCAAGCAGTGCTCACCCTTGAAGACGGCAGGGAGCTGCGGGCTGAAAAAGCCCTTGTGGCTGTGGGCCGGACGCCCAATACTGACAGTCTTTGCGCTGAAAAAGCCGGATGCACATTAACTTCGCGCGGTTTTGTGAGCGTTAACGAATATCTCATGGCCGCTCCCGCCGTATATGCCATTGGCGACGTTAATGGGCAGACCCTGCTGGCCCATGCCGCCGAACATCAGGGCGACTACGTCGCACGGCATATTCTTGAGAAAGACCCTGATTCTTACGCATCCGGCCCTGTGCCTTCATGCGTTTACGGCAGCCTTGAAATCATGCGGGTGGGCATGACGGAACGTCAGGCCCTGGCGGAAGGCGGCGAAGTTATGGTGTCTCGCGCTCAGTTGATGTCCAATGCCATCGCTCAGGCAGGCGGAGATGCCTGCGGATTTGTAAAAATCCTATGGCGTAATGGCTCAATTGTGGGAATCGCCGCATTGGGACACGGCGTTTCCCACCTTGTGACCGTGGCCCAGCTGTTGCTGATCGGCCAGTATTGCGAGGAACGCCTGCACTCCTTCATGTTCGCACATCCAACTCTGGATGAAATTTTACACTCGGCTCTGGAAGCCCCACGCCAGGCAATTGGCTAATATCTTAAACACGTATTGCTTCAGCGGCGTCTCGATTTTATGTTGCGGCATTTGTCTTGTTAAATCGTGACGTCGCTAAAGCTATTTTGTGTTCGTGCGCATTTTGTAGACCCAAAAACCTTGTCAGACGCAGTTAAGTTGGAGTAACTATTTCCCCGCCAAAAAATCAGAGTGGTTTTTTATAGCGTAATCCTGACCCATCCCCCACAAGGAGAACGATGATGTCCTACGTGCAACGTGTTATAAGCAATCTTCAAGACAGATATGCCTATGAACCCGTATTCCTTCAAGCTGTACAAGAAGTGTTGCATAGTTTGCAGCCCGTATTGGACAAAAATCCTCATTATGAGCGCAATAAAATTCTGGAGCGCATTGTCGAACCTGAGCGCACCATTTCTTTTAGAGTGCAGTGGGTTGATGATAACGGTCAGGTACAGGTTAACAAAGGCTTTCGTGTTCAGTACAACTCTGCCATTGGCCCCTACAAAGGTGGCCTGCGTTTTCACCCCAGCGTGAACCAGGGAATTTTGAAATTTTTGGGTTTTGAGCAGGTTTTCAAAAATTCGCTCACAGGGCTCGCCATCGGCGGCGGCAAGGGCGGCGCGGATTTTGACCCCAAGGGCAAATCTGAAATGGAAATTATGCGCTTCTGCCAGGCTTTTATGAGTGAGTTGTTCCGGCATATCGGGGCTACCATTGACGTGCCCGCTGGCGACATGGGCGTGGGCGGCCGCGAAATAGGCTATCTTTACGGTCAGTACAAGCGCCTTACCTGCAGTTACGAAGGTGTGCTTACGGGCAAGAATCTGCTTTTTGGCGGATCATTGGCGCGTACTGAAGCCACGGGATACGGGGCGGTTTACTTTGCGCAGAGCATGCTCGACGCCAGAGGAAAAAGCCTTGAAGACAGAACATGCGTGGTTTCCGGCGCTGGCAATGTGGCCATCTATTGCTGCGAAAAGCTCTATCAGGTCGGCGCCAAGCCCGTCACCGTGTCTGATTCACGCGGGATGATTCATGATCCTGAAGGGATCAAGGTTGACGTGCTCAAGCAGGTCAAAGAAGTTGAGCGCGCGTCCTTGAGCCGCTATGCGGAGATCGTCCCTTCCGCCGTGTACACCCCGACAAGCGGCTACCCTGAAGGGCGCAATGCCGTGTGGTCCGTACCCTGCTTTGCGGCCTTTCCCTGCGCGACCCAGAACGAGCTGAACCTTGAAGACGCCAAGGCTCTGCTCGCCAATGGCTGCCAGTGTGTGGCTGAAGGCGCAAACATGCCCTCCACCCTGGACGCCATGCATGCATTCCTTAAGGCCGGCATTTGTTACGGCCCCGCCAAGGCGGCCAATGCGGGCGGTGTTGCCACCAGCCAGCTTGAAATGGCCCAGAATGCCAGCATGCAAAGCTGGTCCTTTGAGGCGGTGGACAACAAGCTCCGCCAAATCATGAATAATATCTACATGAGCGCCGCTGAAACGGCAGCGGAATTCGGCGTGCCCGGCAACCTTGTTGTTGGCGCGAACATCGCGGGCTTCTGCAAGGTGGCTGATGCTATGGTGGCACAGGGCGTCTAGCAGCCTGCCCCCATCGCACGTACTGCAAAAAGCCGGAGGCCTCACGGGGCTTCCGGCTTTTTCTGTGCGCCCTTAAACTGCTTTGTGGGGGCGACCCTTATGCAAAAGGGTAGCCTCCCCCACGCCCCCACCCCCTAAAACTCTTATTGTGCCTTGGTAAATACAATGGCTTTTCTGTTAGAGCATTTTGCTTTTGAACCACTCCGTGTTTCAACGCATCATTCTGGCGAAAAACGTGGTTTTCTCCAGAATCCACGCCACTTCGTGGCGGCTGCCGCCTTCGCGTCAGCAGAGCAATTTCAAAGTGAAATTGCTCTAGGGGCGCAGTGTTTTTTTGATGATTTCAAGGCCGCGTGAAATTTCTTCATGCGTCAGGTGCGAATAGCCAAGAATTATCTCGTTGGCATGGCTGCCGTCACCATTCAGGGAATAGCGTTCCACCGGATACACCTTCACGCCCCTGGCATAAAGCGTTTCCGTCACTGCATCTGAAAACGCAATGTCTGCAAAGCTGGCCACAAGATGAAGGCCCGTCGCCTGCCCTCTGACTGTCACCGCCCCGCCAAAAGTTTTTGCCAGGCATTGCAGCAAATGATTCCTTTTACGGGCGTAGATTTTCTTCATTTTCCAGATATGCCGCTCAAGCTCGCCCTTGCTGATGAATGCTGCAAGCGCATATTGCGACAGGGCATCGGTATGCACATCCATATATCTTTTTTCTCTTCTCCAGTCGTCCATCATGCTCTCTGGAATGAGCGCAAATCCGAGGCGTAAGGCCGGGGAAAGAATTTTACTGAAAGATCCCAGATAGATCACCATTTCAGGATCAAGTTCATAAAGCGCACTTGTGGGCGCGCCCTCATAGCGAAACTCGCTGTCGTAATCGTCTTCAACCACGGCGCAGGACATTTCGCGGGCAAAGCGCACAAGGGCCTGACGCCGCTGAATGGGTAAAATCGCGCCCAGGGGGTATTGATGAGATGGGGTCGTATACACAAAAGCCACGTCTGCCCCTGGCGCTGCAAGAAATTTCTGCAAGGCCGACACATCCATACCCTGTGCATCCACGCCAACACCTTGTACGCGCAGTCCAGCGCGGTTCACTACCGCCGCCATCCCAGTATGCGCGGGATCTTCCACAAAGACGACGTCACCCTTTTTGCGCAGCAAGCGGGCAACAAGGCTCAGCCCCTGGGTTGAACCCGAGGTTATCATGACACGGCGCGGTGACACCTTGATTCCCCGCATCCTGAAAAGATACGCCGCGATGGCCTCACGCAATTCCCATACGCCTTCCGCCTCGCCATAGCGGAAAGAAGTTGAAGGCAATGATTCGGAGACGCGTGCGTAAATTTTCGCCCATTCCTTTTTGGGGAAAGCCTCCAGATCCGGGATGCCTGAGCGAAAACTGATATGCGCGCTGTGCTGCCCTTCGCCCGAATGACGCTCGTCAGCACAAATCCGGGCTGGAGCATCAGCGACAGACGTTCGCGCCATGACGACAATACCCCGCGCAACCGTTGTGCCCGATCCCTGGCGGGTTTCCAGATAGCCTTCGGCAATCAACTGGTCATAGGCCTCCAGAACGGTGCTTCGAGCAATGTCCAGATCTTTGCCAAGCGCCCTGCTGGACGGCAGCCTTTCACTTTCGCGCAACATACCAGAAAGAATAAAGAATTTAATTTTTTCATACAACTGCCGCGAGACAGGCACCCTGCTTTTTTTGTCTGGCGTGAACCACATATGTTCTCCTGAAAAAGTGGTCTGGCAATATTCGGCAAAAAGTGGATCTGTTAAATACCATTTTTCATCAATATATGCAGATCTGGCAGAGAGCAAGAAGTCTCATGGCAGTGGCCAAAATTCAGCCATTGAAAAACTGCAAGGCAATCAACAACTATGTCAGGTGAAAATGGACAGACAGATGGAAGCGTACTGCTACCTTGCCATGGCAATGATCATTGCTGGCAGCGCGGTTGTGGCGGGCAAGATAATTGTTTCGGACATCCCAATTTTTCTTGGCGCAGAGCTGGGCATTGCCTTCAGCCTGCCATTTCTGCTTTTTCCCGCACTGCGTCGCCGTAAAGCACCGTGGCCCTCAGACCGTAAAACACACATGATTCTTTTTGGCCAGGGACTTTGCGGCGTTGTACTTTACCGTGTTTTCATGTTCTGGGGGTTACAGCACACCTCAGCAACGACGGCGGGTCTCATTGGCAGCACGGCCCCGGTGCTTATAGCTTTTCTGGCGGTACTGCTGTTGCGCGAAAAGCTGCCCGGTTCCCGGCTTGCGGGTGCGGCATGTGTTTCCATAGGCATCATTGCCATGAACATCATGCCATTTCTTGAAAATGCAGCGGAGGCCGGGGCCACCCTGCTTGGGAATTGTCTTGTGCTGGCGGCGATCCTGTGTGAATCCCTGTTTTCGGTTATGAGTAAATCCCTGTGCCAGCCCATGTCCGCACTGCTCCGAACAACCTTGGTTTCACTGTACGCGTTTGCCTGCCTGCTGCCATTGGCGCTGTACGATGCGCTTGGTTATGATTTTGCGCTCATGAACACGTCGTCCATAGTATGTGTGGCATACTATGGTTTCTTTGTTTCTTTTCTTTCCTATGTGTTTTGGTTCAAGGGCGTAGCCGAAGTGCCTGCCGGAGTGGCTGGATCATTTACCGGACTTGTGCCCTTAAGCAGCATCTTTTTCTCCTGGCTTGTCTTGCACGAACACATAGAGTTTATTCATTGGATCGGCCTTCTTTTTGTTTTGACAGGAATATTATTTTCCTGTGCCTCTGACGCACTGCTGGGTGCAAGAATATCACCCATCAGGACTCCCCCCAAAACACATGTTTAAAGCATCCCCGCCAATGAGCGTTGGACAGCATAAAAAACTTCGCCCTGCCTGGCTCTGGAAGTGAAACAAAAAAGCCAGCAACCTGATCAAAATAATAGCTGCAAGTGCAGCCATTTCAGTTGATGACCAGAAAATCAGAAACCACCCGCAACGTGCAGGTGGTTTCTGGTTTTCAAAAATGTCCGTTAGCTTATGGCAGGGATCCCGTATCAGCACAGACCTCTAAGCCGCTTGATTGCCTCTTCCGTGTCTTCGGGCGAACCAAAGGCGGTCAGGCGCACATACCCTTCGCCGGAAGCGCCAAAGCCTGCGCCAGGTGTGCAGATCAGGGCAACCTGCAATAATCTGTCAAAGAATCCCCAGGAATCCGTATCACTGGGCACGCGCACCCATATATAGGGAGCGTTCACGCCGCCATACACGGAAAGGCCCATATCGCTCACGGCAGTGCGCAACATGTCGGCATTACGCTGATATCCTGCGATCACCCCCATGATTTCCTTGTGTCCCTGTTCGCTGTACACAGCCTCGGCCGCGCGCTGAACAATATAGGGGCAGCCGTTATATTTGGTGCACTGGCGGCGATTCCACAGCGCATTGAGGCTGACCTTGCCACCTTTGCCGTCGCTGATCTGCAAGGCCTTTGGCACCACGGTATAGGCGCAACGCAGACCGGTAAATCCGGCCGTTTTTGAGAAACTGCGAAACTCAACGGCCACTTCCTGCGCGCCCTCAAGCTCATAGATGCTGTGCGGCACATCAGCGTCAGTGATAAAGGCTTCATAGGCCGAATCATACATGATGACGCAGCCTTCACGCCGGGCATAGTCAACCCAGCCCTGCAAGGCCGCCCGTGAAAGCACCGTTCCGGTGGGGTTATTGGGATAGCAAAGGTAGATCAGATCCGGCCGCACCTTGGGAAAGTCAGGCACAAAGTCGTTTTCTTTCACGCACGGCAGATAGACAATGTTGCTCCACTGCTTGCCTTCCATCTCCCCGGAACGCCCAGCCATCACATTAGAGTCTACATAGACGGGGTACACGGGGTCTGTGACAGCCACAAGGCTGTCTTGGGCAAAAAGCTCCTGAAAATTGCCCACATCGGGCTTGGCCCCGTCGCTGACAAAAACCTCATCGGCACTCAGGTTCACGCCTCGGGCCTTGTAGTCATACTCAACAATAATGTCGCGCAAAAAGGCATACCCCTGCTCGGGCCCGTAACCATGAAAATGCGCGGCATCGCCCATTTCATCCACAGCCGTGTGCAGCGCGTTGATAACGGCAGGCACAAGGGGGCGCGTAACGTCGCCAATACCCAGACTGATGACGCGCTTGTCGGGGTTCGCCTCCTTGAAGGCAGCCACCTTGCGGGCAATGTCGGCAAAAAGGTAGTTGCTTTGCAACTTGAGAAAATTGCTATTTACGATAGTCATTTATGGCCCCTGTGATCAGATATAATATTCTCCGGCAAAGACGGTTACTGCTCCGCCGGTCATGTGCACATGGTTGCTGTTTTCATCCCAATGGATTTTCAGCGTTCCGCCCTTGAGTTCCACCTCCACGTCGCGCCCGGTATAACCATTGAGCACGCAGGCCACAGCAACGGCGCACGCGCCTGTACCGCAGGCCAGCGTTTCTCCCGCGCCGCGCTCCCATACACGCATACGCACCTTGGTGGATGAAATAACCTCGACAAATTCCGTGTTCGTGCGCTTGGGGAACAGGGGGTGGTGTTCAAAATCCGGCCCCATGCGGGGCAAATCCAGATCATCAATGCCCTTCATGAATATAACGGCATGCGGGTTGCCCATGGACACGGCGGTGATTTCATACAACTGGCCGTTCACATCCACAGGATGAGCCACAAAGCGCTGCTGGCCGCCGTCTGGCGATGCCTCTGTAAGCACGGGGATTCTTGAAGGGGTCAGTTCGGGTTCGCCCATGTCAACAGTAGCGCCGCAGACTTCGCCAGCCTCAAACAGCAGACGCACAACCTTCACGCCAGCGCCTGTCTCGACCGTGATTACGTCTTTAACCTGAATGCCGTGGTCGTATACGTATTTGCCAACACAACGCACTGCATTTCCGCACATTTCCGCCTCAGACCCGTCAGCATTGAACATGCGCATGCGAACATCGGCTGATGCCGAGGGTAAAATAAGCACAAGTCCGTCCGAACCAACGCCAAAATTGCGGTTACTAATTTTCCGGGCGAGCTCGCCAGGACTGTCAACGCGCTCTTCAAAGCCATTGACATAGACATAATCATTGCCGATGCCCTGCATCTTCGTAAAGCGCAATGCCGCAGCCATATATTTCTCCTTTCCTGTCAAATCAAAAGCGTACACGCCTCAAGAAAACATTTTTGACTATATATTGAATAACTAAATTATTCTGAATCAAAATAAAAGTAAATATGGGGCTTACGACGCCACATGAAAAAGGTGGAGAGCCGCCAGACTCTCCACCTTGTGGCCACCGGCCTTCGCCGTCCGTTGCGGCGAACGGCGAGGCCCGTGGCTCCCTGCGGCTTGCCGCAGAGGCCGATGACAGGGAGACCACCTTCCCCCCCGGGATGAGACTCCTGTCATCAACTTTCTGGAAATGCGCTACGCGTCATTGTCCTCCGTGCGGTTGAACGGTATGAGACGCTCACTGTTCATCAACACTGATGTCTAGTGCACCCACAGCAGTTCTTCGTACTTGGGCAGCACCCACAAGGTGTCGTCCACGATGCCTTCAAGGG
>Ga0265295_1009475_pt1 | contig 10398 bp, 5 predicted proteins | sample Munlansysbiofilm_FD_192503 | JGI IMG/M metagenome (GOLD analysis project Ga0265295, IMG submission 192503) | Leachate microbial communities from a municipal landfill in Southern Ontario, Canada - Methane capture system biofilm | ecosystem: Engineered > Solid waste > Landfill > Unclassified ... | reverse complement strand
AACATGAATATGAGGATTGAATTATAAATCTCTACCAAAAGTATGTAAGAAAGATATATAACCTAATTCTCTATCTTCATCTTTAGCTATGTTAGATTTACCTTGTATAAGGTAAACAAAAACATCATCTACCGCTTTAAAAAGTTCATGATAAAGAACTCTATAAAGCCTAAAATAGATTCTTAATTCTTCAGCTATAGAAAAGACAAACTGTCTGTGTGGGACATTCAAACATTTCTTAGCAATTTCATTGGCACGTCTTTCTCTATATATCTTACCACAAGAAGCACAAAATCTTGAATGACAAGATAAACCAGATATGTGGTAATGATTACAAGTAGGACATTCATAAAAGACATAGCCATAAGAAAAATCTTTACAAGCAATCATTCTGTTAACATTATTAATGATAGAATCTCGAATATCTAGATGGCCATACAATTCTAGAAACTTATGCCAATATCTTACAAAAACATCTTTTATTGTGTGCTTGTTTCTTAATTCTCTTGCATATGGTGCGTTACCGATTTTGTGAATGGTATTTTCGTAAACATGTTTACCAGCTTTAGCAGCTGTAAGCAGCTGCAATTTATAAGCATCTTGTTTTGCATATTCATAAACATTCATATGTTTATTTTATCAAATAATTTACTTTCAAAAAAGAGGCTTTAGCCTCTTTAGTTGAAAAACTTGTTTTTCATTTTTTTAATTGTTTTTTTAAAATTCTGTATTTATTACAAAAAGTATGACATATACGCCGTTGTTATTTTAGATTAATTGGGGTATATTAATAACAAATAATACATTATTAGTGATTCTTTTTTTAAGATAGCTAATCTGTTATTTGCTTTTACATACTCCAAGAACGGAGAAAACTTATGTTAAAAAAATTTACTTTAGTAATACTTTTAGTATGTATGGTGGGTTATGATTCTTTCTCCTGAAAGCATCCTTCTGTAAAATCTTGAATCACAAATCCCATTACAGAAGGTTTCTACCTTAATTTTATATTCTCTTCTTAATTCATCGATTAATTCGATGTAATTTCTAGTATTTTCTTCCATATTTATGCAAAACGGGCCTCTCAGGCCCTTTATAACCTCCTTGATTCGTTATATGATATTGTTGAAAGGAGAAGATGAAAAAGATAATCGCATTACTACTTGTAATGGTATTGTCTTTATTCTGTTTATCGGGTGTTTTAACTCAGAATCCATCACCGTCAATCAATTCGTCAATGGTTATGGATGGTCCTGGGGATGTACCACCTGATGTATTACCTCCAACTGTTACTCCGTGATTATTATATAACAGAATTTAAGATAAATACATTGAGTAGTCGAAAATAGTAGACTAATAATCTACATTTTCGTACGAGTGATTACATATCATCTATCAGGTATTATGAATAGAGAAACGAGAATGAACGAGATTGTAAATATAGAATTAGATGGTATTTCCAGGACAATAATGGAATATTCTACTGATCAATTCATAACAAGTTATGCAGAAAAACTGTGTAAAAACGAATTTAAAAATAATCCAGTCTTTTTAAAATCTTTAGTCGACCGGATTAAGATATGGTATGACAACAATATTAATGATATTCAGAAGAGTCAATATGTTCAACATAAAGAACTACATCAGAAGAGTTATGAAATTATTTTGGAACTTTCAAAACTGATGGAAGAATGAATCCGATAATTTGATATTCTCATCAATAAAATTTAGGATAACCAAAAGGAGAAAAGAATATGAGTGATAACCATAGAATCAAGATCTTGTTAGTAAAGAAAGATATAGATGACCCTGATGAGAAATTGTTTAAGTACGAAAAAGGGGATACGAATTATCCTGTACAATTATTTCTATATGATGAAGATGAGACAGTCTTGTACTATAGGGCATATGGAGGAAGAAATCCAGGATGGTTTAGAACCTATTTAGGAAAAGATAAAACAGATGCAAATCTGGTTGTTTCATATGCAATGGGACTAATTTTTAGGACAATAGAATATAAAGGAGAAAATCGGAAATTCGCCATTACTTTTGGAGCAGGAGACAATATGCTTGATATGGAGAAATTCGAGGATAGGTTTGGCATGAAGATTGTACTGAATCTAGCAGATAAAATCTATTCGGTTAACAAGAAAAGCGTAAGCAGTACAATGTCAAGATCAAAGGAAAGTGCAACTCACGAACAGACCCTTAATGAGTTTGTGTTTGATATTGAGCAAGATTTGTTGTATGGAGTGACTGTTAAACCAAAATCAAATGATTTCGCTATTGGAAACATGTCTGGCCGCGAATCGCTTTCATTGGTTACACATTTTGGATTTGAAGACCTAAATATACTTCTAGAAAAATGCATGAATACATATGAGGAAGATACATACAAAGAAGAATATAGCTTCATAGATAACATGAAAGAAATTACAGAGAAGAATCCATTGATACCAAAAATCTACGACGAGATTCTCAAAGCTTTTTTTGCAGAAGATACTGGTAAGGTTTGGTTTTCAGTCCCTGAGGACATAAACTGGGATGTTTTTGAAACATTTTCGCTATATAGAGGAAATGCCACTGAGAAGAATCTTGCTTCAGCAATAAATGTTGATTCAATTGATTATGATGTAGTTCATGAATTCTTGGAACCATATTCTAGCGAGATTGAGAAACTGGAAATTCTTAAGAATTTCAAAGTCAAAATAAATTCAAGTGATGGTAGTTTGGACCACATCAAGTGGAAAGTATTCAATTGCATGTACGCATCAGTATTAGTGGATGATTCACAATATGTTTTAAATGATGGAAGAATTTTTGAAATTCGCAAGGAGTTTTACAGACAATATGAAGGGGAGTATGAAAAACTGGACGTTTTCCCTGCTTTGATGCCATATACCACCGAAAAAAACGAAGCTGAATACAATAAAAATGTATATGAAAGCAACAAGGATAAATATATTTTACTAGATCATAGAGAGTTCAGTGAGTCTGGGCGTAAATTTGAAATTTGTGATTTGTTTGACAAAGAGGAAAAAGCATTTATCCACATCAAAAGGTACGGAAGTTCTAGTGTTCTAAGTCATCTTTTTTCTCAAGCTGCTGTTTCTGCTGATATATTTAGTAGTTATCAATATCATGACAAAATTATTGAGAAAATGAATGCTGAAAACACGGGAGATAAGTTAGATTCACTTTCAAGTTTCGAGTGCAATGTAATTATGGGTATTGTTACAAGTAAGGAAATACCAGTTTCAGGAAAGTCTCATATTCCATTCTTTAGTAAAGTGAATGTAGTAAGAACAGTAAATCAAATCAAAAAATGGGGTTATTCAAAAGTTGGATTAACATTCATTAGTTACAAGAAATAGAAAAAAGGAGAAATTGAAAATGGTAATCAAAGTTAAGAATCTTAAAGGCACAGGATCAAATGCAAGGGAAATTACTGGTACTTGGCTAGAGTATTGGGAAGAACAAAAGGGTAGAAAAGCAGAAAAATGCTTTGCATATGATGAAAATTTGACAAAAGACAGAAGCAAAACCGATGGGCCAGACAGACCAAGTCAATATTGTGTTAAGAGAAACTAGAATTAATACATATTAACAAGCACGTGCAAACGTGTATTTTGTAAAGAAAAAAATACAAAAAAGGGAGAAAAGAACTATGTTTAGAAAAATTGTAACTGTTTTACTTTGTTTGTTTATGGTGGCAGGAAGTGTTATTCCACAAAACAATCAAATTGTATATGGTTTTGATTCATATGACGATAATGTATCAGGTAATTCAGCAGATACGGTGAATTATCCTACAACTACTGACTCTAATTTTGATGCAAGTAAGATTGCGATCGAGAGTGAGATTATATCTGAGAGAACAGCAAACACAAAAACGTTCAGAAAAGTAGATGGATCATATGAGGTAGCGATTTATAATGATGTGATACATTACTATGAAGATGGACAGTGGAAAGAAGTAGATAACAGTCTCATAGATGATGGTGATTCTTTGGAAAACACTGCAAATTTATTCAAGTTGAAATTTCCGAAAAGTCTTGATGATGAAAAACAAATCAAGTTAACTTTTGGTGACTATAGTGTTGATTGGAATTTATTAGACATTAAATCTTCCACAATAGATTATGACGATTCAGAATTAACACGTACAAACATAAAAGAAGTAGTTAATACTAGCCAATCAATTATTTATACGAATATACAAAATAATGTTGATGTTGAATATATTGTGTCAGGTAGTCAAGTTAAGGAAAATATTATTCTCAACAGATACATAGAAAATTTTAGCATGACATTCGAATATAAGTTGAAAAACTTATCGTTAAAAGAAGATTATGAGGGTAATATTGTATTCATAAATGATGAAAATGAAGTGGTTTTTACTTTTATTGACTTTTTCATGTTTGACAATAAGACAAATGAATCTAACTCAATTGAATATCAATTGATTGAAACTGGTAATAAGACATATGAAATTACAATTATCCCTGACGATAAGTGGCTTAGTACTGCATGCTATCCAGTTACTATTGACCCAAGTATTGTTCTTGAAACAAATAACACAAACATTAGAGATAAGTATGTTTATGGAACAAGTGGTAGCAGTTCAACGGCTAATTATATTAAAGTTGGGTATGATGGGACATATAAGTATAGAAGCTATATTGAATTTGCAATAGATACTTTACCAGAAGATGTTATAATTAATTATGCTCATCTTCAATTAAATTTGTATACACATTATGTGGTTAATACAACTCAGATATCTGCTAGAATGGTTAATCAAACTTCTAGCTTTGATTCCATTAGTGGGCAATATCTAACAGATGTTAATGATGAAATTATAGATTATTTTTATGTTTTACCATACGGTGGTTCAAACGAAGAATATATACTTAATGTCACTAAGGCAATATATTCTTGGTATGAAGATGGCGTTAGTGATGGAGTAATTGAGCTTAGAACAGAAGATGAAAGTGTAACAGATTATGCGTATTTTGATTCGCTAGAATATTCTACTGTGACTGGTCCTAGATTAACAATAGGATATACTAACTCTGAAGGGATAAAAGACTATTGGACATACAGTTCACAGCAAGTGGGAGAATATTCCACCGGTTATGTATCTGATTATACTGGATTATTATCAGTTGTAAGGAATGACTTGAGTTTTGAGACTGAAAGACAAACGCTATCATTAAGTTTTGGTTACAATATTTTAGATAGAGATACAAATATTGGGTATGGCTCTGGCTGGAATATTATTTATAATTCGTATGTTAAGTATGATAGTAACTTAGGGCTTTACTATACTGTAGATTATACGGGAAATATGGTATATTATCATTCGATTACATGTGATAGTCGGTTTGAAACATCTTATCCGGGAGTGAATTATTGCTATATTGCAGAAGATGGTTCTGGAGATATTCTTGTAAGACAGTATGGTTATGGGTACTTTGGAGGCCAATTTATACAAACGCCTGATAACATTAGACAGATTTATAACACATCAGGATATCTTACATCAATAAGAAACGAAGAGACAAATCAGTCAATCTATATTACTCGAGATGGTACAAATCCAGATAGAGTAACCAAAATTAAAGATATGTCAAATAACGAGATTAACATTACTTATAACTCATACGGAATTTCTACTGCCATATTAAGTGTATACCAGGATAGTTCTTATTCTCATGAATTAGAAAAAATAGTTTATACTTATGAATATGTTTCAGATTATAATATTTATTCTCAAAGTACGATATATCACTATAAAGATTATGATAATAATGATTCATTTTCTCTAGATGACTATCTTTATTATGATTATGATAACAATGGTAGAGTAGAAAGAATTTATATGTCCGGCCAAGATAAAGTTGAGTATTTCTATAATACAACAACCAGTCAGGTAACAAAAATAAAATCATCTTATAATGGAGCGTATTTTTCAGAGATAGATTATACTTACAATTTAAAAGAAACGATTATTACAGATCAAAATGATGATTTTTTAATATATAAATTTGATGATTTTGGCCATACAGTAAATATTTTAGACAGTGATGGAACCGCTCAATATTATAAATATTTGAACATATTTAGTTCTGAAGATACAAATGGAGTAGAATACTTAATTATTGATGGTGAACCCAACTATAAAATAAATCATGCACTTGTGTCTCAATCGAATCCTCAATCAAATCTATTTAATCCAATAAACAATCATGGATTTGAATATGATAGTTCATGTATGGATATAAGCTGGGTTTATGTAGATGATTATGGTGAATTAAGAGAATTAGATAAAGACGATCACTCAGATGATAAATCTTTATATGGAAATTATTCTGCTAAATTAAGAGGATACTCATCAGATTATGGGCGTTTTGAACAAACAATAATACTTGACTCTGGGGCATATACATTGACCGGATATGTTCTTAATGAGGCTTCAAACAGCAATGTATGGTTAGATGTAGATGGGGAGGATTATGGTGGGTCAATAACATACGTCTCAAACGATGGGGAATGGACAAAAGTTACCATCACTTTTGGTGTTTATACTGATGATACTGAGATAACAGTATCGTTGGTTAACCACTCAGTTGGTTTAGCGTATTTTGATAACATTGAAATATATGAAGGATTTATTGATAATCGAACAAACATGATTGACAACGCTTCGTTTGAAATGACAGGAACAATTGAAGATCTTCCTGGTTGGTTCTTGAGTGACTTGAGTTATGTTTCTCGTGTCAATACTGAAATTTTGAACAATGATTATTTTGAAAGCATACTTGGAGATTATGCAGTAGAAATCGAAGGTTCTGGTTTAGAAACAAGATCAGCGGTCACAAGTATTTCTGATTTTCTAGATACCTCAGTTCTTGAGGAACAAGGTCAACTAGTAGTAGGAGCTTGGACATTATCTGATGGGACTCCAACGACCATTACTTCAGATAATTACATCTATGGAAATGATAGATTTTTAAGGGTTCGAATCGATTTTGTTGATTCAGTAACATATATATATGGACCTACATACGAGAGTACTATTATTAAAAGTGAATATATTGTTTTTGACACATCAGTTGAAGGATGGCAATATCAGTATGCTGAAGTAACAATGCCTGATGAGAATACATATTGGATTAATGTGTTCATGGAATATAAGGGCGAAGGGTCAGTCTACTTCGATGGACTTCAAATTTTCTACGAAAATTCATACACAAATTACGAGTACGATGAGTACGGTAACTTAACAGCTATTCAAACTTCAAGTGGCGATAGAACTGAATACCAGTATGATGAATTAAAAGACTATGCTTCAACACCAACTGAAATTGATTTACCAGATGATACTACAGTTGAGTTATCAGAGAACACAAGCAGTTTAATTGACGAGGTTACATACAATAACGTTTCATCATCACCAACCTACAATTCTTATGGTCAGGTAACCCAAATGTCTATAGGTGATGAAACAACATATTTCACTACATCTACTGCTTACACCCATTTTAGTCAATATACTTTAACAAAAACAGATGAATTTAGTAACACAACTGATTATTATAATGATACTCTTAACGGATTGCTTGAAGCAATTGAAAACGCTAAGGGTCAAGATACTCACTATATATATGATAGTGAGGGTAAACTAATTAAAGTAGTATCTTGTGATGATTATGAAAACTATTCAGCTGGCGAAGAAGATGCATTGGTTGAATATATGTACGATAGCAAAGACCGTCTATGGAAGATAGTACTGGATGACGATTACTACTATGAAATTGGATACGATAATCAAGGAAGAATTAGTCAGATATCCGTGAATACAACTCCATTAATGAGTTATACTTATGAAATGGATGGGACATTTTATACTGATAGACTTTCTGAGCAGACCTATGGCAATGGGGATGTTCTGAAATTTACCTACAATGACAAGGATCAAATTGAGAACATTCAATTTAAGGAGTCTGGCGGTTCTTTTGTGACTAGATTCTCATATGAGTATGATGATTTTGGTCGAATCGCAGTGTATAATTTATTCGAAAACGGCTCAATCGTAGCGAGTGAGTATTATACTTACGATTCAAGCGGTAACCTAATTCAAGCCGTTGATGAAGAAGGAAATATTATCAAGTATATTTATGATGATTCAGGTAACTTAACATCGCTATATTTCGAAATTGATGGTAATGAATCGACAACGAATTATTCTTACAATGAATGTTTTGAATATAGTGGCGATGTATGTATTCAAACTTCCAGCTTATATGATAATACCGAATATACAACGCAATCTAATCTTGATGTGTTGAAAGATTATCACTATGAAGATGATGCCTTATATCGTCTGGAGTATATTAATTTAACATGGAGTACTTTCAATATTCAACAAAACTTTGTGTATTCAGGAGATACAACAAGAATTTATGAAATTACATATGAAATTAATGGGACTGGTATTGATTATAAATATAGATATTATTATGATTCTTTAGGCAATATCACTAAAGAATATTATTACGAAGGAACAACTGTAAAACTATACAGGAATTATGAATATGATGAATTGAATCAGCTAATCGTCGAAGATAGTAGAGATTATTCTTATGGAACATCAACATTATCAGATACTAATTTCACAAAATATTATTACTATGATTCAAGAGGAAATAGAACTGATGTAAAAACGTTTCTATATGATCAAAATGATTTAACAAACCCCACTATACCATCCTTCTACTTAAATAATAGTGGTAATTTTGATGCCGTTATGTTTTATAATGGACTAAAAGATTATCAAGATATTTACTCCTTAAATGTTGGGGAGACTCCTTCGTTAACATTTGTATATTATGATTTTTTGGATGTTCAACATGAATTTCCTTTAACGGGGATGTCTATTGAATTGACTTACAACAACCTTGATACATCAATAGAAGGATATTACTACAGAATATATCATGCAACATATGGGGACTATGATTTAACATTTAAAATTGTATTTGAAGTTGGAAATCCAGAACCATATAATACAATACCACAAGAACACATCCATTATAATTTCAGTTCAACTTGGGAAGATCAACTTTTTAGTTATGGCGAAATTGAATACATAAATGGAATTCCTCAAACTGAAGCGACTATTCAAGAATATACGTATGATAGTCAAGGAAACCCAACAGAAATCACAAATTTCGTATATAATGGAGTCACATATGACTATGCAATTTTAGCTTGGAGCGGAAGAGAATTAACGAATATTTATGTCATGTCTAGTAGCGGCTACCCTGTTTATCGAATTGAGTATACTTATAATGACCAAGGGTATAGAATACAAAAAGAGTTTTCAACTTTTAATGGATCTGGATTTACTATCAATCAAACAATAGATTATGAATTAATTGATGATAAAGTTGTATACGAAACTGATGGAAGTTATGGTATACTATACACATATGATTATGACGGAACTCTGATTAGTTTCAACTATGATTCAGACATAAGCGATCAAAATAGTGGCTCTGAATATTTCTACATCCGTAACCAAATGGGTGATATTACTCATATTGCGACTAGTGATGGTACAGTAGTTGTACACTACATTTATGATGCATACGGTCAAATTATCGATACTGAAATTACAGCTGGATACAGTGCGATAGCAGATGCGAATCCTTATAGATATCGTGGCTATCTATTTGATTCGGAAATTAGCATGTATTACCTAAACAGTAGATATTATAATCCTGAAGTTGGTAGATTTATTAATGCTGATGGAAAGGTGGGTGCGTTAGGCAAATTAAACGACGTTAACTTGTTTGCATATTGTGCCAACAATCCGATAAATAACATTGATCCAAATGGATATAAGTTTAAGTTTGGGAATATTCTAAAAGCTGTAGCTACGGTAGCGATAGTTGTAACTTTAACAGTAGCTGCTGTTACAGTAGGTGGCCCAGTTTTAGTGGATGCCGCAATAGGTGCAGCTGTAGGTTCAATTGTGGGTGCCGGGATAGGATACTCTAAAAATGGCATAGATGGCGCGATTAACGGTGCACTTATAGGTGCTGGAGCAGGTGCTGCAATTGGTGCTGCAATTGGCGCATGCTATGGTTTAGCAACTGGTAAAGAGTTGATTGGATCATCAGGAAGAGTTTTTTGGTCAGGTATAGGTCCAGAGAAAGCGGCTGAATGTGCAACACAAGTTAGCGGAAAAACTTTAGAACAAACATTCATTGGAAAAGTACTTACTAAAGTAGGTTATAATAAAATTACTGCTCCCCTGTGGAAAATAGCATCTGCAGGTTATGCTATGGGGGCGAGAGGAACTACTTATGTTTTTAGAACTGCCACTAT
>Ga0265295_1009474_pt1 | contig 10399 bp, 12 predicted proteins | sample Munlansysbiofilm_FD_192503 | JGI IMG/M metagenome (GOLD analysis project Ga0265295, IMG submission 192503) | Leachate microbial communities from a municipal landfill in Southern Ontario, Canada - Methane capture system biofilm | ecosystem: Engineered > Solid waste > Landfill > Unclassified ... | reverse complement strand
CGTCGCGGAGCGTCTCACGCCGTAACCGGTGTGACCCGCTAGGGCCTCTCGCACCTCAGGACGGTCGGCATGATTCTCAAGGGTTGTGGCCTCTTCTTCGGTGTCGGCGAGAACGGCGCCGTCCGAGCCTATGAGTGTGAAGCGAACGTCACTGCCTAAGGCGAGATCCGACAGCGTCTGATCTAGTGGACCCGAGGTGATTGAGATGGCAACAGTGCTTGTTCGTGCGACATCGGTCAGACGCATCCGTTGTTGAGAGCGCACCGCGTCGTTGAGGGGGTCGAACAGGCTCCACGCCCACGTGCCGGCAAAGAGGGCGATGACAACGGTGAAGCCGATCAGCAGTCGCAGCCGATAACTGGAGGTTCCATGGCTTGGCCGAATCACAGCGTCTCTTCCTTAGGGCGAGCCTCGAAGCGGTATCCGGCTCCATGCACGGTATGAATGTAGTCGAAACGGGACGGCTCTTCGATCGCCTGGCGCAGGCGTCGGATATGGACGTCTATGGTTCGGGACGAGGGGAGATGCTCATAGCCCCAGACTTGGTCGGCAAGTCGCTCTCGCGACATCAGCCGCCCACCGTTCTTTGCGAGTGCGACAAGTAGCTGAAACTCCTTGAGGCGCAGCGTCGCCGGGACTCCTGCGACGGACACGGTGAGCTGTCCAGACTCTATCCGCAGGTCACCGATCTCGATGATTTCTTCGCTTTCCACAAGAGATCTGGTGCGCACTCTTCGAAGGTTTGCGCGGACACGGGCAAGAAGCTCCTCCATCGAGAAGGGCTTGCTGATGTAGTCGTCAGCTCCGGCGTCCAGACCCTTGATGGTGTCTTGCTCGCTATCAAGTGCAGTGACCATGACGATGGCAACGTCTGAGTTGCTGCGGCGTATCTCCTCCGCGAAGCGGTAGCCGTCGAGTCCGGGAAGCATCAGGTCCAGCACGATCAGGTCGGGCTTGTCCGCGAGGGCCATCTTCAAGCCTTCAAGGCCGTCTTCGGATGCGGACACATCAAAACCACTGCGGCGAAGCCCGTACTCCACCGTCTGCCTGATGATCGGATCGTCTTCTACCACAAGGATGCGAGTCATGTAGCTTCCGCCTTTCTGTGCGGCTACATTCTGACACCCACAGCGGGTCATGCGAAATAGATGACACAAAGAGTTAACAATCGAGCCCGACATGTAACAACGGTGCAACCACTCGACGCCTGGGGGCCTCTACCGTTGCTGGTGCAGCACCCCTGACGACGATTGAAGGAGCGTGGAATGGATATCAAGAAGCGGATGGTGTTGGGTGTCGCGCTAACGATGCTTCTCGGCGCGTTGCCTCTGTCCGGCTGCTCCGCAGGCACGACTGCGGGGGGCGATACCTCTGAACTCGAGGGCACGATCGACATTCAGGGGTCTGACACCCTTCTGAACGTAGCTACTGCCTGGAGCGAGATTTTCATGGATGAGAACCCTGGCGTGGACATCTCTGTGCAGGGAGGTGGCTCAGGCACGGGCATCGCCGCTCTTCTGAATGGCACCGTTGATTTCGCGATTGCTTCACGTGATATGAAGGACGAGGAGCGAACGGAAGCCGAGGCCCAGGGCATCGATCCGGTGGAGCACAAGGTCGCGCTCGACGCGATAGCCGTCATCGTCAATCCGGACAATGGTGTCGATGAGCTGACCATGGCGCAGCTCGGTGAGATCTTCCGGGGCGAGAAGGCCAACTGGAAGGACTTCGGCGGCAAGGATTTGCAAATCGTACTGGTGTCGCGGGATAGCTCCTCAGGCACCTATGACTACTTCAGGGAAGAAGTCGTCGCAGCCGAGGACGAGGACGCCGAGTTCGCGCAGTCGGCGAAGCTGCTTCCGTCGAACCAGGCGATTTCGGATGAGGTCAAGGCCAACCAGGGTGCGATCGGCTACGTGGGGCTGGGCTACGTGACCGATGCCGTCAAGGTGGTTACCGTCGATGGCGTCAAGGCGTCGGTGGAGACGGCGACCGAGAACTCCTATCCCATCAGTCGTTATCTGTACATATACAGCAACGGAGAGCCGCAGGGCGTGATGGCGACATACCTCGAATGGATTCTCGGCGAAGAAGGTCAGCAGCTCGTCGCCGACGAGGGCTTCGTGCCGCTTCCGTAACCTTGAAGTCGACGAACACTCAGAAGAGACGGTCCCTGGGCCGCGCGACAACACGTCGTGCGGTCGAAACCGTCGCCAAGATTGTGATCTATGCCTGCGGATGGATCGCCATCGTCATACTGTCGGCGATCGCCCTCTTCTTGGTGATCAACGCCGTACGAGCGCTGCGCGAGGTCGGATTGAGCGAGATGCTCGCAGGGACGAAGTGGTACCCGACCTCATCTCCCGGCAAGTTCGGTATGTTGCCTCTGGTTCTCGGTTCACTCGCGGTGACTGGCGTGGCTCTGGCTGTGGCCGTTCCGGTGGCAGTCGGCGCCTCGGTATTCGTCTCTGAGTTCGCATCAGCTCGAGCCAAGGACATTCTGAAGTCGCTGGTGGAGTTCATGGCCGCCGTTCCATCGGTGGTCTACGGTCTGGTAGGCGTATCCGTGCTGATCCCGATCGTCAAGGACGTGTTCGCCCTGGACAGCGGCCTGACCGCTCTATCAGGCGGATTGGTGCTTGGCGTTATGGCCATACCGACGATTATGTCGATCTCAGAAGACGCCTTGTATGCCGTGCCATCGGATCTGCGTCGCGGCTCAGCCGCGTTGGGCAACACCCGTTGGCAGACGACCTTCAAAGTCACCCTGCCGGCAGCCAGTCCAGGCATTTTCGCCTCGATAATGCTCGGATTGGGACGGGCGATCGGGGAGACCATCGCGGTTCTCATGCTCACGGGCAACGCGGCAGTGATGCCCTCCAGCCTGTTCGACTCGGTGAGGACGATGACTGGGACGGTAGCGGCCGAGATGGGAGAAGTTGTCCAGGGCGGAATTCACTATTCCGTTCTCTTCACTGTCGGGCTGGTGCTGTTTGTTCTCACATTCGCGATCAATCTTGCAGCCGATCTCGTCCTTGAGCGGCAAAGACGCAGGTGGCGGCGATGATGCTGGGATCACGGCGAAAGCAGGCTCGCCGCGCCGAAATGGTGGCCAAGCTGACACTCGGTGCCATGGCGACGCTTGTGGTCGGCCTGGCGCTATTCATCGCTGGTTACATCGTGTACCGAGGCGCCGGCGCCATCGACTGGACCTTCTTGAGCGACATACCGAAGAACAGAGGCCGAGAAGGCGGCATCTTCCCAGTGATCGTTGGGACGTTCTACCTTGTGGCCGCAACCGCCCTGATCGCGTTGCCCGTGGGAGTGCTGGCCGGCGTGTACTTGTCGGAGTATGCCAAGCGCGGGTTCGGTACGCGTGCAATACGCCTCGCCATCACGAACATGGCTGGCGTCCCTTCGATCGTCTACGGCCTCTTCGGTCTTTCCGCGTTCGTCCTGCTCGCGGGCATCGGGCGCTCTCTCATTGCTGCTGCACTAACGCTCGCCTGCATGACGTTGCCGGTTGTGATCACCGCTACCGAGGAAGCGTTGCGACAGATTCCCCAGGACTTGCGTCAGGCGTCCCTCGCCCTTGGAGCCACGAGGTTTCGCATGATCCGCACCGTCGTTCTGCCGGCAGCTGCCCCCGGCATAGTCACGGGTTCAATCTTGGGACTCGCCCGCGCAGCTGGTGAGACAGCGCCCATCCTGTTCACAGGGGCAGCCTTTCAGATGCGGAAGGTGCCTGACTCGCCGTTCTCGCAGTTCATGGCGCTGCCGTACCACATCTACGCGCAAGTGACGTCGGTTCCGGGCTGGAGCCCACAACTCGTATGGGGCACGGCGCTGGTTCTCGTTGGCGGCGTCAGTGCCGCGAGTGTGATGGCCGGCATCTGGCGTTCGGCCCAAAGGAGAAAGATCAAGTGGTGACGATGATTCCCGCGTACAATCTGACGGGGTCACTGCCGACCCTCGATGACGAGGATATGACAGCACAACGAATCGCCGATAGCCGCTTCACGCTTGAAGATGTTTCTGTCGCATACGGTCGTGATCAGGTCGTCGAGGGCGTCAGCATGCAGATACCGTCACAGTCGGTGACTGCACTGATTGGACCATCGGGATGCGGAAAGTCAACGCTGCTTCGTTGCCTCAATCGGATGAATGACGAGCTTGGCAACGTGCATGTGAGTGGCCGCATAGCTCTCGATGGTCAGGACATCATGAGCAAGGCGATGGACCCGGTGGACTTGCGCATGCGAGTCGGACAGGTCTTCCAGCGCCCAAATCCCTTCCCCATGAGCATCTATGAGAACGTGGCATACGGTCTCCGCACCCAGGGCATTAGGGGTCGCCACGATCTTGACGCACTCGTCGAGGAGTCGCTTCGCGGCGCTGCCCTATGGGATGAGGTTAAGGCGAGCTTGAAAAAGCACGCGTTCGACCTGTCTGGCGGACAGCAGCAGCGCCTCTGCATCGCTCGAGCGCTTGCCACGAAGCCGGAAGTACTCCTGATGGATGAGCCGGCCTCAGCACTCGATCCTATTTCGACGCAGCAAATCGAGGACACTATCGCGGCGCTGAAGGACAGTGTGACGATCGTGATCGTTACTCACAATATGCAGCAGGCGGCACGCATATCAGATCAGACTGCGTTCATGCTCCGAGAGAGTCTCGATCGACCAGCCCACCTCATCGAGGTAGGGGATACGAGACAGATGTTCACTAACCCGCACGACTCGCGTACCGAGTCCTACATCACCGGTCGTTTCGGGTAGACGTACGAGGCGTACACACGAGAGCAGGTCTTCGACTGTCGGCTTGACTTGTTGATTCTTCGGGACTCCTAATCCCAAGGGCATGCTTCACTTGACACGCGAAGCAGTTGCAGGCGCGTCTATCGAGTCCGACAATTGAGCGACTACACGTCGGCACTCTCTCCCTGCCCCAGGCTTGTTGCCCAAATGCATGGTTGAAACATCCCGGGTTTGACGGAGACTCCGTCTCCAGGATTACTTGATCGTGGAGAAAGGAGTCAGCCCCCGAAGTGGACCAGTCATGCGGTCCACGGCTGTCAGGCCTTCCGCGTCTCGTTGCCCGCATGCAAGCGGTTCGCGAGCCCCATGAGAACGGCGTCCCTCTGGGCGACAGTGTCTCCCGGCGTGCCGAGCCATCGCGGATCGAGCTCGGCGTGCTGCACCACGAGCCTATAGAGCGCTGGCGCAGCGACGTAGTGCGCGCTGCGTCCGGCCCCTCTGGCTTCGAGGGCACCGGCTGCGACGAGCTTGCCCAAGTCGTGTGAGGCGGTCACCTCGGAGACGTCTGCCATCCCGCGGTAGTAACGGTTGGTGACCTCGCGTGCGAAGAAGGCGTCGTAGAGCGCATGCGTGGCGCGCTCGTTCAGGCCCATGTCGCTCACGGCGGCGTCCTGCAGCACCGTCCACAGGGCGCGTTCGGTGGTGTTGCGCAGCGAGAGCGCCTCGACCTGGGCGACCTGCGCTTGCACATGGGCCTCGACAAACGGGGTGACGTCGGTGTCAGGTGCCCACGCCGTTCCGAGACAGTCGAACGCGGAGTAGTAGTCCTCGAGGTGACGGCCCCACCACTCCTCGAGGCTGGTGAACTGAGGCAACCGGAATCCAGCGCGGTACATCGCAAGTGATGCGACGATGCGCGCAGTGCGGCCGTTGCCATCGGAGAACGGGTGGATGCCCGCCACCGACACATGCGCGAGCGCCGATGTCACCGGCCCCGGCTCATCCGTTCCTTGAAGCCACACCACCAAGTCGTCCACGAGCGATGGCACGTCCTCGGCGGGAGGGGGCAAGTAGACCTGTGCGCCGCTCGCTCTGTTGGTGAGCCAGTTCTGGGTCTCCCTGAACCGGCCTGCGCCTTTGGCGTACGAACCGCCCAACACGAGGTGGTGAAGCGAGAGCAACAGCTCACTTTGCCACTGGAACGCATCCGCGTCGGCGCGAGCGAGTACGAAGCGCATGGCATCGCGGTAGCCGTCGACGAGATCGACGTCTTCCACGGAGACGCCGGCCGGCCTGTCGCCTGCCAGGATCCGGCGGGCCTCGTCGACGGTGACCGCCACACCCTCCATGATCGTGGAGGCGGCTGTGGCTTCAGCCTCAAGGTCGCGCCGCGTCCGGCCGAGCCAGATCCGGGGGAGCGGCCCCTGCGCGTCGAGGCGGGCACGCAGTTCTTCGATCCGGCGAACGCCTGTGGCGACGGCCTCTGTGATCTCGTATCGGTACACGATGAACACCTTTCTGATTGAAGCACGAAACACTAACGTGATTATATGATTAATCACAAAGATGGCAAGAGCGGCTCCATTCTCAGCTTGGATCGGCACGTCCTGGATTTGTTGCCCGATTTGTTGCCCAAATACCTGGTACTTGTTGGTACTCGTTGGTACCTATTGGGACTCACCGCAGCTCCGCTGTACCAACGAGTCCCAACGCGTCCCAATAGTCACAAGCACAATCAGGATTCGAATTCCCTTGGGGGCACCATAAAACCGCAGGTCAGAGGCCTGAAATTCCCTGTTGCGTGCTTGAAATCGGGCATCAGATCGTGCCGTTCTGAGGGCTACGCTGAGGGCAGAACCCCAGCTCAGAGGCCATTTCTGCACAATCTTGGTGCCCAAGAATCCCTGTTGTTGAGGATCGGTCGGTCGCGTCGGCTTGGTGCCCGATTTGGTGCCCAATTGCACTCGATACTCGTTGGTCTCAACTTCCTTCTGAAGACGCCAAGCCACTTGCGTAAACCAGCGTTGAGCGCTACCTTATGAAAGTGAAATGGCGATTCAAGAAGTGACAGCCCCTGAAGATGTCTCGGCGTTCGTCGACCAGCTTCAGGCAACGGGGACTTACACGTTCTCTCACGCGGATGCGCGAGCCGCACTCCCGACGTCCGAGATAGCGGTCGACAACGCCCTGCGTCGGCTCAAGAAGCGTGGCCGCATCGTGACTCCGCGTCGCGGCTTTTACGTGGTCGTGCCTGCCGAGTACATCCCGGCTGGCTCTCCGCCACCCCCATGGTTCATCGACGATCTGATGGGCTTTCTCGGTCAGTCCTACTACGTGGGGTTGCTATCCGCAGCGGCCATTCACGGGGCCTCTCATCAGCAGCCGATGACGTTTCAGGTCGTCACCGACCGTCCCACCCGCGAGGGCGTGGCCGGACGCGCGCGCATCACCTTCCACATGAGCCGTCAGGTCGGGGAGACTCCCGCCACCCAGGTTCAGACGGAGACCGGCACCATGCTCGTATCCACGCCTGAATCGACGGCGTTCGATCTCGTGCGCTTCTCGGCGGCCTGCGGTGGCTGGAGCAATGTCGCCACGGTGCTGGCCGAGCTCGCTGAGCGTCTCGCGCCCGAAGCTCTCGGCGCGGTCGCGCACCTGCGCAAGACCCCCGAGATCCAGCGCCTCGGCTACCTGTTGGACCGCGCGGGCCAGCCCCGGCTCGCCGACCCGTTGCTCCGTGTCCTCGGCTCTAAACGGTATCGGCCCGTTGCGCTCGCTCCCGATGTGCCTCGGGGCGGCACCGATGCCGTCAGTCCCTGGCGCGTGATCCCGAATCTGGAAGTGGAGACCGACCTGTGATCCCTCGGGCCCAGATCACGGCGTGGAGAGCTTCTGCGCCGTGGCCCCAAGACGAGCAGGTCGAGCAGGACCTGGTCCTGTCCAGAGCCCTCACCGCGATCTTCAGCCGCCCCTCCTTGCGAGAGGCGCTCGCCTTCCGCGGCGGGACCGCGCTGCACAAGCTCCACTTGGATCCTCCGGGGCGCTACTCGGAGGACCTTGATCTCGTGCAGGTCGAGGCTGGCCCGATCGGTCCTGTGCTCGCGGAGTTGCGCGAGGCGCTCGACCCGTGGCTGGGCGAGCCGGCCCGGAAACAGGGTCCGGCAAGCGCCAAGCTGCTCTACCGATTCGAGACCACCATGCTGCCGGTGCGACGCATGCGGGTGAAGGTGGAGATCAACACCCGGGAGCACTTCAGCGTCGACGGGCTCCAGCACGTGTCGTTCAACGTAGAGAACCCGTGGCACTCGGCCGCTGGGCTGGTCACGACATTCACACTCGAAGAGCTGCTCGCCACCAAGATGCGGGCGCTGTTCCAGCGGCGGAAGGGCCGCGACCTCTACGACCTGTGGCTCGGACTCACCACCCTCGATCCCGATGAGGCGCACATCATCGAGTGTCTCGGCGAGTACCTGACGCGAACCGAGACCGCAATCTCGCGCGCGGAGTTCGAGGCGAACATGGTGGGCAAGCTAGCATCTCCTGACTTCCGCGCCGACGTTGTCCCACTGCTTCGCGACCCTGCGGGATATGACGTCGACGTCGCGGCGCTGCTCGTGCACGACCGTCTCATTGCTCGTCTTCCCGGCGAGCCCTGGAAGGGTCTCACCTGAGCGCTTGAGTGTGACGGTGAAGTCGGGCTGACGATCCTCGTCCCAAGGCCCGGTGCCTTCGTGTTCCACAAGTCGCTGGTGTTCAAGAACCGCCGAGATCGGCTCAAAGCGGAGAAGGATCTCCACTGCATCTTGTTCGTGCTCGAGACCGGCCCCGGTCGCCGTCTGCACATCAGTGTGGTAGATGAGAGCCGCTGCGCGACGGGTGGTCCTTCCTGCTTCGCTAGTGCGCTGCCGCGTGGCGCAGGCGCGCCTTGCTCAGCCCGTGAACACCCGACTGCGTATCTCCCCGTGGAGCAGCATCGCCGCGGAGGTCAATCCATACAACCCGAGTGTCAGGATGGGGATACCAGGCTCGCTATTCACGGACAACGTTGGGCCGATGGACTCCAGGGCGTACTCAAGTGGATGCATCACGGCAAGACTGAAACCGAATGCCAGCACGAGCGCCAGTGGTCCAGAGGAGAGCACGAACGACGCCCAGAACACGAGGGAGATGAGAAAAGCATTCCTGGCGCATGCCAACACCGCTTCGGTCGCCGAGAAGCCGACAGGGGTGGTCATTCCCGCGAATGCGAGTGGGATAAGGAGCGCGCAGTAGCCGACTATGAGTAGCGCTGCGGTCCCTCCTTCGCCCGTGCGCCGCAGTAAGTACAGCAGCTCCCTGCCCTCTCCTTCCAACCGCTCTCGCCATACAAAGAGCGGCCACCAGCAGGCGAAGGCCGGGAGCAGCAGGTTCAGACAGAAGCCGAAGTAGACGCCGACGGCTCCATCGTCTCCTTTGGCAGCCACCGCCAGCAGTCCCAGGGGCAGCAGCAGGGCGACGACAACCGGGGGGACGAAGACATACGGGCGGGTGTTCTTCAGCGCATAGAGGACGGTGGGGCCGTTCATAGCACGCCCTGCGTGAGGCAGAGATACCCGTCTTCCAGGCTGGGGGGGACTGATGTCCAGTTGATCTCAGGGCTTGCCGACAGAACGCGCACCAGGGGCGGTACATCAGAGCCGACATGTCTGACCACATAGTGAACGCGCGAACGCTCGTCCACCAGGTGCTCCGGAACATGGAAGCACCTCCCCATCGCAGCGTCTGCGATGTTCTGAAGCGTTCCGGCGGCGATCACGCGTCCCCCGTGCAAAACGATAAGGTGCGATCCGATGGCTTCGATATCCTCAACGATGTGCGTAGAGATGAGTACGGCTCGGGTTCTTCCCAGGTTCGCCGCGAGTCTCTTGAACCTCACCCGTTCCTCGGGGTCGAGACCGGCAGTCGGCTCGTCGAAGATGAGCACCGGGGGACTGCCAAGTAGTGCCTGGGCGATGCCGACCCGCCGCATCATGCCGCCTGAGAGTGTCCCAACGCGATGATCCCTCGTGTCGAGAAGGTTCACCTCCTCCAGGGACGTGTCGATCTCGTCTCGGATCTCAGCCTTTGGAATGCGCTTCAACACTGCGAAGTACTCGAGCGCCTCACCTACGGTCAGTTCCTTCAGCAGACCGAACTTCTGTGGCAGATAGCCGACTCTCGGCTCAAGCCCGTCGATCTCTCCTGAGAAGCTGACGACCCCCGCTGATGGCTTGACTATCCCAAGCATGCAGCGCAGGGTCGTCGTCTTCCCTGCGCCGTTGGGGCCGAGCATACCCGTGACTCCGGGAGCAAGCGAAAACGAGACACCCGCAAGCACCTCTTTGTGGCGATATGACTTCCTGAGGTCCTTGACTTCGATCATTGTTCTTCCCCCTCGGCACTCGACCCAGCTGTCAGCCACTGGAGTTCTGATCGTGCGTCGTCGGACATGAGGTACTCGTATGTGGCTCTAAGCGCTGCTGGTTCACCGTCTGAGAGCGTCTTCTGATAGAGGAGTGCCCTGACAACACCGTCGGCGGAGGAGCCATAATTGAATCGAGTGTACTCATCAGCCGAGAGCCGCATCTCCTCCAACCGGGCGACCTCATCCGCGGTGGGAGCGG
>Ga0265295_1009473_pt1 | contig 10399 bp, 12 predicted proteins | sample Munlansysbiofilm_FD_192503 | JGI IMG/M metagenome (GOLD analysis project Ga0265295, IMG submission 192503) | Leachate microbial communities from a municipal landfill in Southern Ontario, Canada - Methane capture system biofilm | ecosystem: Engineered > Solid waste > Landfill > Unclassified ... | reverse complement strand
CATTAGGTTGAGCAGCACGAACGTCGGCACTGCCGTAGACGTGCTCCTGCGCCTGATCACCGCCTCCGGCGAGGTGGCGTCGGGGTACGTTGGCGGAGCGGTCATAATTGGCCCTACGGTCGCGTACGGCGCGTACAGCATCACGTACGTGTTATCGCCGCCTGTAGTGTCTGCCCGATCCGGCCTCGTTACGCTGGTCCGAAAACCGGGAACCAATATTTGGACGCTATCAGGCGGTGGAGGGTTTTCGGGTGGAGCAACGTGGTTGTCAGGGGGTACGGCTGACGCCGGGGGGCTGGTTACGGGATTGCGCCTATTTAGCGGTAGCGGCGGCCCGTTCTCGGCGGGTTCCGCAGGTTTCTGGTGGGAGAAATAAGATGAATACGGCAATCGTTAGTGCGACCACGGGCGCAGTTTCCCTCGAAGAGCGTGAACTGCCACCCTACCAGGAGCCCTCCGAGGCGGAGATAGCAGCGCAGCGCATCGCCGAGATCGACGCCCGACTGACCGCTATCGATCTCGCTAGCGTTCGGGCGTTGCGGGCGGCGGTGGCGGGAACGGCGACCGAGGCGGACCGTGATCAACTCGCTGTTTGGGAAGCCGAGGCGGCCGCGCTGCGTTCCGAACGGGCCGGACTGACGGCGGTGTCGCCGGACGCGTGACCTCTTCACACATTGCCAATTCATCAGCCGCCGCGATGCGGCTTTTTTCATGCCCGAAATCAGGGAAACCATCATGCAGGAAGAAATCACGACGGCGGTCAAGATCGCCCCGGCGGCGGCTGGCGCTGTCTGGACGGGGCTGACGTTGAATGAATGGGTGGCGGTGGTCACCATCATCTATATCGCGGCCCAGACCGGGTTGCTGGTCCCGAAATATTGGGGGCTGCTCAAAAAGCGGCTGACGCGATGAGCCCGGATCGGAAGGCGGCGCTGGTGTTGGCACTGGCGGCGGCGCTTGCCATTCCGGCCGAGGGATTGCGCCAATATGCCTACCGCGATCCCGCCGGCATCCTGACCGTCTGTTATGGCTCGACCACAGCCATTGAGGCCGGGCGGCATTATGGTCTGGAGGAATGCCGCGACCGGCTGGACCGGGAGATGGCGGCGGCTTTGGGTGTGGTCGAACGCTGCCAGCCCGGCTTGCCGGCAGAGGTCAAGGCCGCGTTCGGCGACGCCGTTTACAATCTGGGCCCTGCCATAGCCTGCAACAGCACGGCCAGCCGGATGTTGGCGGCGGGTGACATCGCCGGGGCCTGCGATCAGTTGCCGCGCTGGAACAAAGTCCGGATAGCCGGGGTTCCGGTCGAACTGCCCGGCCTGACCAAACGCCGCGCCGCCGAGCAGATGCTGTGCCGGCAAGGGATCGGAGGCGGCAATGGATAGCCCCCGGCTGATTCTGATAGCGGTCATCGCCGCGCTGCTGGCCGCCCTGGGCGGCTTTTTTTATGGCCGTCATATCGAGGCGCTGGATTGGCAATTGGCCGTGGCGCGTCAGAAAACCGAGGCCGCCGCACGGCTGGCCGAGGCGGAACGGCGCGTGGCGGACGAACAGGCCCGCCGGGCGGCCCTATCCCTGGACATCGAGGTCAATCATGCCAAACGCCAAGCCGAAATCGACGCCGCTTATGCTGAAAACCGCCGTCTGTCTGATCGGATTGTCGGCCTGCTCGACTCCGGAACTGGGACGGGTGGTGGAAACGCCCTGTCCGGCGATCCCGCAACCGCCGCCCGCGATCCGGGGCTATGCCCCGCCTACCGTGAGCTATCAGGCGCAATGGCGGAACTCCTTGGAACAGGCGCTGAACTCGCTCGAAACGCCGACCGCGAAGCCGCCGCCGCTACCGCCTGCCGGGAATGGGCGGTAGGGGTGGGTGGCGGGTCTTGAGGCGGGGGCGATGAAAAACCCCTCCCCCGGTTGGGGGGAGGGGCTGAACGCTTGTCTGGAAAAGACGCTTCCGATGTTACTCGTCGTAGGCGTATTTGCCGTCCTTCCAGGCATAGATGACATAGCCCGGCGCGGTGATGTCGCCTTTGGCGTCAAAGCCGATGACGCCCAGGGCGGTGTCGAATTTGTCGCTCTTCAACACCTTTTCGACCTTGGCCGTATCGACCGAGCCCGCCTTTTCGACGGCCTGGGCCCAAGCCTGGATCGAGGCGTAGGTATAAAGCGTGTAGGTTTCGGGTTCATACTTGTCGGCGCGGAATTCGGCCACCAGCTTGGCGTTCTGCGGCAGCAAGCGCGGATCGGGGCCGAAGGTCATCAGCGTGCCCTGGCCGGTCGGGCCGGTGATCGACCAGAATTCCTCGGTCATCAGCGCGTCGCCGCCGACCATGCGGGCCTTCAGCCCCTGGTCGTGCGTCTGGCGGGCGATCAGGCCGGCTTCGGTCTGATAGCCGCCGAAATAGATCAGATCGACGTTAAGCGATTTCAGCTTGGAGATCAGCGGGCTGAAATCCTTATCGCCGACGGTGATGGCTTCATAGGCGACTTCCTTGGTGCCCAGGCCGTTCAGGGATTTCTGGAATTCGTCCGCCAATCCTTTGCCATAGGCCGATTTGTCGTGGACGATGGCGATCTTTTTGCCCTTGAACTTCTGGTTCAGATATTTGGCCGCGGTCGGGCCTTGATCGTCGTCGCGCCCGCAGGTACGGAACACGTTGGCCAGGCCGCGTTCGGTGTATTTGGGGCTGGTCGAACCGGGCGAGATCTCGATGATGTTCGATTCGGCGTAAACGTCGGAGGCCGGGATGGACGAGCCCGAGCAGAAATGGCCGATGACGACATTGACCTTCTTGGCCGCCAGGTCGTTGGCGATGTTGACGGCTTGCTTGGGATCGCAGGCGTCGTCGCCGACGGCCAGAGCCAGCTTCTGGCCCAGGACTCCGCCTTTGGCGTTGATGTCGGCCACGGCCTTTTCCGCGCCGCGCCGATATTGTTCGCCGAAAGCGGCGTTGCTGCCGGTCATGGGGCCGGCGACCCCGATCAGATAATCGGCATGAGCGACGGCGCCGCCGAGTGTGCTTGCGGCCAGCGCCGTGACGAAAAGAGTCTTGATCCTACGCATGGAGAGAAACTCCCAAGAGACGAGTTCGACATGAGGCCGCACACCTTTTGGCATCAGGCGCCGTCCCCCCGATCACGGGGCCGTTCTGTTCCAGTCCGAAGTCTTCGAGGACGGAACCGGCACCGCAATTGCCACGCATCGTCAGCCGAACCCGAAGGGCGATGCGCATGGATTGTCTATTCCCAGGCCTCGGGCCGTTCCTTCCAGCGGAACAGCCCGGCGCGTTCGTAAAGCCAGGGATATTGGCCGACCATCATTCGCGTGCGCACGATCCGGTAGGCGAGCAGCGCGACGATGGTCAGGATCAAGGCGTCGATGATGTAGCCCGAGGCCAGGAACAGTTTGCCCTTGAACAGGGCGTAGATCATGAAGCGGTCGCCCAGGGTCAAAAGCAGCATGTAAGGCACCGCCTGCCAGGCGGGCCGCCAGGTCGACGCCAGCGCCAGACCGGACATGAAGGCGCAGCCGCCCATGAAAATCAGGGTGACGCCGATGAAAACCGGAAGGCTGGTGCCGGTCAGCAGTTCGAATTCGTTCATGCGACCTCCTGCGGGGCCGAAGCGGCGTCCGGGCCGTGCCCGCCTTCCAGATAGGCGGCGCGCACCGCCGGATTGGCCAGAAGCTCGGCCCCGGTGCCGGACATGGAGATGACGCCGTTGACCATGACATAGGCGCGATGCGCCAGCTTCAGCGCGTGGAAGGCGTTCTGTTCGACCAGGAACACCGTCATTTTCTGTTCGGTGTTGATTTCCCGGATGATCTGAAAGATCTGGCGCACGATCAGCGGGGCCAGACCCAGCGACGGTTCGTCCAGCAGCAGCAGGCGGGGCCGGCCCATCAAAGCGCGGCCGATAGCCAGCATCTGCTGTTCGCCGCCCGATAGCGTGCCGCCGCGTTGGGGCAGGCGTTCCTTCAGGCGCGGAAACAGCGTCAGCACCCGTTCCATGTCCTGGGCGAAATAACGGGGATCGCTGACCACCGCGCCCATCTGAAGATTTTCCTGCACGCTCATGCGCGGGAAAATGCGCCGCCCCTCGGGCGAATGGGCGATGCCCAGCCGCGCGATGCCGTAGGTGGGCAGGCGGGAAATCTCCTGACCTTCGAAAAGGATGCTGCCCTTGGAGGCGCGCGGCTTGCCGCACAAGGTCATCAGCAGCGTGGTCTTGCCCGCGCCGTTGGCCCCGATCAGGGTGACGATCTCGCCCGCTTCGACATCGACATCGATGCCGTGCAGCGCTTCGATGCGGCCATAGCCGGCATGGAGCCCGCGGATTGTCAGCATTGGCTGCCCTCCTTCGGTGCGGCGGCAGCCGCTTGGGGGTGAAGATCCTCGGGCAAATCCTCGTCGTCGGGGGTGCCGAGATAGGCGTGGATCACCGCCGGATCGGCGCGCACGCAGGCCGGGTCGCCCTCGGCGATCTTTGCGCCGTGATCCAGCACCACGACATGGTCGGAAATCTGCATGACCACGCTCATATCGTGCTCGATCAGCAGCAGGCCGATCTTGTGTTCGCGGCGGATATCCAGCAAAAGTTCGTTCAATTCCAGCGATTCGCGGGGATTGAGGCCGGCGGCCGGTTCGTCCAGGCACAAAAGACCGGGGCGCGTGCACATCGCGCGGGCGATTTCCAGCCGCCTTTGCGATCCGTAGGGCAAATTGCCGGCGCTCCAATCGGCCTGGGCGGTCAGCCCGACCTTGTCCAGCCAATAGCAGGCCAGATCAACGGCCTCGCGTTCGGCGCGGCTGTAGCGCGACAGCTTGAACAGCCCGGCCAGCGAGAAGCAGGACGCCCGCATCAGCGTGTTGTGCTGGGCGACGATCAGATTCTCCAAAACGCTCATGCCCGAAAACAGGCGGATGTTCTGGAATGTGCGCGCCACACCGGCTTCCTTGGCGGTGCGGAACCCTTCCATCCGCTCCAGATAAAAGGTGCGGCGGTCGTCAGGGGTGTAGGACAGCCGCCCCACCGTCGGCCGGTAAAATCCGGTCAGGCAGTTGAACAGCGTCGTCTTGCCCGCGCCATTGGGGCCGATGATGGCGGTGATCTCGCCCCGATGGGCGATAAAGGACAGGTCGCTGACCGCCACCAGCCCGCCGAACCGCATCGTCAGATGTTCGACGGTCAAAAGGGGCAGGCGATAGGGCTTGTTCATGATGCGCTCTCCCCCTCCGTCGCATCGTCGGGCGAGGCGTTCTTATGCAGCCGGATGGTGGGTTCGCGGTTGGACAGCAGGCCCCTGGGTCGCCACAGCATGATCAGCACCATCGCGCCGCCGAAGGCCAGCATGCGGAACTGCTGCAAATCGCGGAACCATTCCGGCAGCCCGACCAGCAGGAAGGCCGCCAGCACCGTGCCGACCTGGCTGCCCATTCCCCCCAGCACGACGATGGCGACGATGATCGCCGATTCCATGAAGGTGAAGCTTTCCGGGCTGATGAAGCCTTGGCGGGTGGCGAAAAAGGAACCGGCAAAGCCCGCGAACATCGCGCCCAGGGAAAAGGCCGATAATTTGGTCGTGGTCGGATTGATGCCCAGGCTGCGGCAGGCGGTTTCATCTTCGCGCAGCGCTTCCCAGGCTCGCCCGATCGGCAGGCGGCGGATGCGCAGCACGAACAGATTGGTCAAAAGCGCCAGCACCAGGATCACGTAATAAAGGAAGACGACGCGGTGATCCGGCGAGAAATCCAGCCCGAAGAATTCGTGGAACGTCGTGCCCTTGGCGTTCGAGGCTGAAAAGGGCAGGCCGAAGAAGCTGGGGCGCTGGATGCCGGTCAGACCGTTGGGGCCGCCGGTGACATCGGCCCAGTTCAACAGGACGACGCGGATGATTTCGCCGAAACCCAGCGTGACGATGGCCAGATAATCGCCGCGCAGGCGTAAGACCGGAAATCCCAGCGACATGCCCAGCCAGGCGGCCAGCAGACCGGCGACGGGCAGGCAGGCCCAGAAGGACAGATCGAAAGCCTGGGACAAAAGCGCGTAGGAATAAGCGCCCATGGCGTAGAAGGCGACATAGCCGAGATCGAGCAGTCCGGCCAGGCCGACGACGATGTTCAGGCCCCATCCCAGCATGACATAGATCAGCAGCAAGGTAGCCTTGTCGATCAGGTTGCGTTCGGCAAAGGGCAGCATCGGCAGGATCAGCGCGCCCAGGATCAGGACCCAGCCCATGACGACGCGCCAGGAATTCTGTTTGGCGGTGCGGGACGCAGTCCTTGGCGCGACGCCGCGCCGTTCCTTGCGCTGACCGAGAAAGACGCCCGCCAGCGCCAGGCACAACCGGCCCAGAAAGACGACGATTCCGGCGATCAGCACCCAGTTGAAGCGGGTGTCCAGGCTGAGACCCTGGACCGAATCGACCAGACGCAGACCCAGCAAGGGCATGGCCAACAAGGCTGCGATCAGCCCGGCCAGAAAGGAATCCTTGATGATTCCGGCGAAAAGGGGAAGGGGACGAGCGCTTGCCATGGCTCAGACCTTCTCGATTTCGGGTCGGCCCAAAAGCCCGGTGGGGCGGAAGAGCAGGACCAGGACCAGGATGGCGAAAACGGCGACATCCTTGTATTCGATGCTGAAATAGGCGGACCAGAAGGCCTCGATCAGGCCGATCAGAAGACCGCCCAGCATCGCACCCGGCAGCGATCCGATACCGCCCAGGACGGCGGCGGTGAAGGCTTTGATCCCGGCGATGAAGCCGATATAGAAATCGATCACGCCGTAATACAGCGTCACCATCGTGCCCGCGACGGCAGCCAGCGCCGCGCCGATGACGAAGGTGGTGGAGATCACGCGATCGACATTGACCCCCAGCAGCGCGGCCATGGTCATATCCTGCTGGGTGGCGCGCTGGGCGCGGCCCAGAGAGGTGCGCGCGATCAGCAGGGTGAAGCCCGTCATCAACACCACGGTCAACAGCACGATCATGATTTGCAGATAGCTGACCGAAACCGGGTAGCCGCTGCCCGAAGACAGGTCGAAGCCGCCCTTGATCACGGGTTGCAGCGGTTTGACGCGCGCGCCCTGGGCGATCTGGACATAGTTCTGAAGTGCGATCGACACGCCGATGGCCGAGATCAGCGGCGCCAGGCGGGTGGAGCCGCGCAAAGGCCGATAGGCGATGCGCTCGATGGCCCAGCCATAAGCGGCGGTGAAGAACATGGCGATGAACAGAACCAGCAGGAGGCTGAGCGGCACATAGGTGATGCCAAGAACCCCCATCAGCAGGAACCCGATCAGGGAGATGAAGGCGCCGATCATATAGACCTCGCCATGGGCGAAGTTGATCATGCCGATGATGCCATAGACCATGGTGTAGCCGATGGCGATCAGGCCGTAGATGGCGCCCATCGTCAGTCCGTTGATCAATTGCTGGACGAAATAATCCATGGAGTCGTCCTGACCTGAACGTTGCGCAGGGTGTGCGCGTCAGAGGGCTTGGATTTTCGGTCTGCCATGAAACGGCGCCCTTGGCGCACCCCTCATCCGCGTCAGAAATGGACCCTAACGGATCGGATGGTCCTGTCAAGAATCAATGGTGACTTATTGGGCATATCATTGATTTTTATGTTATTTTGCCTACAAAATAGGCTTTTTGATCATTTTTTGGTCGTCTTTTGTCGGAAAGAAAACGAAGAATGTCCGATGAAGAGGCTATGGTCCGGAATGAGCTAAAAAACAGGCATGATTCGGGACCGCCCATCGGATCGGGGCGGGCGTGGAATAGAGGGGTTTTGGGAATCGCCGCGCCGGATCGGGACGGCGGACCGTAAGGTTTCGCGTTACAGCTTGGCGCGATTGGGGGCGGGCGCGACCGAGTCCTGTTTGGCTCGGTTCGGCGTCTTGGGCGCGGTGTCGAGCGGTTTCGCCCGCGTCGGCCCGGGCTGGGCCACGCCCCCGGTTAGCGTGATGATGTCGAACCGGCGCTGCACAGCCCGTCTGAAATCCTCGTCCGCACCCAACAGGCAGGCTTTGGCGTAGAATTTGCGGGCTTCATTCATGGCAGGGCCGCGTTCCCGCATCTGTTCCCAGGTGGCGACCCGCGAAGCGGTGCGCAAGGCCCTGTCGGTCTCGCGCATATTGGCGTTGCGTTCGTGAACGCGCGCCCATTCCAAAGATTGGCGTTTGAATTCGACCGGCAGGGCTTTGTCCGAGCACAGGCCCTTGATTTGCTTGTGCAGCCGTTCGGCGTCGGCGGGAGAGGTGTCGGGCATCTTCCTCAATGCTTCGACGATCCGCGCCATCCGCTGCTCCAGCAGCCGGCGCTCGGCTTCAGCCCTGGCGTTCTTGGCCCGCTGGTTCCCAAACAACGCCATTACTCTTTCCTCACGCCACGACAAAGCCATGCAAGGGGCAACGGGGGTGATGCCACCGGGCCCGCCCGGCAGGATAGCGTCGTATTCCCGATTTGGCAATGACGGGGGCCGGGTTTGATGAGCTGAACGCAAAAGATTTCCTGCCGGAAAACCGGCCCGTTCGGCGGATGTGATGTCTTGGTTTGGAAAAAAGGCGAAGCCCTCAGACCCGTTCGATCAGAGGCGCCTGACGGCCGAAGGCAAGGCTTGTGCAGGCGACGCTGTGACGGCCCGAGGCCCGGTCGGTCAAGGGTTTGCCCACCATCACCGATGGAGTCCGGGCATAGAGTTTATAGACGATCTGCGGCAGCCAGCGCTGGGCGGTGACCGGGCTGGTGCCGGCGGCCTGGAACGAGGCCGGGTCGGAAAAGAACCAGGCTTCGCCGCCATGGGCGTCGGCGTCCAGCACCACCGCCAAAGGGTGGCCGGGATGGTTGAGGAATTCGGTTCCGGCCCGCGCCAGGGTGCGCCCATCCTGGCGTTCGATGACAACGATCCCCGGCATCCGTTTGGGGAAGGATTGCAAGACGAAGGCGGCGGCCGCGCGCGAAATGCCTTCGGCTCCAACCTCGGCCGGCACGGCCCGATCGAAAGCATGGCCGAGAAAGGTGAGGATGGCGGTCTTCAGATGGTCTTCGGGCTTGGGCTGACCGGGAACCGGGCGGCTGGTGAAGCTGCGCAAGACCGGGTTGGAAAAGCTTGCGGCGGCGTGACGGAAATCCGCCTCGCCATGATAGAGGAAGCCATAGCCGGTATCGTCGGGGCGGCGCAGAAAGACCGCTTCGGGAAAAGATGCGTCCGGCTTGGTCGTCATGCGGCCTCCTTCGCGCCCGTTTTGCCGCTTAAAACGGCAACGGCGCCGCTCAGGATACTCCCGAGCGGCGCCGCAAGCCAAGGCGGATTGCCTTGTCCGTTACGCTCGCGTTACTCCGCGGCGTCCTGGCCCGCCATCCGTTTCAGGATCGCGCGCCGACGCTTGGCGAAGAGATCAGCCTCGGCCAGGAGCTGCTTGTAGTGCTCCGGATCGTGGCGTTCGGTGATCTTGAAGCGGGTTTCCCCGTCCATGAACGCGCCCAGGGTCTCGGTCGGATCGCCCGAATCGAGTTCCAGCGGGCTTTCTTCGGTGCCCAGCTTGCGCGGGTCGTAGCGGTACAGCGGCCAATAGCCGGACTGCACGGCCTGCTTCTGCCGGTCAAGACCGGTGGTCATGTCAAAGCCATGCGCGATGCAGTGCGAGTAGGCAATGATCAGCGACACACCGTCATAGGACGCGGCGTCCTGCATCGCCTTGATCGTCTGCGCGTCCTTGGCGCCCATGGCGATCGAGGCGACATAGACATTGCCGTAGGACATGGCGATCATGCCCAGATCCTTCTTGGGCCGGGTTTTGCCGTCAGCGGCGAACTTCGCCGTGGCGCCGAGCGGGGTCGATTTGGACGCCTGCCCACCGGTGTTGGAATAGACCTCGGTATCGAGCACCATGATGTTGATATTGCGGCCCGAGGCCAGGACATGGTCCAGACCGCCATAGCCGATATCATAGGCCCAGCCGTCGCCGCCGATGATGAAGACCAGCTTGTCGACCAGATAGTCGGTCAACAGTTCCAGGTTCCGGGCATCCGCGGATTTGATGTCGGGCAGCCGGCGGCGCAATTCCTCGATCCGCTCGCGCTGGGCCTTGATGGCCACATCGCTGTCCTGAGCGGCGTAGAGGATATCGTTGACCAGCTGCTGCGGCAGATCGGCCGAAAGACGCTTGAGCAGCTCACGGGCGTACCGCTTGTGCTGATCGACCGCAAGCCGCATGCCCAGACCGAATTCGGCATTGTCCTCGAACAACGAGTTGCTCCAGGCCGGGCCGCGTCCGTTCTTGTCCTTGGCATAGGGCGAGGTCGGCAGGTTGCCGCCATAGATCGACGAACAGCCGGTGGCGTTGGCGATCAGCAGACGGTCGCCGAACAGCTGGGTGACGGCCTTGA
>Ga0265295_1009472_pt1 | contig 10401 bp, 5 predicted proteins | sample Munlansysbiofilm_FD_192503 | JGI IMG/M metagenome (GOLD analysis project Ga0265295, IMG submission 192503) | Leachate microbial communities from a municipal landfill in Southern Ontario, Canada - Methane capture system biofilm | ecosystem: Engineered > Solid waste > Landfill > Unclassified ... | reverse complement strand
TCATTAAAATTCATCCATATTTAGATTATATATCATGGACAATATCAATCTGGTAGAAAGTTTTTCAGAGTTTAAAGAGTTCAAGAACATCGACCGCGAAATGATGATGCGCATTTTGGAAGATGTCTTCAGGGCAATGCTTATTAAAAAATACGGTTCGGACGAAAACTTTGATGTCATTGTTAATATTGACAAAGGCGATTTGGAAATTTGGCACAACCGCGAAATCGTTGAAGACGAGGATGTTGAAGATCCGTCAACACAGATTGCGCTATCCAAAGCCATAAAAATTGAACCCGACTTTGAAGTTGGTGAAGAAGTTTCGGAACCTATCAAAATAATGGATTTTGGTCGGCGCGAAATACTTTCTATCCGCCAAAATCTTGTCGCAAAAATTCTGGAATACGAAAAAGATAACGTTTATCAAAAATACAAAGAAAAAGTTGGTGAAATCGTTACAGGAGAGGTTTATCAGGCCTGGCGCAGAGAAATTCTGGTGCTTGATGACGAAGGTATCGAGTTGATTCTGCCAAAAGGCGAGATGATTCCTACCGATTTTTACAAAAAAGGTGACACTTTACGCGCTGTTGTTTTAAAAGTAGAGATGCGCAACGGCACTCCATATATTATACTATCGCGCACTTCCGAAATTTTCCTGCAACGTCTTTTTGAAGGCGAAGTGCCTGAGGTTTACGACGGACTGATTACCATCCGCCGCATTGTTCGCGAGCCGGGACAGCGGGCTAAAATTGCCGTAGAATCCTACGATGACCGCATTGATCCTGTTGGCGCCTGCGTAGGCATGAAAGGTTCACGTATTCATGGCATTGTGCGCGAATTGCGCAACGAAAATATTGACGTGATCAATTATACCACAAATCCCACACTGTTTATCAGTCGCTCATTGAGTCCTGCAAAGATCAGCTCGATACAATTGGACGAAACAAACAAACGCGCCGAGGTTTTTATGAAACCCGATCAGGTAAGCCTGGCTATTGGAAAAGGCGGCTTCAACATTAAACTCGCTGGCCGTTTAACAGGCTATGAGATAGATGTTTACCGTGATTCTGATATTGATTCGGAAGACGTTGACCTACTCGAATTCACTGATGAAATCGAAAAATGGGTCATTGTTCAGCTACACAATATCGGCTGCGATACTGCCAAAAGCGTTTTAGCATTAAGTCCTGAGGAAATCGCTTCCAGAGCAGATTTGGAAATGGAAACAGTGCTGGATGTAGTACGCATTCTTAAAGCAGAGTTCGAATAAAAACCCTACTTTTGCAAATTCATTAAATCATTCAAAATCCGAAAGCTTGAATATGTCCGAAGGTTCTAAAACATCTGTACGTCTGAGCAAAGCAGCCCGGGAATTTAACGTGGGGTTATCTACTATTGTAGAATACCTATCGAAAAAAGGACACCAGGTTGATCCTAGCCCGAATACTAAACTCAGTCCTGCGATGTATGATCTCCTTATCAAAGAGTATCAATCCGAGAAGCAGGTAAAAGAGGTCTCCAAAAAGCTGGGCATTGAATACTCAGATCGTAAAACCATTACTGCTGACGAAGTAATTAATGATCAGTTTGATGAAGACGAAGACGACTTTGATGCTGAGGAATTGATTATAAAAAATGTTTCCGGGGGATTCAAAGAAACCATCCAGACTAAATTCAGGGAGGAAAAGAAACCCGAAGCGCCTAAAGCGAAGGAAACACCTGTAGTAGCTAAAAAAGAAGAGGCTCCTGTTGCCAAAGAAAAAGTGAAGGAAGAAATTCCTCCTGTAGAATCTGAAATACCTAAAAGCGAAAAGCCTACAGAAACACCAAAGGCCGATGTTAAATCTGAGGTAAAAGCTGAAGTTATTTCTGAAACAAAAGTTGAAACAAAAGTTGAAGCAAAAACGGAAGCTAAGCCGAAAGCTGAAGTGAAGTCAGAAACTAAAGCTCCTACAGATGAAGCCGAAACAGTAAAAGCTGAAAAAACAAAAGAAGCTCCGAAAGAGAATAAAGCAAAAGAAGCTGCCGGAAAGCCAGCAGAAGAAAAGTCGGCCAAAAAAGAATCCATAAAGGAGGAAAAGTCAACAGAAAAACCTGCTAAAGAAACAGAAAAACCGTTTGAAAAAGATATCGCTGAAGAGGTAAAACCCACTACTGTGGAAGCTCCGCTGCAACCCAAAGATGGTGAGCTGAAAATTTTGGGGAAAATAGACCTTTCGGCTATGAATATGCGTACCAAACCCGATCGCAAAACCAAGGCTCAAAAGAAAAAAGAAGCAGACGAAAAACGTCTTAAAGAAAAAGGAACACGGGCAGATAAAAAGTCCGCAGCAGAAGCATCAGCAGAAAAAGCAGCTGCAAAGCCTGTTGTTCAAGCCGAAGAACAAACTCAGGAAGCTGCACCTGAAGCTGAAACCTCAGCTGAACAGGAAAGACCCGTCAACTTTATGCCTACTGAGGTGCGCAAGCTTGAGGGACCTAAAATTCTTGATAAAATTGAGCTTCCCCAAACCCGCAGGCCTAAGCCAAAACCAGTTGCTTCCTCTTCAGAGGACAAGTTATCTGCAAGTCAGAAGAAAAAGAAACGTAAACGGATCAAAACGAAGCCTACCGAAGGTATGGGTGGAGCCGGACGTCCAGATATTTCGCCAACATTAAAAACTAAAGAACAAGTCAAAAAAGGAGGCAGCAAGCCTGCAAGACGCGATGAGAAAAAAGAACTGACAGACGAAGATATCCAACGTCAGATTAAAGAAACGCTGGCCAGATTATCACCAGCCGGAAAATCGAAAGCATCTAAACACCGCAGGCAAAAACGCGACCATGTCTCCACTTCTCATGCAGAAGAAATGGCACAACAGGAGATAGATAAATCTACTCTGAAAGTTACAGAATTTGTAACAGCCAACGAACTGGCTACCATGATGGATATACCTGTAACACAGGTTATTGCAACATGTATGAGCCTTGGTATGTTTGTTTCTATCAACCAAAGGCTTGATGCGGAAACGCTGACACTTGTTGCTGAAGAATTTGGTTTTGAGCTCGAATTTATCAGTGCCGACGTTCAGGAAGCACTGGCAGAATTTGAAGAAGAAGACAGGCCGGAAGATATGAGAGAAAGAGCTCCGATTGTAACTGTAATGGGTCACGTGGATCATGGTAAAACACTCCTACTCGACTTTATCCGTAAAGCCAACGTTACCTCGGGTGAGGCCGGCGGCATTACACAGCATATTGGTGCTTACGAAGTTTCCACAGAAAGTGGCAGAAAAGTAACTTTCCTGGATACTCCTGGTCACGAGGCCTTTACCGCCATGCGTGCCCGTGGAGCAAAAATTACCGACGTCGCCATTATTGTAATTGCAGCTGACGACAGCGTGATGCCTCAAACCATTGAAGCAGTAAATCACGCACAGGCAGCAGGCGTTCCAATTGTTTTTGCCTTCAATAAAATGGATAAACCTACCGCCAATGCTGATCGCATCCGTGAGCAGCTTGCTAATATGAACGTATTGGTAGAAGAGTGGGGCGGCAAATTCCAGACACAAGAAATTTCTGCTAAAACCGGCCAGGGCATCGAATCGCTTCTGGAAAAAGTATTGCTGGAATCCGAAATCCTTGACCTGAAAGGTAATCCTGTCAAGAATTCTAAAGGAACAGTTATTGAGTCATCGTTGGATAAAGGCCGAGGATATGTTGCCAAAGTTTTGGTTCAGGATGGCACTTTGAAAGTTGGTGATATTATTTTGGCTGGATCTACCTATGGTAGGGTGAAAGCCATGTTCAACGAGCGTAACCAAGCCATTAAAGAAGCCGGCCCATCAACGCCTTTGTTGTTGCTTGGCTTGAATGGTGCACCCCAAGCCGGTGACATATTCAACGTGATGCAAGACGAACGCGAAGCCAAAAATATTGCACAAAAACGTCAGCAACTGCAACGTGAACAAGGTTTGCGTACTCAGAAACATATTACACTCGACGAAATTGGCCGCCGTATTGCAATTGGCGACTTTAAAGAGCTCAACCTCATCGTGAAAGGTGATGTGGACGGCTCCGTAGAAGCACTCTCCGATTCTATGCTGAATCTGTCAACTGAAGAAGTTCAGGTGAATGTGATTCACAAATCAGTGGGTGCCATCAGCGAATCGGATATTATGTTGGCTTCGGCATCCAATGCTATCGTGATAGGTTTCCAGGTTCGTCCGACTTTGCAGGCCAGAAAATTGGCAGAAAACGAAGAAATCGACATCAGACTATACTCCATCATTTATACTGCCATCGAAGAAATTAAAGCAGCTATTGAAGGTATGTTAGCACCTGATATTGAGGAAGTAATCACCAGTAACATTGAGATTAGAGAAGTATTTAAAATCACTAAAGTGGGCACGATTGCCGGCTGTATGGTGCTTGATGGAAAAATCACCAGAAACTCTAAAATCCGTATCATCCGCGATGGAATTGTTATCTATACCGGAACGCTGGGATCGCTGAAACGCTTTAAAGACGACGTGAAAGAAGTATCGGCCGGCTATGAATGCGGTCTGAATATCGACAACTTCAACGATATTAAAGTAGGCGACATTATCGAAGGTTATACCGAGAAAGAAGTGTCCAGAAAACTTTAAATCCTACAGATAAAGCACAAAAAAAGGAAAGCCAATATTGACTTTCCTTTTTTTTATGTTTTGTAAATCCGGAATTGCTGGTTTGTTTGGTTTACGGGTTCATGGGTTTATGAGTTCACGAGTTTATGGGTTCACAAATTCACTAGGTTCAAGGGTTTACAGGTTTATATAACGAAGATACAGGTGATCGAGCGGTGGTTACTGAGCACTCGTGGTGAGCGCGCCGAACCATGCCGAAGTAAGTCGAGAGCACCGGAAAGTTCACGGGTTTTATGGTTCACGGGTTCACCGTCTTTGATTGGCGATTGGTTTTTTTCTCCCGCAGATCTCGCTGATTTTCGCAGAATCTTCTCTGCGTTAATCAGCGAGATCTGCGGGAAACCCTTCTTCTGCGCCAATCCGTGAAATCTGCGGGAAACCATCCTTAGACAGGAATTCTGAAATCCGCTTTACTTTGTCCTTCTAATAAGCTCTGAGCGGTCTGGCCCTGTGGAAACAATGCTTACAGGCACTTTTACATAATCTTCTATAAAATGGATATAATCCACAAGCTCGGCAGGCATAGCGGCTTCTTCCCTGATGTTTACAAGAGATTTTTTCCAGCCTTTAAAGGTTTTCAAAACAGGTGTCAGGTTCTGCGTGCAGGCATCAAAAGGAAGGTAGGTAATTTCTTTGCCTTCGTATATATAGGCTGTTGCTGCTTTTATAGTATCGAAGGAATCGAGTACGTCGGCTTTCATCATGATAAGTTCGGTAACCCCATTTAGCATAATCGCATAGCGCAAAGCAGGCAGATCGAGCCAGCCGCAACGGCGTGGTCTGCCTGTTGTTGAACCAAACTCATTGCCTTGTTTACGCATCAAATCGCCATCGGCATCAAAAAGCTCGGTAGTAAACGGGCCGCTGCCAACCCGAGTGCAATACGCTTTAAAAATCCCAAACACCTCGCCTATCGTATTTGGCGCAACGCCCAAACCTGAGCAAACGCCTGCTGCAGTAGTGTTTGAGGAGGTTACAAAAGGATAACTTCCAAAATCAACATCAAGCAATGTTCCCTGAGCGCCTTCAGCTAAAATACGTTTTCCAGCTGTCAGCTCGTCATTGATAAAATATTCGCTATCAACAAGTTGGAGTTTTTTTATGACTTCAAGCGCTTCAAACCAAGCTTTCTCGTATGTCACAAAATCCTGTCCATCAATTAAATAGTTGGAATAATCGAAGTCGAGGTTTTTAATCATTTTTAGGTGACGCTCACGCTGTTTCTGATACTGTGTAATAAAAGCATCCAGGCAGCTATCGCCAACCCGGATTCCGTTTCGTGCCGACTTGTCGGTATATGCAGGACCGATTCCTTTCAGTGTTGAGCCAATTTTATCAGCACCCTTTGCAGCTTCCTGAGCAGCATCGAGCAAGCGATGTGTAGGTAAAATCAGGTGTGCTTTTCGTGAGATATATAACTGCTTAGAGATATCCATGCCACTCTTATTGAGTTTATTGATCTCGCCGAGTAAAATAAGCGGATCGATAATAACACCATTTCCGATCAGGTTTTTAGAATTTGGGTTGAAAACACCTGAAGGAATCGTGTGAAGCACAAATTTCTTTCCGTGGAATTCTATGGTATGGCCTGCATTAGGGCCGCCCTGAAAACGGGCAACAACATCGTAATCGGGAGTAAGTACGTCAACAATCTTACCTTTTCCTTCGTCGCCCCACTGGAGGCCCAATAGCACATCAATTTTCATTACTGGTTTTCGTTAGATTATATAAAATAGCATTAGACAGCTTCACAAAACACTACAAATTATTTATCAAAGCTTTTAACCAGTGGACAAAGTTAAGCTATATTTAAGTAAAAAAACCGGTAAGAATTAAATTCCACCGGCTCCTTAAAAATGCAGTTAATTTGTTGATTTACAACTTCTTCATTGAATTAAATTTCTAAGCATCAGCTTTTTTAGCTGCTTCTTTATCTTTTATTTTCCCGAAAAAGGTGAGCGAGTGATGCGAAATTTCAACGCCAAGCAATTCCTCTACTGATTTTTGAATTTCCTGCAAACGCGGATCGCAATACTCCAGCACTGTGCCATCTTCCACACTTACAAAATGATCATGCTGTTTGAACTTAAAAGACCGTTCAAACTGTGCACAATTGTTACCAAACTGGTGCTTGGTCACCAAATTGCAATCGAGCAATAATTCAATGGTGTTATAAAGTGTTGCGCGGCTTACGCGGTACTTATTATTCTTCATCCTGATATAGAGGGTCTCAATATCAAAATGACCATCAGTTGCATAAATTTCTTTGAGAATCGTATAGCGTTCGGGAGTTTTGCGATGTCCCCTTTGCTCCAGATAATCCGTAAATATTTTCTTTACGGTCTCATAGGTATCGTTCATGTTTTCTTTCATTACCATAGGAAATCTGTGTAAACCATATTCAAGGTGTAAAATTACACTATTTTTATGTTCTAATTAGAATGAATTTAAATAAAACTTATGTAAAGGCTGGGACTGACTATAGTTGAAGCTGTTATCCTTCAATATCATCTATTCTGTCCAGGCGGCTTACCTTTTTTATCTCTTTAACTTTCTTGAGTTTCTCGATTAAATCTTTCAGGTTTTGTGCATTATGAACATAAACCGTTACGGTGGCTTCTACTACACCTTTGCTACTTACGAGATGGAGCGTACGGATATTGAGCTTTAACTGCCCGGAGAGCACTTCGGTAACGCGCTGCAAAAAACCCATGCTGTCGATTCCCACAATTTTCAGGCCGGCCAAAAAGGCAATATCTTCTTTTTGTTTCCACTTGGCCTTAACAATATTATTACCAAACTGCGACATCAGGTTGATTGCCTTGGGGCAATTAACACGGTGAATATGCATGGGTTCGTTGGGAAAAACCAGTGCCACCACCTCGTCGCCAGGAATGGGATTGCAACAACGCGAAACCGTATAGTTAAATTCACTGGTTTGTTCGTTTATCAATGAGGGATTAAGCTTATCAGACGTTTTTGAGTCTTCTGTTTCTGCCGCTTGAGTTTTTGACCAGCTAAATGGATTCGTTAAATAGCGCATGATCCCGCCACTGCTTTTCTCTTTAAAAGCATTTTTTACGCGTTGAAAATTGATTTTGTCTTTTGCAATATAATAATACAAATCTACCAGGCCGCTCAAATCTTCATAATCTATAACGCGGCTGATATTAACTTTTGAAGGTTCCAGCTTGAGTTGTTTTAAATAGTTCTCGAGCTTTTCGCGCCCTTCGTCTCTAAAACGTTTTCGAAATTCGCGAATACCTTCTTTCAGCCGGGATTTTGCCCTGGCTGTTTCCACAAGTTCAAACCATTCTTCCCTGGGGTATTGCACTTTAGAAGTGATAATCTCCACCTGATCACCGGTTTTTAGCGTATGATCGAGTTGCACCAGTTTATGGTTGACATTGGCGCCAATACAATGATTACCGAGCTGTGTATGAATGTTATACGCAAAGTCAAGTGCTGTAGAACCGTTGGGCATCGAAATCATTTCGCCCTTGGGCGTAAACACAAATATTTCGTCGGAAAACAGGTTGAGCTTAAAGTTATTTAGAAAATCCAAGGCCGAAGCAGCTTCAGTGGTTATCAGCTCTCTCACTTTTGTAAGCCATTCGTCGAGGCCACTTTCAGAGATATCGGAATCTTTGTATTTCCAGTAAGCCGCATAGCCCTTTTCTGCAATCTCATCCATACGCTCGGTACGAATCTGAACCTCAATCCACCTACCAGTTTTGCTCATCACTGTGGCATGAAGTGATTCGTAGCCATTGGCCTTGGGCAAGGAAATCCAGTCGCGCAAACGCTCATTATTAGGTCTGTAAAAACCTGTTATAGTGGCATATACACGCCAACACTCTACCTTTTCGAGTTCTATCGGGCAATCAACTATAAAGCGAACGACATAGGTGTCGTAAACTTCCTCAAAAGGAATCTCTTTTTCTTTCATCCGCTGCCAGATAGAAGAGGCCGACTTTTCAGCAATATGCGTTCTGAAATTAAGACCCAACTTTGTCAGTGTTGTTTCTATCGGCTCTACAAACTCTGCCACTTTAATGTTGCGTTGCTCTCTGGTTTGATCCAGTTTCAGATGTATGGCTTGATACACGCCTGGCTCGGTATATTTCAGCGCCAGGTCTTCCAACTCACTTTTGATGGCATACAAACCCAAACGATAGGCCAAAGGAGCAAAAAGATAAGAAGTTTCGGATGCGATTTTCCACTGTTTCACTGCAGGCATAGCATCAAGTGTGCGCATATTGTGCAGCCTGTCTGCCAGCTTAATTAAAATCACCCGTACGTCGTAAGACAAGGTTAGCAGCACTTTCCTGAAGTTTTCAGCCTGCATGCTCTCCACGTCGGAGCCTTCCACCATATCATCAATTTTGGTGAGGCCGTCAATAATCAGAGCTACCTGCTCTCCAAACATCGCCTGAATATCTGTCAGCTTATATTCCGTGTCTTCCACAACGTCATGTAAAAGCGCACAGATGATGGAGGTGCGGCCCAGACCAATTTCACCGGCAGCAATAGTTGCTACTTCTAATGGATGATAAATGTAGGGTTCACCGGTCTTACGGCGCATATCCTTGTGTGCGTCGGCAGCCAAACGGAAAGCTTTGCGCACAACCCACCTGTCCGAAGTGTCTTTGCGCGTATGCCACACTTCGATAAGATTACGATAGCGTCGTAAAATTTCTAGGCGTTCAGCCGGTGAATAAGTCTCTAACATATTGAATTTAAAAAAGCTTGAAAGCCTACAAAATTAAACAATTCAGCTGTTAAAGTGTGGGAAGTTTGCTTAATTATTTTGATAAAAAAGATTTTGATCGCATCAATACTTAATGAGCCTACTGATCTTCATTGCATTGAAGACAATTTCCACAACGGAACCAGATGGCTGCAAACTAATTTATCATAACATAATATACTGTATATCAACATCAAATCTCTTCATATAAATCTCTTCCATCGAAGTCCATCTCAGAAATAGACGAATGGACTTTTTGAAAAAAATTCATGTACATTTGCATAATACTAAGCAGTCCATCATTTTTTGCCCATGCTAAAACGACTGGGAATTATAATCCTTATAGCCTTTTTAGGGCTTACCGAGCTTTTTGCAACACATCAGCGTGCTGCCGAAATAACCTATAAATGGTTGGGCGGTTTCACTTACGAAATCACCATTACCATGTACACCTTCACACCCAGCCCTGCCGATGATGACAGGACATTTTTACCTATCAAATTCGGTGACAATACGATAGGTGATATTCCCCGTATTGTTTTCCAAAATCTACCGAACAATTACACCTTAAACATTTATCGGATGAACCATACTTTCCCGGCAGCGGGCAACTACACCCTGGCGGTAGAAGATCCAAACAGGAATTTTGGTGTAGTGAATATCCCCAACTCGGTGAATGTGCCGATTTACGTTGAAAGCGAGCTGATTATAAATCCTTTTTTGGGTAATAATAACTCCGTTCAGCTGCTCAATCCACCGGTTGATCAGGGCTGCGTAGGGAAATTATACCTGCATAATCCTTCGGCCTACGATCCTGATGGCGACAGCCTTAGCTTTAAACTCGTCAATTGCAAAGGTGCCGGCGGCCTCGAAATTCCGGGCTATACTTTGCCGCGCGCGAGTGAGTTTTTTGGTATTGATGAAATTACCGGCGAGCTGCGCTGGGAAACACCGCTGCTGCAAGGCGAGTATAATGTAGCTTTT
>Ga0265295_1009471_pt1 | contig 10404 bp, 5 predicted proteins | sample Munlansysbiofilm_FD_192503 | JGI IMG/M metagenome (GOLD analysis project Ga0265295, IMG submission 192503) | Leachate microbial communities from a municipal landfill in Southern Ontario, Canada - Methane capture system biofilm | ecosystem: Engineered > Solid waste > Landfill > Unclassified ... | reverse complement strand
ATTAAATAAGTACGGTTTAAAGATTTTTGTCCATCTAATTTTACCTGTTGGATTTCACTGGAATAACGTAGTTTCAAATTATCATTGGAGAGTTTCTCATTGATGTATTTTTCTTCTATCATAGATACTCTAGCAGCTTTATCTATGTTAAACAAACTGTCTTTTAGAGTAGATGCCTTACGGAATATTTTAAGAGCAAGCTGGTAATTTCCTAACTTTTGATGTATCAATGACAATTGTTCAAGTGCATTTTTTTTAGAAACTGGCTCATTGGTTTCCTCATACAAGCTAATGCTCAGGTTGCAGTAATCTAAAGCTTTGGTCAATTCGTTTTTTTTGGTAAACACACGTGCCAGTTTATAATATACGGCGGCAAGGCCACTTTTATCATCTAATCTATGATATAATTCACGGGCTTGATTTAAAAATTGAAGAGCTTTTTCTAAATTTCCTAAATTATAATATACTTCACCTATACTGGTAAAATTGGAGGCTATACCATAAACATCATTATTGCATTCATCTATTTGGACCGCCTCAAAAAAATACCTCAATGCCAACTTGTAGTTTTCCAGATTGATGTAAATCAATCCTATGTTCGTTAGACTGATGCTGTATCCCTGTTGGTCGTCAATTATCCTAAATTCCTCCTGCGCCTGGGTAATGTTGAGCAACGCCTTTTCGTAATCCTTCAGCATTATATTTACCAACCCAATGTTCAATTTGCTTCTGGCTATTTGAAGGGTATCTTTTAGATCCTGAAAAACCCTCAATGCACTGTAGTTATATTCATTCGCTTTTTCATAATCACCCATTTTTATATACACCAACGAAATGTTGCTATAGATGATGGCAGCGCTTTTGTTGTAATTCTGTTCTAAAGCTATTTTAAGTGCCTCATTCGCATATGACAACGCTTTTTTGCTATTTCCAGTTTTAAAGGACAACGAGAATAATTGGTTATAAACCTTAATAATGTCCAGAGGAAACTTAAGATTTATGCTGATTTTTAATGCCAAGTGCAATAAACTATCCTTGGTGGTATAGCTAAGTTCATAATCCACATCATTTACCATGCGAATGTATGTATTGACCATATTTTTCAGATCTGCATGTTCCTTTAAACTATCAATAGTATGCTCATAGTAAAACCTTTTCTCATTTTGAGACATTTTGGGAATAGTTAGTACAAGGTTGTGCTCATTGGCTCTATTTTCTAAGATGGAGTTTCGGTCTTCAGGTTCACGAATCGTATTTTGTGCGGATAAAAATTGGATTGTAGAGAAAATTAATACCATAAAAACCGTAATCGTAAACTCTAGGTGGGCAGTAAAGCAATGTGGATTTTTACAATAATCCATGTTAAGTATATTAAGGATAAAATAATTGGAAGATGCGCTAAATATAATGCCTTTGATATTAAAAAACAATTATTAAGGTGCGCTGTAGTTTTTTCAGAAAAAACTTATACACCAATTTATTGAGCAGTAGTGATTTTAATTACAAGCATAAATAGTTGCTTTATTTCTCAGATTATGCTCGTTGCGAAAGTTGATGCTTTTTTACCTAAAAGGAAACAATTATAACGCTTTGTATTTTAATGAATCACAGTATTAATACTTCCTAATTTACCAATTAGGTAATGTTTTATTTTTTGGTTTAATATTTATATACGAATATTGATTTTCCTTGAGTGCAATATTATTAACCTAAAAAACCAAAATCATTATGAAACGAATTTATTTTACACTTGCAGTAGCTATGCTTTTTCTAGCGACATTTATTGGTTGTGAAAAGGAAGATATGTTTGTTCCGGAAAAGCTTGACAGCAATAAAGTTGAAAATGTAAATGCAATAGGATTTGAAATACCCGATGAGATTCAGATGCCTGAAAATTTTAAGATTATCTTTCCAGAAATTGGTTCTAAATGGTCATGGACTCCTCATCAAAAAATAATGTGGGTTGCTGCCAAACAGTGGGGATTATCGGATGCCAGAGCAAATGCAATGGCAAGTGCAGCACACATGCCCGATATTTATGACAATGATGGTCACTTACCCGGTACTCAACAATGGCGACACGGTTATGTCTATTTGTATGGGGTTTACATTAAATTTGGTATAGCAGACGCTATGTGTGCTAATAACATTAACGGAAGCGGTTATAACGGGAAAAGTGCATTTTATTATTACCCGTCAAACAAACCGCTTGGAGACTGGTATTTAGGATATGCCTCGCATTATTTGCAAGACGTTGCCAACCCATGGCATACTTCTGCAAATATATACCAACAAATATCTACTCACAGTGGATACGAAACCTGGGTTGCAAACAACTGGACAGCAGGTCATAAATTTCAAGATGTTATTAGTGCCGATTATAGCTATTATGCAGTTACAAATCCTGCCGCTTCTACAAGAAGTTTAGCTCTCTGGAGTAATAATAAAAATACCACAATTTATAATGCTTATGTGGCTTCGGGTAAACCAACTAGCTCAGGAACAGGCAATACAACTTTGATTAATGAAACAAAAGAGTTATTAAAAGCATCATGCAGATATACAAAAGGTTTGATTAAATACACTTTAGATGCTAAGAAAGCCTGGTAATTACCGCTTTTATTCATTTGAAAATTAGTTGCTAAACTCAATTGATCAATATCATTTTTTATATCACTAAATCTAGCTTTCTATGAAACGAAAAACTTTTACCCTAGTGTCAATATCTCTCTTTTTGGCGATATTTTTAAGTTGCGAAAAAGATGATACCATACTACCGGCAGACGAAATGAGAAACGAAAATAAAATGATTTCTCAATCTGACGTTGCTGATAATTCGGCTGATGACCTGAACCTTTATATAAAAAGCCTGGAAGAACAGGGTTACTCAGATGATGAAATTGAAAAAATGTTGGTTAAATATTTAAGTACCCAACAAAATAGCAAAGCTGTAAAGTACACTTATAGCGTATCTGGTGTTACAATTGGATGCTGGATGTTGAAAAGCTGCAGCACTACCGACCGTGCAGATTGGAGGGGTAAATTGCCTTATGAGCCTATAACCAATATGTGGAAAGATAAGGTGTCAACTTCAAGTACTCTAGCATTTTTAAAGGTTAGCCAACATCTTGTTAAAAGAGGTTATGACGCAAGTTTTATCCACAGTTATAGTTACTACGGACATATAAATGGAACGTGTAAATATAATGCTACTGGGTCTACTACATATTCAGATAACAGTTTTTATAAAGATAACAATCATGGAAGAATATTTGGACCTGTTAAAGTAGGTGATTATTGGATTACTATTGGGGCTTTTAGTCGTGAATCTGGCACTTCTCATAATTTTATTAATTTTTACCAGGCAAGGGACAAAGCAGCCGGCACTTCAACATTTTTCCCTAATAAAGCAGTTAGTAAAGCATCAGGAAATACCTGGGCCGATGGGTATAGTACTATTAAAGTGTTAATAGTAAATTAAGTACTTGCTAACAAGATGTATACATTATATGTAATTAAAGAGCAATTAGAATTTTTTTTACATTCAACATCACTAGTGGACACTTAAAACTCACTGTTTTTAAATATTTTGTTTTATGATTATCCATAGTGATACCTAAATACATAGTTCATTGCAAGCCACTCGTTCTTTGAGAGTTGAAGCAATCTTTGAAAATTTGTATATTATTAAATAACATAAGATTGCTTCGCAAAGTATGCTCACAATGGAGCATCGATTTGATAACTTTTTATTACAGGCATAAAAGGGGACAATCATATTTATTTTTTTAAAAACCTTAAACTAAACCACATGAAAAACTATACCATTTTAAAAAAAGCAAAAACCTTAGTAGGTTTTTTAGGGGTACTAATGATACTTCTTGGCTTTAATGCAGAAAATGCAAATGCAGTAACAAGAACTGTAACAACCGTTGCAGAGTTAAAAAATGCTTTTGGAAATCTTGCAAAAGGAGACATAATTGAGATAAAAGCAGGCGATTACTACTTAGGCAATAGTACTTTGTCATTGCCCTCTGCTTTTCAAACGAGCACCTCTACAACTCTAACAACAATTAGAGGATATAACGGAGCAACACCACATATTTATGGTGATTTGACTATAAAAGGTATTGGAATTAATTTAACCGGAGGAGATTACATTACAATTAAAGACTTAAAATTAAGTTTGTTTTGTTATTGTTTAACATTAGTTAATGCAACTAATATTACAGTTGACAATATTCAGGTTATAGACCATAGCGGACATAGTAGCGTTACTTGGGATGGAATAGGAATTCAATTAACAAATTGTTCTAATTGTATAGTAAAAAATTGTATCGTAACCAATAATGGAGGTGTTAATATAGGGATTTGGAATTCTCATGATTGTCAAATTTTAAATAGTAAATCTTATGGAACTTATGCTTCTAGCCATACATATGCTACAGATTATTATATAGTTGTGGAATGGAGTCAAAATATTTTAGTTGATGGATGTACAGCGCAAGATATGGGTGGAACAAATGGAATTCCTTCCGGAAAAGGAAATCATGGAATTGGAGTTAAAGATAATGGGACTCAAGGCACACAAAAAGCAAGTTCAAGTATTAGTATAAAGAATTGTAAATCAACGGGGTTTGAAGAATGTTTTTTTGTTGCATGGCCTACTGCACAATATGTTACTTTTGAAAATTGTATAGGTGATAATAGAAACAAAAATACTACATGGAATTCTGTTTTTATGGTAAGAGAAGGTGCAAGTAACAATACATTTAAAAATTGTAAGGGAGTTTCAGGTAATTATTATGGAGGTCAAGTTGTTACTATTTATGATTATTCTGAATGTTCCGGCGAACAATTTGAAAATAACAATAAATTCTACAATTGTAGTTTTACAGGAAGTAATCCCCGATTAGTATTTCTGTTAAATGCCAAAAACACATTATTTGAAAATTGCAACTTCTATGGTGGAAGTAAATTATTTCGTTTCAGTAAAGGAATTAGTGGCGCTGGTAATACAGGTATAGTGATTAAAAATTCTTTAATAACCAATGTTGGTGGTTTATTCGATATTGATTTGCAGGGGTACATCTATAATTATGGCAGTTCAACAAAGGTTGCAGGTTATTCCGATGCTTCTAAAATTACTACTTCATATACTAATATTTATCCAACTGCATTTTTAAGTGGAACATATAACAAGAATCAAAATCCTTTATTTGTAAGTTCTACCGATTATCACCTACAATCAACTAGTCCCGCAATAAATGCTGGAACAATAGGAACTTATGCTTATGATTTTGATGGAATTGCAAGACCTCAAGGTAGTGCTTGGGATATGGGTATTTATGAATATGTTGGCATCACACCTACTCTTCCAACTATTACTACAACTGCTATATCAGCAATTACACAAACAACTGCTACAAGTGGAGGTAATGTAACTTCGGCAGGAAGTTCTTCTGTTATAGCAAGAGGGGTTTGTTGGAGCACTTCATCAAATCCTACTACTGCAAATTCAAAAACAAGCAATGGTACCGGAATAGGAAGTTTTACCAGTAGTATTGCAGGACTTTTCGCAAATACAACCTATTATGTAAGAGCTTATGCTACTAATAGCGTAGGAACTGCTTATGGAACACAAGTTTCATTTAAAACTGCTGAAAGTGTTCCAAACACCTACTATGAAGATTTCAACGATGGAGTAGCAAATAATTTTGTTGCAAGTGCAGGTACTTGGGCAGTAGAAAGTAATCAATACAGTCAAAGCAGCACAACAAACTCTAACACAATAGCATCAGTACCTGTAAATCAGGTTGGGAAATTAGTATATCAATGGACTGTCAATTTTATATCAGGTTCATCAGCCGGAATGCACATTATGTGTGATGCTTCAACTAGCACAAATAGGGGAAACTCCTATCTTATTTTCCAAACCAATACAATGTTGCAAATTTATGAATCGGTTGGAAACGCTTTAACAAAAAGAAAAGAAGCAAGTTGTACTTCTGCAGCAGGTCAAAGCCATACATTTCTTGTTATTTATGACCCTGTAACCGGTATAATAAATGCTTACCGTGATGGGAGTACAACTCCAATTGTTTCATGGAAAGACGACTCACCCTTAACTTCTGGTTCATATATTTCGTTAAGGACAAATAGCACACATGCACACTTTGATAATTTAAGTGTTGATTATGCTTTGTACTCCGAAGATTTCAGCGATGGCGTAGCAAATAATTTTGTTGCAAGCTCCGGTACATGGGCAGTAGAAAGCAATCAGTACAGCCAAAGCAGCACAACAAACTCTAATACAATAGCATCGGTACCTGTAATTCAATATGGCAAGTTAGTTTATGAATGGAAAACTTATTTCATTACAAGTACTTCAGCAGGAATGCATATTATGTGTGATGTTTCAAGGAGTACAAACAGGGGAAACTCATATCTTATTTTCCAAACAAATTCAATGTTGCAGATTTATGAATCGATTGGAAACGCTTTAACAAAAAGAAAAGAAGCAAGTTGTACTTCTGCTGCTGGTCAAAACCATACGTACAAAGTTATTTATGACCCTGCAACCGGTCAAATAAATGCTTACCGTGATGGCAGCACAAATCCTATTGTTTCATGGAAAGACGATTCACCTTTAACTTCTGGTTCTTACATTTCATTACGTACAAATTCAACGCATGCACATTTTGATGATTTAAGTGTAAAAATTTATAACAATTCAACAAAATCAGACTTTGACAACGAAGATGTTGAAACTGAAATTAAAACTGAAACTGAAATCATGTTGAGCTGTTATCCAAATCCATTCACCTCAGATTTAAACATTAGCTACTCAGTTCCAGAAGATGGAGATGTATTAATTCAAATTTATGATTTTACTGGTAGAGTTATAAGTAAAGTAGTAAATGAGAAACAAACTACTGGTAACTATAATGCAATTTGGCATGCAGATGAAACATTAACAAGCGGAATCTATTTTTGTAGGATTGTTGCCAATGGATTTTCGAAAACTTCTAAAATTATAATGTTATAAAAATGTTTTTAAAAAAGGGAATAATAAAATTTACAAACCAAATATCAATCTTTTTTTATTTCACCAAACCCTAACCAATTATGAAAAATAAATTTTTTATCCTTGTATCAATGTCCGTTCTGTTGGCGACATTGATGAGCTGTAAAAAAGAAGAATTGACTCCTGAATTTAACAGCCCCATTGATGAGCTTCAGGATGCAATTAATGTGCCCCCACCATTGGCACTAACAACAACTTCCGATGGAAAATTTACACTTGAAAATCCATGTACCAATGAAGACTTACTGAAAATGGAGCAAGAAAGAATTTTAAAAGAGGAGGTAACTTTCGATCAAACAAAAGCACTTCCCAACGGCCGCCATTCATTTAGTTATAATGTAACCTTATCGAAAAGCTTATCAGGCACCACCCTTTACAGCAATACTTATGCAAAAGGGGAAATATCCGCTGGTGGAATTACTTATAAGCCAACATTTTACTGGAAAGCTGAAGTGTCAGGTGGAGTATTACAGAATACACAAGCCTATATAGAGAATACTGTTACTTTTGATCCTACTTTCAAAATAACAATCTCTAAATCTGTATCTAATACTTACAATAAAAAACTAATCGATGAGACTAAAACTATTTTTTCTATTGTAGGAGGTTTATTACCTGCATGGGTTACATTAAGAGGAAAACTTGATGCCAGTGTTTATATGAGCGCTACCGCATCTTGCTCGGTGTCGCAAAAAATTAAAATAGTTAGCTCTACAAAAATTGGTTCTAAATGGGTAAAAGGCTCAGGTTGGTCAAACATAAGCGCAACCCCTTCTCCAACCTATACTGTATACTCTCCAAGTTACAGCTGGAAAGGGAATTTAACAATTCAGCCTGCTTTAAAAGCCGAAGTATCAGCCAATTTGTACTCTCTTCTTGGTCCACGCCTAACTATTACTCCGTACTATAAGTTTTACCTAAATGCAAGTAGCCGCTATTTTGATAGAACTGCTTACCTAAAAGGTGATGTATATTTCTCTTTAAAAGGGCTGGGAAACACGGACTTGTATAGCAAAAATGTATTTAACAAATCACATTCATTTTCGCGTATTTATTTCTAATTCTGCATTTGATGATGAAATTTGAATAGCATAAATAGCACTTGCTAATTAGGTTAATTAGCAAGTGCTTTATTTATTTACTAATTTTAAGTTTTATTTATTATTTAGCATGAAATCAAAAAACATGACATTACAACTTAAACGCCTAACAAAAACATGGTTACACATGTTTTTTATAATTGCTGTTTTATTAAGTGGACAGGCCTGTCAAAACAGAGATGAAGGTGTCGATTTAAAATACAAATTCGAAAATGATAAGAATTATCTATCCAGCACAAAACTCAAAATCCTATTAAATGTTAACAAGGTATTGTTGCCTCATGGAAAAGACACTTCGCAAACAAAAAATGGGATATTACCCTTTAAAAGCAATCTTCTATCTACTGATATAAGGGATATGATTGCCAATGGGATTGTTAAAGATTTAGATCTGGAATTGACAAAAAACAAGAGTGAAACAGTAAGCAACAAAACCGACAATTCTGCGGATATAGCCATAAAATCAGAAGTAAATAATTTTGTATTAAAAGCAAATGGCCAAGTGTTTCCCCTAGAGCAAGATTTTACCAGTATGGTCAAAATCTTTTTGGGGGGCGAGCAGCTTAGAAAACTTTCATCTAACGGTGCCTGGCAGGATTTACCGAAAATATTTGGGATTGATTTAAGTACTTCTGATGAAAATCCTTATATAGATCAATTGTTAGTATATCTTAAAAGCGGATTTTCATATCCAAATGAGAAGATTAAATTGGGGCATACATGGAATAGCGATCTTCATATTTTCATGCCGGTTGATAGTATTTCAACCGAGCAATCAAAGGGCTTTATCAGTTTGGAGGTTACGAACAAAAGGGTGCTGGAAAAAATTGAAAAGAATATTGCAAATATTAATCTTGAATTATCGATTAAGGTTAGTTGGGATGTAATAGTCCCTGAACAGGGGTATACCAAATGTGATTTGATAATAAAAGGTAAAGGGTATCAGTTTTTCGATTTAAAAAAAGGATGGGACTATGGAATGTTTTTTAAAGGCAACATTGACATTAAATTAGATGCAGAAACAATGGATGAGGCGAATAAAAATAAAATAATACCAGTAATTATTGATGCTATAGGTACAGTTGAGTTTGCAAGTAAGCTTAAAGATTAGTAATGAAGATGTTCTACTTATAGAATAAACAAATCCTAAGTTCAGGTTATAACTACAACACTAATTAAAAAGCAGCAACTTTAGCATGTAAGTAATATCGATGATTAAGGTTTTAAAGCTAATCGCATAAGAAAAATGATTATCTTTGAATTTTAGAAAAAAAAATATTACCTACAAAAGGAGTTTTGTCAATCTATTGGGTTTATAGCTAGTTAATAACTATTGTGAAACCATACTACAACATAACGTTGCAATTCAAGAAAACCCGCATTTTGCTTCAAGTAATTCTATCTCAGAATTATAGATGCGAGTAGAAGGATGACACCAGAATAGAAAATCCTCACTTCTGGCTTTGTCATTTTACTTAACGCTTTTTTTATTTACAGTTTTTTTCTTAAAGTATTAATACACTTATTTTATCTAAATAATGTGGGCTAATTAATACATAATAAACCCATGTGGTTTAAACAATTGATTTTTAATTATTTATTTACCCCTTAAAAACTTTTTTAAAATGAAATATATTTTATTCACTTTTCTCTTTGCATTCAGTTTTATTGTAAATGCTCAGAATTTTGTAGGAGAAAGTTTGCAGAGCACTGCAACAGAGCGCAATAATGCAAGACTTATTGTTGAGGATAATTCCGGGAAGCTGCACGTTGTGTACTACAATAATGGAATTTATTATTCTTCTTCTGAAACTAACGGGTTAACATGGTCTACGCCCATTCTTGTTGATGAAATTGGAAGGAACCCATCGCTTGTAGTTGATTCGAACGGTGTTCTGCATTTAGTTTATCAAAATGGAGGAATTAGTGCATTTGACATCGTTTACCGATCGTACTCAAATTCAGTGTGGAGTGAAACCGAAGTTGTGTATCATAATGAAATTAGTAATGTATCGAGACCCGTTTTAGCAATTGATACTGATAACAATCTACATTGCGTGTGGCAAAGAGCAGGATTCTCATCTACTCCTAATTCTGAAATCTGGTATAGCAAACGAACCCCAAATGATGGTTGGCAAGAAGCTGCGAATATAAGTAACTCTTACGGTGCGTCTGAGTATCCAACTCTCACTATCGATTTATCAAATAATGTTCATG
>Ga0265295_1009470_pt1 | contig 10405 bp, 16 predicted proteins | sample Munlansysbiofilm_FD_192503 | JGI IMG/M metagenome (GOLD analysis project Ga0265295, IMG submission 192503) | Leachate microbial communities from a municipal landfill in Southern Ontario, Canada - Methane capture system biofilm | ecosystem: Engineered > Solid waste > Landfill > Unclassified ... | reverse complement strand
GTCCAAAGCATCATCTCCTTGTTTGTATCAGGTTGTTTGGCGACGACCTATTTTACAACAAGAGATGATGCTTTTGTTTAATTATTTCAACATGTTAAACATTTTTCTCGTCTGCGAAAGTTGAGCTCTTGATCATATGAGCCTGACTGCCGTGGGCCTGGGCTTGGGAACCTGCTGGATCGGGTTGTTTGACGAAAAAAAGCTGAAAGACCTCCTCCATATTCCACCCGAAATTCGAGTGGTAGCATTAATGCTGTTGGGCTATCCATCCGACCCATCAGTCATTGCAAAGTCCCGTCTTCCTTTGAATCGAATTGTGAAACATGAACATTGGTGATCAGTTGTGACTTGAATCGACCCCGGTTTAATAGCAGGTTGTTGAAAAGCTCTTCACCCAAGTCTTTGATTTTACTAGGAAGGCCAGGGAGATTTTGGTGCAATCTCGCGCATAACAATTTGTAATTACAGGAGAAAATGTTATGTGCGGTTAAGATCAACAGCAACAGGCCATGTTCAGCTATATTTCCCCCGAAGCCTGGGTGCCCAAGGATCACCTCCTGCGCCCGATCCGGGTCATGGTCGACAAGGCCCTGAATGCTCTCTCTTCGCTGTTTCGGGAGATGTATTCCCACACGGGGTGGCCTTCGATCCCGCCGGAACAACTTCTGAGGGCGTTGTTGCTGCAAGTGTTCATTTAGATCCGCAGCGAACGTCTGATGGTCGAGCAACTGGAATGCAATCTGCTGTTTCGTTGGTTCGTGGGTCTCTCCATGGATGACAAGGTGTGGAATCATTCGGCCTTTTCCAAGAACCGGGACCGTCTGATCGCCCATGAAATCGCCACCGCCTTCTTCCAGTCGATTATCGGGCGATCGAGCTTGGTCACCACAAAGACATACTCGTCCCGAACAAAATCCAATTTTTTGCAATTCGGGCCGATCTTTAGTACGTAAGGAACCCCCCCGGCTACGCCGGGGGACCTCAAAAGTTCGACAGTTCCGGGAGTAAATGAAAGCCTCCCTTCTGTGAACCGCTCAAAGTTCTCAGAAAAGGAGGCTTTCGATGAAGAACACCCAAATTTTATGCCATTCCGTATGGGACTGCAAGTACCACACAGTCTGGATCCCAAAATGTCGCCGGAAGGTGCTATATGGACGAATCCGGGCGCAACTATACATCCAAGGGATAAGGTGGCCTTCATCTCCCCCTGGAGGCCCACCGGTTCCATAGGGCAGTGATTTGGAGTAAAGTCTGCCGTGTCCAAGGAGATTAAGCACGATTGCAAAGAACGCGATAGAAACTTTCATTGGGCCTTTGGCTGGAAGGACAGGGAAGGAATTGGCGATGGAGTCAGTCAAGTAGAAAAGGTTATCCGAGACTTCTGGGCCGTCGCTCCAAGTAACAGCCTTCATCTCGGAACCGACGAGAAGGCTTGGGCAATGCCGCATGTCGCGATAGCGCGGGGGAATGATCCCTTGTTCCTCCGCAACAAAGAGATGGTAGGTTCCTTTCTCTGGACGCCTGAAGAGGCCTATGCCCTTGCGTCTCCCGATGCCCCATCGCCTGCCTGCGAGCTGCGGGTCATTAGCTAGTTTTCATCCGGAAACGGCTCTTTTCCGCCGTGGCGGCGTCAATCCGCAGGCTTGCTTGTGCGGCGTACCGATGTGCGCCTCCGCGAAACCCCTTGATTTCCTTGCCACAACAAAAATTGCTCGTTTCCCATATGAAAACTACGCTGTATCCATCCGGAGTTTCCGGATGGATACTATGTGTTGCCGCAGACCTCGGAAACTCTTTCAGAGCAGCGCTTGGAAAAGACCATGCCGGCCGAACGCTGGGCGCGTTCTCGGTTCCATGGCGAAGAGTTCAATTGCGACCTTCGTCTCCACCTGGCAGAGACCCTCACCCGGGCAGGGTATCCCTCGGTGGCGCCAGAGCGCTTACCCGATTTTGGTTTCCAGCAGTCTGAACGATTTGGCTTGGCCTCGAACTGGTCCGAATGACATGTTGCCTTCGTCGCTGGAAACGGAACCTTCAGCCTCTCCGATGCATTGATTACCCGTTGGGGGCAGGCGGTGGGCTTGGGCTCAGTAGTGTCGCGCATCGATCTGCCGGTTACAGAACGAGTCTACGGCGAAGACCATCACGCCTGGTGTCTCTGGTATGCTAAGGGGACGTGCGGAGCCTGCGCCAAACGCTGCCCGGTCGGTGCCATCACCACCAGAGAGGGGCACGACAAGCAGGCCTGTATGACTTGTATCCTGGAGACAGCCGCGCCTTATGCCACCAAAACCTATGGCACCGGTGCAACGCCCTGCGGCCTGTGCCAGGTCAAGGTGCCCTGCGAGTCGCGGGTGCCGCTGGATAAGCCGATTGCCGAAACCTGACCGGCCCTTTGCAGGAGGCTATTTCAAAAACGGCCACCACACAATGATAATTTGACCAAACAGGGAGCCCGCCCATGCGCACTGATTTCCCCGAACCGTACTTTATCCGAGCCCATGGTATTCGCCTGGCCGTTTATGAGCAGGGCGGCGGATTTCCGGTGGTTTTCTGCCACGGTTTTCCGGAACTGGCTTTTTCTTGGCGCTATCAGTTGCCTGCGCTGGCGGCCGCTGGATTTCGGGCCATTGCTCTCGACCAGCGCGGCTACGGTAGGTCCGATAAGCCCGACTCGGTAGCGGAGTACGACCTCCCACACCTGGCAGACGACCTGATCGGTGTGCTGGATGCTCTGGAACTGGAAAAGGCGGTGTTCTGCGGGCATGATTGGGGTGGCCATGTGGTCTGGGAAATGCCGATTCTACATCCTGAGCGAGTGGCTGGAGTCATCGGACTCAACACGCCGCATCGTTATTTTCGAAGAATGGGCGAAGACCCGGCAGACTGGGTGCGCAACCATTTTAGCGCCGGCAATTACCGATTGGCTTTTCTGCAGAAAGGAATCGAGAACGAACTGACGGCGGATCTTTTGCCCAGATTTCTGGGAGGGCTGTTCAGAGCTCGTCCCCTGACCATGGCCGAATTTATCGACGCACCCCCGGCGGTCCGCAATCTCGAATGGGATTTCATCCAGGCCGCCGCTCTGGACCCGGACCCGGCTGGCAGCCCATTGATGGCGCCGGAAGATTTGCAGGTCTATGTCGAAGCCTTTTCTGCCGGGGGATTGACCGGCCCCATCAACTGGTACCGCAACCTGCACAGGAACAACCAGCTTCTTGCCGGCACCAGTGACAGGATATCCGTTCCATGCCTCATGGTTTCCGCAGAAGACGACATCTTTTTACCTCCGGAATTAGCAGAGGGTATGGAAAAATACGTTCCCGATCTGGAAAAAAGCCTGATCCCCGAATGCGGTCACTGGACTCAGGTCGAAAAACCCGACGAGGTCAACCGTTTACTCATCGATTGGCTGGTACGAAGGTTTGTTTGAAAATCACTCTTTTTCAGACGCAATAGCCCCCGATTTTGTGACCGGGGGCTTTTTCTGATTTACCGCTGTTTTTTAGACACTTTTTTCGCGGTTCTCGGCATACAGTCGATAGACCGATGACCTGCTGATACCGTAATGCTCGGCAATCTCCGTTTTGCTGCAACCTGGAGCTTCAAAATCCCTGATGAGATCGATAGTTTCCTTTTTGGTCAGTTTCGGTTTGACGCCAAACTTTACTCCGCGAGAAAGAGCCTTTTCGCGGCCTTCCATAGATCGTTCTTTTATCAGCTCCCGCTCGAATTCTCCAATCGCGGCGAGAATGTTGAACTGTAACCGGCCGTACAGGGTTATAGTGTCGATCCCTTGGTCTAGCACAACCAGATCGACGTTCTTCCCTTGTAGCCTTTGGACAATCCCAGCAAGATCAATGGCTGACCGTGCCAGGCGGTCAAGCTTGGTGACCACAAAAACATCCTCATCCCGAACAAAATCCAACGCTTTTTGCAACTCTGATCGATCCTTCGCGGTTGCTCCAGACGCCTTCTCATGGAAGATTCGATCGCAGTCGGCCAAACGACCCAGTTGAACATCCAGTTTTTGCCCAGCAGAACTTACCCGTGCATATCCGATCCTCATTCCCATGACTTTCTCCTTCCTTGTTGTTTTTTCTTGCCAGATGTATCAAGTTTGATACAATATGGCCGACATGGAAACTCCGACGCCACTACAAGTAAATTTTTTCCGGCAGGACAGCGGAAGAGAGCCCGTCCGCGAGTGGCTGAAGGATTTGCCGCCGGAGGAGCGGAAGATCATTGGTGAGGACATCAAAACGGTGCAATGGGGCTGGCCTCTCGGCATGCCTTTGGTGCGGCCTTTAGGAGAGGGGCTTTTTGAGGTTCGCTCCAGTCTGGGAAACCGCATCGCTCGCGTTCTTTTTTGCACCCACGGCCCGCGGATCATCCTCCTTCACGGCTTCATAAAGAAGACTCAGCAGACTCCGGCCGACGACATGAAACTGGCACGCAAAAGAAAGGCTGAATTCGATGGCAACCCATAAAAACATCGGCAGCGATTTTGATGACTTCCTGGCCGAGGAAGGCATCCTGAGCGAGGTCGAGGCGACCGCGGCTAAGCGGGTTTTGGCTTACCAGATCCAGCAGGAGATGGAGAACCAGAGCCTGACCAAAACCGAAATGGCGGCCAAAATGCATACCTCCAGAGCGGCGGTCAACCGACTTCTCGATCCACAGAACACCGCCGTCACGCTCAAAACCTTGGAACAAGCCACTGCTGCCCTTGGAAAGCGGTTGCGGATAATTATTGAGGATCCGGTGAGGCACTGACCGACACAGCCTCTAGCGCCCTTGCAGTCCAGCCGCTAACCACCATTCATTGTCCGGCTCATCGCTGCTGAAGCTTTTTTCCACTCATCCGCCGATGGAGGAGAGGATTGCGCGACTGGAGGCGATGACTTATTCCAGGGATTACTTCAGCAGGCGGTAAAAAAATTCACCCATCATCAAACTTGAAAAACCCACCAAACGAACCGGTGGGTTTTTCTCATAGGCCAGGTTATTTGAGAAAAAGGGAGGTGCATAAAACGAGTGGCAAAAAGCTTCTGCCTAACGAATGCAAGTTTTTTCGATGGACAGTTGGACGTCGCTGATATATTTCGTGTCGAACCCAACGGCACAAGAGGTGAGGTAATAATCCCATTTCCCCAAAAAGGCTTCATCGAAGCCGAGGCTCAAAATTTCTTCTTTTTTTAAATGGAACTTTTTTTGCCAGGCGAGGAGCGTTTTTACATAGCTTTCACTGATGTCCTCGATGTCCTGCAACTTGAGTTTGTTGCGGGCAAGCTCTTTCTTGACCTGGCCTAACGAAAGGAGTTCCCCCCCGGGAAAGATGTGCTTTTTGATGAATCCGGGATTCCTGAGGTATTGCCTGAACTGTGAATCGGGAATGGTGATTATCTGGTAGACCATTCTGCCGTTCGGTTTCAGCGAGGCCTCGCATCGTTCGATGAACAGGGGAACATATTTATGCCCTAATGCTTCCATCATCTCGATGGAGACAATCTTGTCATAGCTCCCTGTAATATCCCTGTAGTCAGCCAGGCGCAGATCGATATTCCGCAGCCTTTCCTTGGCATAGTGGTACTGCTCCCAAGAAATTGTAATGGTAGTGATCCTGCAGCCATAATGCTTCTGGGCAAATTCAGCGAAGCCTCCCCAGCCTGTACCTATTTCCAGAACATGGTCCGTTTTCTTGAGATCAAGCTTCTCACATATCCTGTGATACTTATTTTCCTGAGCTTCCTGAAGGGTCATGCCCTCATCGAACATTGCACAGGAGTAAGTCATCGATTCATCCAGCCAGAGCGAATAGAACTGATTAGACAGGTCGTAATGGCTTTGGATATTGCGCCTGCTCCCATTTTTTGTGTTCTTGTTCAGGCCGTGGTTTATTCTTCCCATGATTTTCGCCCATTCCATTTGGTAGAAGGGGGAGTGGTCCAAGGGAAGCTGGTCCTTGTTTTCAATAAACCAGGCCAGTAGCCCGTAGAGGTTGTCCGTCTCAAATTCTCCGAGAAAGTAAGATTCACCGAATCCAGTATCTCCATAGAGGATGACCCGCCTGAAGAAGCGTTTGTTTTTGACCTTTATGCGGACTTTTGGCCCATCGCCAAAGGTGTGCAGACCTTTATAGTCTATCTCGAGGGTACCTTTGAGATCTTTGCCTTTGAACAGACTGAAGAACACCTGCTTGAATATCATCTCAATCCTCTTATGATCTCATCATCGCTGGTGCTTTTATCCCTGAAACGGACCTTTTTAAGCCAGAGTTTCAAGGCCTGCCAGTGTATGAATATGATAGTAAAGAGCGGCACCATCGGGTAGCGCAGGAACAGCAAAAGGATCGACGTTGAGCTTAGCTGCCGACGGTCTCCGGCCAAAGAGGTTTTGAGTATGGCTTGTCCGTCTTTGACCGAGTTCACCTCCATCAACAAGGTCTCTGCCGGTTCTTCGAAAGACCAGGTGATTTCGGTGTCCATATCGATAAAGGGTGAGACATAGAAGTTTTTTTTCTGCTTGTCGCGGTGTCTCTTGTTGCCCGGAGTTAAGGCCGTATAAAAGAGTTTCTGATCTCTGTAGGTGTTGTTGACTTCTGAGAGTAGAACCCGTAGTTCGCCCTGCGCATCGTAGCAATAGTAGAAGCTCACCGGATTGAAAATATAGCCGAGATTCCTGAGACTGGTCAGCAAGGAGACCTTACCGAGTTCAAAATCGAAGCCCAGCTCCCCGAGAGCCTCCCGCACCCGTTCCTTGGTGCTCTTGCCAACATAATATTCCCTGGTGTAATCGAAAGTCGCGCGAGCTATGCGATCCCGCTTGCCTTTTTGGCGGACGAAAAGAAAGTGGTCATCGTCGTAAAAGCTCAGGAGATTCCAGCGGTTTTTGCCCAAAAGTTTAAAACGGTCGGCCAACAGGTCGATTTCATCGAGGTCGAGATAGAACATGTATATTTTGTAGGCGAATCTGTTTTTATTTGGCCTGTCGTGCTTGAGTCGGCAGACATAGGCGCACGAGTTCATTGCAATCTCCTGACCACGTCCATTCCGGACTTGCAGCCGTCCTCGTGGAAACCGTGTCGGAAATAGGCACCGGCGAAAAATATCCTGGTATCTTCGTTCAGTTCCTGCAGGCGTTTCTGCAGTTCGAAATTCTCGATGGTGAACAAAGGGTGATCATATTGAATGGTGCGGATGATCTTATCTTCCCGGATCTTTTGAAAAGGGTTGATGGAAACAAAATAGTTGGTCGGCGTCTTTGGTCCTTGAAGCATGTTCAGCCAGTATACGATGGATGTCTTTTCTCCATCGATGATGTGATTCCAGCTTGACCAGACATCCCTCACAGGAGGCATCACAGCCTCGTCACAATGGAGCACGGCAAGGTTCTTATTGTAGCGGAACTTGCTAAGCAGTTCCTGTTTCTTTTCAGGCAGCCCTTTGGCAATGGCCAGACTTTCATCGGAATGGCAAGCCAAAATCACATAGTCGAACACATACGCTTGCCTGGCTGTTTCAAGTTGCATGGCCGAACCTTCTTTTACCGATAGCACCGGCTCATTGAGGTGAATGTCGAGTCCTGCGGCGATCTTTTTGGTATAGGTGTCGGACCCTCCCTTGACCGTGTACCACTGGAATTTTTTGCGGGCACTCAGCAACCCGTGGTTGTGGAAAAAAGGCAGGAGCAGCCCGATGGGAAACTCCTTGGTATCGGGGGTTGACCAGATAGCGGAGGACAACGGCACAATGAAGTTTTCGAGGAAGTAATCGGAGAGTCCGTTCTTTTTGCAGTATTCCCTGATCGATTCTGGATTATTCTTTTGCAGATCCCTCTGGCCGACCCTGAAGAATGTCTGGATTTCGCGCAGGAATTTCCAGTGCCTGGGCGACAGGAGGTTCCTCCTTTGCGCAAAGGGCTTATACCCTGTGTATTGGAGGCCGGTTCGAAGATTGTGGACAGCAAAAGACATGTCGCTTTTCCGGCGCTCTATACCGAGCTCTTCGAACATTTTGAGCAAATTCGGATAAGTGTGAAGATTGAAAACTATGAATCCCGTGTCGAGGGTAAAGCCGTCCATGCGATGCGTGTGGGTGTGACCGCCGAGGTAGTCGTTTTTCTCGAAGATCGAGATGTCGTACTTCCCTTTGAGGTAGTGCGCGCAGGTCATTGCTGAAATGCCGGAGCCGACGATTGCAAGTTTCATGGCGCTCTTTCTAGTTGGTGGTTATTTTATGGGTCGCACCCGTCGCTTGTTTCTACGCTCCCTGATGTCGAGGATGACGGTGAAAATAGTCCACACACAGAGCAGGAAGAACAGGAAATAGGAGTCTTCCGTGATGATCATGATCTGGTCGCGGATGAGGAATGTTCCTGCGATGAGAAGTAGGTAATACGGGATGTTCAGCAGGCCGGCATAGAGGATTACCTTCTTGTGGGAGCGCGAGACCCCGAGCTGAAACATGTAGAGGGCCAACAGGTTGATATGCAGCATGGCGAGCAACAACTCCTTGATCCGGAAATCCCTCTGTTTCGTCTCTCGCAATGAGCCGAGCAGGTAATTGAGTGCAGCAGAGATAGTCACCGCGACAATGGAGACCATGGTCAGTACGATCACATTGCCCCAGGTAAAATCGTTAAGCAGTACGATGAGCACCGCGAAAAGCTGGCCCGGAAAATAAAAACCGACATATACGATGCTCTCGATCAAAATCACCAGGAACAGCAGCAGGAATGACCATTCCTGGTAAGCGCTGTCCAGCACCCGTAAAAAGAATGCCGGGTCCGGGATGATCTGCAATCTCTCAAGAATGAGAATCCCGGAATAAACCACAAGGCCTGAGAGGGGCACGAGGCTCTTCATTTGAAAAACCTGGGTATCATCGCAGGAGTCTCCCGTTTATAAGCCTGAAATGCCTGGTTGTCTGCATATCGTTCTTCCGCGGGCGGCACCCCCGAGACATATCGGAGCAGAAAGGTGATCAGAAGCCAACTTATGAACGCCCATAAGGAAACCTGTGCCGCCACGATACTCGCGCCCAGCCAGAATGCGCTCTCGCCGAAATAATTTGGGTGGCGGGAGTATTTCCATAGTCCCCGGGTCATGATCTGCCCTTTCTCCCTGGTCTTGATGAATGAGCGCAGTTGCAGGTCGCCGATCGTCTCATAGAGCAGGCCGAAGAGCGCGACAGCAGTGCCGGCGGCGGTGACCAGACCCAGTGGAGGAGGTGCGCTATTGACGAGAAAAATCGGGATGGCGATGATCATTACCAGCACTCCCTGGAGCACATAGATCTGGAAAAATGAGCGAAGATAAAAGTGCTGCCATTGCTCACGCCACCTGGCATAGCGCGGATCTTCGTCTTTTTTTATCCACTTTTTTGAAAGTATATAGGAAACAATCCGCATAGCCCACAGCGCAACAAGGATGGTAAACAGCACCTGGGAAGGCGTTCTCGTCTCCGAGCGATAGATGGCGTGGAGCGCAACCTGCAAAAAGCCCATCCCCCAGAAGACATCAGCTATCGAGTTGTCCTTGAGGACGATAGATAGCAGGAACAGCAAAGAATAGGTGACACAAAGGCCGGCGATGATTTCGATCATTATTTTAGGAATAGGCTCCTTGTGAAGAAACCAATAAAAGCGATAGCGGAGCAGAGGAACGTCCCCCATGCAATGTCGACGAGCACAAATTTGGTCGGATAGTTGGTGATGAAGGTAAGATTGGTCAAGTCATATATCGCGTAGGCTATGAAGCCAAAAACCGCTCCCATAAAAGCTGCTCTGCCGGCAGAGTCCGCAGGCGCCACCGCGAAGATGTAGGCACCGGCAGCTATGGCAAGCCAAGCCAGCAGTCCGACAGGAATGTTGGTTTGGATAGAGCCATCCTTCACCGAGATGAGCGACCCGAACTGGTCTATAATAAATTTCTTGGTAAGAATACCGAGCCAGATGTAATCGAGAATGATGATAGCGATGTACATGGCGAAGAGTACGCCGAAGGGCAAAAGGAGCTTCATGAAACCTCCAAGTGCGTTGGGGAAGATAAGCAGTTTTTTCTTTTCAGGTATCAGGGCTGCATGACTTTATAATAGCAATTTGACCGTATTTGTACGTTTAACCTTAAATTTAACTCCTTAATTAGAATGGTCAAGTAGCCGCTCGGTTATTTGGTTTTCAAAAGAGCCATTTTCAAAATTCACAATTCAAAAATGAAAAAGCCCGGAAACTCGATAGGTTCCGGGCTAAAATGTACACTTTATGCGGGATGGTACGTCAGCGCTTGAGGTTGATCAGCTCGCTGAGCATTTCGTCGGTGGTGGTGATGACCTTGGAGTTGGCCTGGAAGCCGCGCTGGGTGGTGATCATCTTGACGAATTCGGCGGCCAGGTCGACGGTGGAT
>Ga0265295_1009469_pt1 | contig 10407 bp, 5 predicted proteins | sample Munlansysbiofilm_FD_192503 | JGI IMG/M metagenome (GOLD analysis project Ga0265295, IMG submission 192503) | Leachate microbial communities from a municipal landfill in Southern Ontario, Canada - Methane capture system biofilm | ecosystem: Engineered > Solid waste > Landfill > Unclassified ... | reverse complement strand
ATTCTGGAGTTGAATATGACGATTCGTATATTGCTGCTGATTCAAGCTTGACTGTTTTGAGACATTACTACAATACTGATCCCGATACTGCAATTATCATGGCTTTAGAATTAGAAAAAAAGTTCATTGATGATAATAATTCGCGAGGTTTACTTCGAGTTTATAGCTTTTTATCAGAATTGTATCAATATAGAAAAAACGATCCTAATCTAACATTAGCGTATCTCACACAGGCACTTAATATCATTTCTGAGAACCCAAATTTACAATTTGACCCCATTTATTTGTATATCAATGTCGGAAATATAATGTTCAACTATGGATTATTTGATGAAGCTATTTTTATATACCGTCAGATTCCTAAAATTTACAATATCGAAGATAAACCTAGAATAATGGCATTGATTGATAGTAATATAGGATTGTCATTTAAAGAGATGCGACAGGTAGATTCTGCAAGATACTATTTTGATAAAACTCTTGATTATATTAATGAAGTTACACAAGATAGAACAATGCTTTTGATACAGTACAATAATTATGTAAGTTCATTATTTTCTCAAAATGGAGTCGTTGACTCCATACCATATTACTATAACAATTCCGTTTTACTTTTCAATTCGTTAGATAAAACACTTGAAAAATATGCAGGCAAACATACAGATTATTATAAAATAAATATTCAATTAGATTATTATAGAAATAAAATGATGTCTTATGCTGAAATGTCGAAGTATTTTATCGCAAAAGAAGAGTTTTTTCAGGCAATAGGTATGTTAAATGAAGCTATTGAAAGTTCAAGAAAAGCAAACAACTCAATGTGGACTGGAGATTTATTCCTTAGCTTATCTGAAGCATACATATTATCTGGTGCCAATGATACCGCAGAAATATATGTTGATTCGGCCATAATGATTTTTAAGAATTTTTCATCATACGATAATCTAGAAAAAGCATACAGGAAAAAATCTCACATCAACAATTTGTCGAATGATCAAGATTTGACTGACGCATTTTTAAACATTGCCGAGTATTATCATGACACCTTAAGCCATATTGAAACATCGGACGAGTTGATGTTAATGAAAATTCAACTTGCAGCCAAGCCAGTACAACTCGCAATGAAGAATATCGAGATGAGTCGTAATGATAAAATACTAACTATAAAAAAGCAGACATTCCTGATTAAGTTACTTGTTGTAGGCTTATTCCTTGTTATTATTATTTCAGTTGTTTATTATAAATTGTATCGCAATCACAAAAACACAAGATTTCAACTTGCACATCGAACAATGGAACAATTTAGTGATGAAATTGCGGCTAGAGAAAACATCAGTAAATCAAGAGATTCTATCGACCAAGAATTACTGTTAAGGTTTGCGCATGAAGTGATTGAAAAGAAAATTTATCTGGAAAGTAGTTTAAGTTTAGTTGCTGTTGCTGAGAAGTTAGGCTCAAATAGGTCTTATGTTTCTAAGTTGATAAACACTGTTTATAAAATGAATTACAATGATTACATAAATAAACTTCGAATTGATGAAGCATGTAGAATAATTTGCAGTAATACAGATTCAAATTTTACAATTGACCATCTTTATTCAAAAGTCGGGTTTGTTGGAAAAACAACTTTTTATACTGCTTTTAAAAAATATACTGGCGTAACTCCTGCTGTTTTCTTTAAGATAAATAATAATACAAGAACATAGGGATTGTTAGATAATGGCAAAGCCCACATGCGATGCCGTGCAATACTAATGGACTGTCGAACTCGCATTATTACCTACGGTAAGTGAGGACTAAAGCTGTCATGTGGTCGGTGGTCGGTGAGCGGTAAACTTATCACAAATCCACTGACTACTGACTACTGTTTTTACCGTTTCACAACCCTAACATTTAGCACATTATCATTAGATTTGCTTCGCAAGTTGTATTCGGTAAGGCGGTATTCGGTATTCGGTATTCGGTTCCGACGGTATTCAGTATTCGGTATTCGGTAATCGGTAAGGCGTTATTCGGTAATCGGTACACTTAGCACAAATCCACTGATTACTGACTACTGACCTACTGTTTTTACCGTTTCACAACCCTAATATTTAGCACATTATCATTAGATTTACTTCGCAAGTCGTATTCGGTAAGGCGGTATTCGGTATTCGGTATTCGGTAAACTTATCACAAATCCTCTGACTACCGACTACTGACCTACCGACCACTGACTACTATTTTCACCGTTTAACAACTTTTTCACTTTCTACTCCTTTACTACATCGCAGCAAAGCTAAATCCGAGTGAGCGAGAATGGATTTATCTAAAATTTTATCTAAAGTCGAAATATCTTTGTTAAAATTATAAGGTGTGTTCGATAAATTTGTATATTTGTAAAAATATTAAGTTATGAATGATAAATTTGCAAAATTAGAAAGGCTCAATTTTTGGAATAATAAGCTCCCATTTGTTGGATTAAAAAGGTTTTTATATTTGAATAAGATCGAAGACTTTATAGGTAATAAGCTAGTTAAAGTATTAGTAGGACAAAGACGAGTGGGTAAAAGTTATTTGCTTCGACAGATAATATTGTCTTTGATAGATAAGGGGGTTAATCCAAAAAATATTATTTACATAAATAAAGAATATACTGATTTTGATTTTATTTCTGATTATGTAGAGCTGGAAAAATTAATTATAAATTATAAAGAAAAAATGACTCCTCAAGGTAAAGTTTATCTTTTTATTGATGAGATACAAAATATAATAGGTTGGGAACGTTTAATAAATTCATATTCTCAGGATTTTGTTGAAAATTACGAAATTTTTATCACTGGTTCTAATTCTGAATTATTATCAGGAGAATTAGCTACACTTTTATCTGGAAGATATATCCAATTTGAAATATTTCCTTTTTGTTTTAGTGAATACACAAGAATAAATAATCTTGAATTATCAAAAGCTTCATATATGCAGTTTATGCAAACTGGTGGTTTGCCAGATTTGTATAATTTGCCAAATGATGAAACAAAAATGCATTATCTTTCTGCTATTAGAGACACTATATTATTAAGAGATATTGTTAGTAGATACAATATAAAAGATCCGCGTTTACTCTCGGATATATTTGCATACTTAATAAATAATGTTTCAAATTTAATTTCCATTAATAATATAGTTAATTATTTTATTAGTAAAAACAGAAAAACAAATTATGAAACTATAGCCAATTATATTCAATATTTACAGAATAGTTTTTTAATACATCGTGTTGAAAGGTATAATATTAAAGGTAAAGATATTGTTTCTGGCACAAATAAATACTATATAAATGATTTGTCATTTAAAAACTATTTATATTCTGGTTTTAATCACGGAATTGGTTATTTACTTGAAAATCTTGTATATTCTCAGTTAAGAGTATCTGGATTTACCGTATATACTGGAGCTATTAGGAATAAAGAAATAGATTTTATTGCGACTAAAGCTTCACGAAAAATTTACGTACAAGTGTCATATCTACTTTATGATGCTAAAACTATTGAACGTGAATACTCTGAACTTGAAAAGATTAGAGATAATTATGAAAAAATTGTTGTTTCGCTTGATGATATAAAAATGCCAAGTCTAAATGGTATTAATCATTTATTGGCATGGCAACTTGATGATTTTTTGAGGTGAAATAAACGCTGGCTTCGAGGGTTTCAGTCGCCTCAGCCACCTTAGGTGGAATTGCAACGGTGGTTTCGTCCGCCAGCCAGCTGAGCAACCACCTTGAGGGAATAAACAACCAGAAGTAAAACAGATTTCTCCCCGCCAGTTGGCGAAATCTGTTAATCATTTTGCAGCTTTTTGTTCTACTATTTATTTTTTCAAGTAAAAACAAAGTTTAGTGTTAATAACACTAATAGTGTATCACAAGCGGGCAAGCCTCCCTTTAGGGCACCAAAGGGTGCGGGAAGGGAAAATAGTAAACACTCGGATTGCGAGCGAGCAATAGCGAGCGAGAGAACTGCTGGTTTATTAATAAATAAACAAACTTATTACAAACGGGCTGACTTTCTAAAGAATACAGGGGCACATAAGGTTTTGTTGTTTTGAAGAATAATAAATTGATAATCCCAAAAATAAACACAACAATATTTTAATTAGTAATTATTTATTCATAGTTTAGCACCTTAATAATTATAATAGTTGTAAGCATTGAAAAAAACTGATATAAATAAGACTAAAAACCTAAGGTTACGGGTTTTACTTGCAGCAGCAATTATTTTAGTAACAGGTATTATTATTTATTCAAATTCTTTTGATTGTTCTTTTCATTTCGATGACTATGACCATATTGTTGATAATCCAAAGGTGAATGATATAAATGATGTTGAGGCTTGGTGGAACTATAGTAAACATCGCCCATTAAGTATGATGACATTTGTGATTAATTATCATTTTTATCAGACAGATGTTTATTATTATCATGTTGTAAATTTATCTATACATATAGTAAATTCTTTTTTAGTCTTTTGGCTAGTTTATTTGCTTTTGTCCACTCCAATTACTAAATCATATAAACTAAGTAAAAATAAACTTTTATTTTCTTTTACTGTGGCAATGTTTTTTGTGTCTCATCCTTTGGCAACACAGTCAGTTACATATATAATACAAAGACAGGCGGCAATGGCAAGTTTGTTTTATTTATTAGCACTATGTATTTATTTGTATTTAAGAATTAATAACAAAACACTAATTCAGAATATTTTAGGATATTCTCTTGCTTTTACTTCGTTTGTTATTGCTGTATTATCTAAGGAAAATGCCTATACTTTACCAGTAATTATTGTTTTGCTTGAGATTTTCTTTTTCCGAAAAGAACGATTTATTACACTATTTAAGAATTATAAAACATATTTAGTTTTAGGAGGTCTTTTAGTTGCTTTTATCCTTGTATTTTATCGATTTGGTCTTGCTATATTTAATTCAATTCCGCCAAGTGCAACTTCTGGTACAAGTGTAGAAATAACCCCAATAAATTATTTATTTACTCAATTTAGTGTAATAGCAAAATACATTTTAATGTTATTTGTTCCGATAGGTCAAAATTTGGATCATGCTTATCCTGTTTCTCTGAGTTTTTTTGAGCCTTTAACGATTTTAAGTTTTGTATTTCTTAGTTTGATTTTAGCATTCTCAATTTTTATTTATAAAAGAGATAGACTTATTTCTTTTGCAATAATATGGTTTTTTGTGACTTTATCAATTGAATCAAGTATTATCCCTATAAATGATGTTATTTTTGAACATCGTACATATTTGCCATCTATTGGTTTTTTTATAGCTGTTTTGGCTGGATTGTATGCTCTATTATGGGATAAAAACAGAAAGATTTTATTTGTATTGTCGTTTTTGCCAATTCTAATATTTTCGTATATGACATATCAGCGGAATAAAGTTTGGAAAACAGATTTTAGTTTATGGTCTGATGTTATTAAGAAATCACCTGAAAAACCGAGAGCATATCTTAATCGAGGAATGGTCTATAATAGTGTAGGAGAATTGGAACTAGCATTTGCAGATTATTCAAAAGCTAGAGAATTAGATTCAACATTTTCTGAAGCATGGCTAAATTGCGGAACAATCTATGGCAGTTGGGATAAAAATGATTCTGCTTTAATTTGTTTTAATCGTGCCGTTCAAATAAATCCAAATTTTAAACTTGCAAGGTGGAATAGGGGCGTAATTCATGGTTTACTTGGAAATTGGGAAAAAGCTATACTTGATTATAATAAAGTAATAGAATTAGATAAGACATTTGCTAATGTGTTTTATAATAGAGGAGTTGCTTTTTCTAACTTATCTAAATGGGATATGGCACTAAAGGATTTTTTGAAAACAGTTGAGTTGAACCCTCAATATCCTAATGCTTATTTTAATTGTGCAGTTGCTTATGATAATTTGGGAGATATGATTCTTGCCGAAGAATATTATACAAAAGCAATTTTATCAAACCCAAATGATATAAAAATTTATTTTGGTAGAGCTGTTGCTAGAATGCACAATCAAAAATGGCAAGAAGCTTTACAAGATTTTGATGTCGTATTGCAGAATAATCCCAATTATCCAAATGCTAAAACATATTATAATTTGGTAATATCACAAATGGAAGAGAAATAAATAGTTTATAAATAATGTTTTATTTTTATTAAATTTGTACAAGAATATATTAATATGAAACAAAACGCATCTTTAACAATAGTAATGCCAGCTTATAATGAAAAAGCTAATTTGGTTTTAGTCGTTCCAAAGCTTTTGGAAAAATGTAAAAAGATGGGCTGGAAGCTTATTCTTGTTAATGATGGATCTACCGATGGAACTTTAAAGGAAATGAAAAAGTTTGAAGCTAATGATTTGTTTACCATTGTTAGTAATAAAATCAATAGAGGCTACGGTGCAGCAATTAAAGCTGGAATAGAGATTTGCTCAACAGAGTATCTTATAACAGTTGACGCTGACGGACAACACCGAATTGAGGATGTGGAGAAGCTTTATCGCAAAATATTGGAAACTGATGCAGATTTAATTGTCGGATCGAGAAAAGGAAATGAAAATAGTGGAAATTTTAAAAAATTGGGTAAATGGTTTATACGAATGTTGGCCAAAGCTTTAATGCCAGTTCCTATCCATGATCTTAACTCTGGAATGAAAATATATCGAACAAGCTTGGCAAAACAATATATTGGATTAACGCCTGATACAATGGCCTTTAGTGAAATAATTACGTTGATTTTTATTAGTTATAGACATTATGTAATTGAAGAGCCAATTGTTGTTGAAGAGCGAATTGGCGGAAAAAGTAAAATACGTTTGCAAACAGCTTTTCAAACTTTTATGGAAATAATAAATATTGTTATTCTATTTAATCCAGCAAAAATCTTTCTGCCGATTTCTTTAATTTGTATTATTATAGGACTATCGATTGGAGTTCCAATAATTATTGCTGGTAATGGGGTCTCAACCGGAAGTTTATTGGCAATTTTTTCAGGAATATTGTTCTTTCTCTTAGGTTTAATCGCAGAACAATTGTCTATGATACGAAAAAGTCGAAATAAGTGAGAGGCTTTCTAAGAAATATTGACAAGTATTGCGGTAAAATTAAGGTTTTTTTATTTTCATTATTCAAAAAATCACATAAAAAAGATTTAAAATTTAATCGGATTTTAATTATAAAGTTCTGGGCTATTGGAGATTCTGTAATTAGTTTGTCGTTGATAAAAGCTCTTAAAGAAAAATATCCTGATTGTAAAATTGATGTTTTAACAAGCAAGTCGGTTAAGGATGTTTATAAATGTGGAAGTGCAGATAATATTATTAGAATTGATTCTTTTTTTACTATTTGCAAACTTTTGTTTCAATTCAATAAATATGATTTGACTTTAGACTGCGAACCTTATTTTAATATTAGTGCATTGTTTTCTTTTTATTTGGGTAAACGAAGGATTGGCTTTGCAGATCAGTATCGTTCACGTTTATACACAGATGTTGTAAAATTTCGAAAAGACCAGCACATGGTACAAAACTATCTTGATATGCTGCGTGTAGTAGGAGTTGACTATCAAACAGATTCTTTAGTAAAACTTATTGTAAGTGATGATGTACGCTTTAAAGTGGATAATTATATTAAAGAGAATTTTTCTGATAAAAAGATTGTAGGTTTTTGTACAGGAATTAGTGGTTCGGTAAAAAGTAGAATGTGGTTTGAAGATCGTTTTGCACAACTTGCAGACAAAATCGTTCAAGAGCTTGATTATCAGGTTGCTTTTTTGGATAGTTTGAGTAATCAAGAAACAGTTGAGACTATTAGGAATATGATGAATGAGGATGCTATAAGTACCCTTGGAAAACTTAGTTTGAAAGAGGTGTTTTATTTTATTAGTAAATGTGATGTTTTTATTAGTAATGATACTGGCTTAATGCATATTGCAGCTGCTCAAGGATGTAAAACTATAGGTCTTTTTGGTCCAAATACTCCAGTTTTATGGGCACCATACGGAAAAAACAATGTGTCAATTTATAAAACAGATTTACTTCCAAGTATTCAAAATGATAAAGGTGTTTTTGAAGATAGAAATAGAGAAGAATATATGGGAGTAATAAGTATTAATGATGTATTTGAGAAAGTAAAAAGACTTCAGAATTAATTTTTTAAATCTTTTCAAAAACACTTTTCTAAATTTCAGGACTCCTGATCTACCTTTGATTATCAGCTACTTTCGCCCTTTTTGTCGTATCCAATTAATTCCCTAATTTTTACAGAAAAAAGTTTTTATTATGCAAATGACTTTACCATTTTTTTTTTTGAGGAGCTTATACCAAAATGAGACCAAAACACCCGATAAATTATCATTAGATTTGCTTCGCAAGTTGCATTCGGTATTCGGTAAGTTTAGCACAAATTCACTGACTACTGACTACTGACTACTGTTTTTACCGTTTCACAACCCTAACATTTAAGACATTATCATTAGATTTACCTCGCAAGTTGTATTCGGTAAGGCGGTATTCGGTATTCGGTATTCGGTATTCGGTAATCGGTATTCGGTAATCGGTATTCGGTAAGGCAGTAATCGGTATTTGGTAAACTTAGCACAAATACACTGACTACTGACTACTGACTACTGTTTTTACCATTTTACCACCCTAATATTTAGCACATTATCATTAGATTTACTTCGCAAGTTGTATTCGGTAAGGCGGTATTCGGTATTCGGTAAGTTTAGCACAAATCCTCTGACTACTGACTACTGACTACTGTTTTTACCTCTTAACCACTCTAACATTTAGCACATTATCATTAGATTTACCCGCTCGCTCGGATTTAGCTTCGCTGAGCTCACCGCCTACTTCACAAACTTCCTACTTACTCTATTTGATTTATCGCCAATTGTCAGTATATAAAAGCCTGGTGCATAATTACTTGCATTCAGAGTGATAAGATTCTCTCCACTTTGTAGGACAATTTGTTTTTGGTAAATTAATTTGCCGCTAACATCTGTAATGAATATTTTTGCAATAGTATTTTCAATTGCTTTTACCAATACATAAAACTCATCCTTTACGGGATTTGGATACAAGCCGGAAAGCTCTAAGGAAGCTCCGTTATCTGAATTTTCTAGTTCTGCATTAAAACCTAGCAGACTAACAGGTAAAGGATTGCTTCCGGTTTTGGATCCAAATGTAAATGGCGAAAAATTGGCGCTTATATCAGAAATAATACCGTTTCTGTTGTAATAAATAGTCAAACCGACAGCTGAGCAATCCCCGCCTGTGTATTGCAATTTAAAACCCATACAAAAGCTACGCCTTTAACAGATTTCTCACTCCGTTCGAAATAACTTGGCAATCAGGGAGTTGAAGTCGGCGACAAAACAAATTCTTGTAATATTTGGTCTCTCCTTGGTCGCCGACTAATGCCGCCATAAAGCAGTCATTTCGAGCGAAGCAAGAAATCTGATGAGTGGTTTTGGCTACGCTCAATCGCATGGGGAATTAATGAGGCAGAAATAAAACAGATTTCTCCCTCTGGTCGAAATGACTTGGCAATCGGGTATTCAAAGTCGGCGACAAAACAAATTATTGTAATATTTGGTTCTCTCCTTGGTCGCCGACTAATAACATAGGACACAAGTCATTTCGATGCCTGACGGAGGAAGGCTGAGAAATCTAACGAGTGGTTTTGGCTATGCTCAATCGCATGGGGAATTAATGAGGCAGTAGCAAAACAGATTTCTCCCTCTGGTCGAAATGACTTGGCAATCGGGTATTCAAAGTCGGCGACAAAACAAATTATTGTAATATTTGGTTTCTCCTTGGTCGCCGACTAATGCCGCCATAAAGCAGTCATTTCGAGCGAAGCAAGAAATCTGATGAGTGGTTTTGGCTAGGCTCAATCGCATGGGGAATTAATGAGGCAGAAATAAAACAGATTTCTCCCTCTGGTCGAAATGACTTGGCAATCAGGGAGTTGAAGTCGGCGACAAAACAAATTCTTGTAATATTTGGTCTCTCCTTGGTCGCCGACTAATGCCGCCATAAAGCAGTCATTTCGAGCGGAGCGAGAAATCTGATGAGTGGTTTCAGCTATGCTCAATCGCATGGGGAATTAATAAGGCAGTAGCAAAACAGATTTCTCCCTCTGGTCGAAATGACTTGGCAATCGGGTATTCAAAGTCGGCGACAAAACAAATTATTGTAATATTTGGTTTCTCCTTGGTCGCCGACTAATGCCGCCATAAAGCAGTCATTTCGAGCGGAGCGAGAAATCTGATGAGTGGTTTCAGCTATGCTCAATCGCATGGGGAATTAATGAGGCAGAAATAAAACAGATTTCTCCCTCTGGTCGAAATGACTTGGCAATCGGGGAGTTGAAGT
>Ga0265295_1009464_pt1 | contig 10413 bp, 9 predicted proteins | sample Munlansysbiofilm_FD_192503 | JGI IMG/M metagenome (GOLD analysis project Ga0265295, IMG submission 192503) | Leachate microbial communities from a municipal landfill in Southern Ontario, Canada - Methane capture system biofilm | ecosystem: Engineered > Solid waste > Landfill > Unclassified ... | reverse complement strand
TCCATCGAACCTTTGTGTTTGGAAGTGCTCATAAAAATGCTCCGCTTTTGCGGAGCATTTTTATGAGCAATGATGTTGTAAGGACGGTTTAAGTCAAAAATGATAGGTAAAGCAAAACGCCGCTACCAACAAGGATACAATATATGGCAAATGGCAAAAACGCTTGAACTTCATGTTGGTGGAAATAACGCGTCAGTATCCACACACTGACATACGCAGCAATGCCTGCCGCAAGACCGCCGACCAGTGAAGGGGCCATCAGATGTTGAAACTCGGGCTTAAAAAGGCGGGGCACTTCTACCACTCCCGCGCCTAAGATCACGGGTGTGGCGAGCAAAAATGTGAATCGTGCTGCAGCAGCATAACTTAAACCAGCAAAAAGACCTGCAACCATGGTCATGCCAGAACGTGAAAATCCGGGTATTAAAGCCAAACTTTGCGCTGTACCGATGAGAAGACTTTGCAAAAAACCGAGTTCAGCAATTTCTCTGTCACTGGTACGCTTGTCGCCGGCGTGTTCGGATGTTTCTTTAGCATCTGTCAAGGAGGCTTTCGTTTGACTGTAAGCACGTACGTGCTCGCGTTTTCGATCAGCCAGCAACATGATCAGACCATTGACGATAAGGAAAAAAGCTGTGCTTTTGGCCGATGTAAAATGGTTGCGTAAAGCTTTTAAGAATATAAAACCAATAAATGCTGCAGGGAATGTGCCTACCACAAGGCGGATGAGTACTTGGCGCTCGATATGAAACGTGTGGTCGAAAAGGGACCAGGCGTATCGCCACCAGTCTCGCCAATAAAATAAAAGCAAAGCCAAGGCCGTACCAAGATGTAACATGACTGTAAACGGCAAAAGTCCTTCCAGATCGACGCGCAGTGGGAAGACGGCCGGCAAGAGAACGGCGTGCGCAACACTAGAGACTGGGAAAAGTTCAGTGATACCTTGTAGCGCTGCAAACCATAATGCGGTTAAGTAGGTCATATAAGCCTCCCTGTCCAATATCCTTGATCATTATAACAAAGGGTTCATTCACCAAGCAACTTCATAAAGAAGATGGAGACCGTTTCTACCTATTTAATATTTTAAATGTATAAAATTAGATATAACAAACAATCTATCCATCCATACCAATATGTCTACTTGCTCTCAAAAACAAATCTTGATATAGTAATACATAATTATTTTATTGCTTAAACGCTTTTTAGTAGAAAAGGATACTGAAGGGGGATATGGGTGTGAAGCGCAACCAGTTTTACCGTAGAGGATGGGTCGTTGTCGCGATGGTGTTTTTCATGATGTTCGTCGCTGGGTGTGGCACGCAAACCGCGGGGCGCGATGCATCTTCCATGAGTTCGACACAAGGCGGTTCGGACGCCTCGACTCAGACGCCAAATCAAAAAGACCAAGATTCGGCCAAGACTGGTGGAGACACGGACCGTGGGATGATGATCAAAATAGGGATAACGCAAATTATCTCACATCCTGCTTTAGACAGTGCTAAAGAAGGATTTATAGCAGCGCTCAAAGACAATGGTTATGAAGAAGGAAACAATGTTGTCTACGAGATTCAAAATGCGGAAGGATCTCAAGACACTGCACTTCAAATCGCCAATAAGTTTGTATCAAGTGGGGTGGATTTGATTCTCGCCATTGCCACGCCTTCTGCTCAGGCGGTACAGACGGCGACCGAAGGAACGTCTATTCCAGTGTTATTTACGGCCGTCACCGATCCAGTCAATGCGGGATTGGTTCAGACATTGGAAGCGCCAGGCGGGCACATTACAGGTACGACCGATATGAATCCGATCCGTGAACAGCTTGAACTTATTACATCCTTGACAGATGGCAAACGTGTTGGCATCATTTATAACAGTGGAGAGTCAAACTCGCAAGTTCAAGTCGACATTGCGAAAAAAGAGGCGCAAGCCTTAGGACTTACGATCCTTGAAAAAGCGATTACGAACACGTCCGAAGTGAAACAAGCCGCCGAATCGTTGGTAGGAAAAGTCGATGCCATCTATGTGCCAACGGATAACACGGTTGTCTCTGCTTTGCAATCGGTACTTTCGGTTGCCGAGGCAAATCATATTCCGGTCGTCGCGGGTGAAGGTGAGTCGGTCAAAGAAGGCGCGCTTGTGACTTACGGCATCGATTATTATAGGTTGGGCTATCAGACGGGCGAAATGGCTGTACGTATTTTAAAAGGCGAGCAAGAACCGAAAACGATGCCTGTGGAATCACAAAAAGATTTAAAGCTTTATGTCAATGTAACAGCAGCACAAAAAGCAGGCATTGAATTACCGAAGGAATGGCTAGAACGGGCGGATGTAAAGTACTAAGTGTTAATACGCCATCTGTCTTTTTATTGGCATCTACGTTTGAAGCGTGATGAAACATTCCGGATCACGGGCATGCGTCTTAATGATGCACACTTCTCAGATAGGATGGTTTTAGGCGATGCAACTTTGGATCGGTTCGATTGAACAAGGGCTTTTGTTTGGTTTGATGGCGATCGGTGTTTACCTTACCTTTCGCGTGCTTAATTTTCCTGATTTGACGGTGGATGGTAGCTTTGCTTTGGGCGGCGCAGTCGCCGCCCATTTTATCATTTTAGGCTGGGATCCATGGTTGGCCACGTTTTTAGCGATGCTTTCGGGTGGTGCGGCCGGTTTGATCACGGGGATTCTTCATACCAAGGCGAAGATCAATGGCCTTTTAGCTGGTATCATCACCATGATCGCCCTTTGGTCGATCAATCTTCGCATTATGGGACGGGCGAACGTTTCTTTGAATAAAGCGGAGACAATCAAAACAAAGCTCTCTGTTCTAGAATCGTGGGGGCTTTCGACGCACACCGTATATATACTTGTTTTTTTGCTATTGTTATTGGTTGTCAAATTTCTTGTTGATTGGTTTTTACGTACGGATTTAGGCATGGCCATTCGAGCCACCGGAGATAATCCGACGATGATTACGAGTTTTGGTGTTCATACGGATCGAACGATTCTCGTTGGACTGATTGTATCGAATGCGCTTGTCGGTCTTTCGGGTGGATTGATCGCTCAATATCAAGGCTATGCCGATATTCAAATGGGTGTTGGGATGATCATTATTGGGCTCGCATCTGTTATTATAGGGGAAGCGGTCGTCGGTTCCACAAGCATGATGCGTGCAACATTGGCGGCAGCCGTGGGGGCTATTTTGTATCGTCTCATCATTGCCGTTGCCCTTTGGCGAGAAATGCCACCCAGTGATTTGAAGTTGTTAACCGCAGTGATCGTCGTTCTGGCGCTTGTGATACCACAATGGATCAGACGTTTTCGGGTGTTGCGCTTAAAAAACAACATGACGTCTGATGCGAATCTGTCTGTGTCGTCTGTAAAAAAGCACTTTGCGTCCTCCGATCATCACCCGTCGCTTAAGAAAGGAGAAAACGATGGATGACACAACAACCGCTATTGATCGCTGAACAGATCAAAAAAACATTTAATCCACTCACCCCTAATGAAAAGGTCGCCTTAAAAGGGATCACGCTTTCCTTACAGCAGGGTGAATTTTGTGTCGTCATCGGCTCCAATGGCGCTGGGAAATCAACGCTTTTAAATGCGATTGCTGGTCGTTTTCCCCTTGATCAAGGGCGGATTATGATCGATGGTCAAGATGTTACGCGCCTACGTGAATTTGAACGTGCACGTTGGATCGGCCGCGTCTTTCAAGATCCGTTGGCAGGGACAGCACCGTCCTTAACCATTTTTGAAAATATGGCGATTGCCTATCGACGGGGCATGCCACGAACGTTGAAAAGCACGTTCAAGCAGACCTATCGCGAGCGGTTTATGGATGCGTTAAAAGAGCTCGGATTGGGCCTGGAAGGCCGACTTGGGACGAAGGTCGGCACGCTCTCGGGTGGTGAACGGCAGGCGCTGACCTTGGTCATGGCTACATTTACGGATCCCAAATTGTTATTGCTCGACGAACATACTGCAGCCCTTGATCCCAAACGGGCGGCGCTGATCACTGAACTGACGAATAAGATCGTCCGACAAAAACGATTAACGACGCTCATGATCACCCACAATATGGAGCAAGCGCTTCACCTTGGGGATCGATTGATCATGATGCACGCTGGAGAAATTGTGCTGGATCTTGGGGCAGAACAAAAATCGCGTATGAAGGTAAGAGATCTGATCGATGCCTTCGAAAAAGTGCGCGGAGAGACGTTTGCGGATGATCGAGTTGTACTCGGATAGTCGGATCATCTTCCTTTTGGTCATTGTGCGCGTTGAATATGGTATAATGAGGCGAAGGAGGCGTTATGATGACACCGATGAACGATCACCGCTCACGTCAGCTTTATGAGACAGCCCAAAAAGTAATGCCCGGTGGTGTCAATTCACCTGTTCGGGCGTTTCGTGCTTTAGGAAGGCCACCGCTTTTCATCACGCGTGGTGAGGGCGCGTATATATATGATGCGGACCATAATCGTTTCATTGATTACGTTTGTTCTTGGGGACCGCTCATTTTAGGACATGCCCATCCGAACGTTGTGACAGCCATCATCGAAACGGCCCGGCGCGGAACGAGTTTTGGTGCACCGACTGAACTGGAGACGATGATGGCGGAAGAAGTCATCCGTCGTATGCCAGCTGTGGAAATGGTGCGAATGGTCAATTCAGGGACTGAAGCGACGATGAGTGCGCTTCGTCTCGCGCGTGCGGCGACATCGCGACCTAAGGTGGTTAAATTTGAAGGGTCGTACCATGGACATGCGGATAGTTTTCTTGTTCAAGCAGGTTCAGGGGTCGCCACATTGGGTCTACCGGATTCTCCCGGCGTTCTTAAAGATTTAACCGAACATACACTCGTAGCACCGTATAACGATTTGGCGCGAGTTGAAGAACTGTTTGCTGCATACGGGGAAGACATCGCAGCGGTTATTGTCGAGCCAGTTGCTGGAAATATGGGCGTGGTACCACCGCAAGATGGTTTTTTAGAAGGTCTTCGGGCACTCACCAAACGTTATGAAGCGCTCTTAATTTTTGATGAAGTGATGACAGGATTTCGTGTTGCTTATGCATCGGCGCATGGTCGTTATGGCATCATGCCAGATCTCGTGACCATGGGGAAGGTGATCGGTGGCGGTCTTCCTGTTGGGGCCTATGGCGGTCGGCGTGATCTCATGGAGATGGTTGCTCCGAGCGGCCCCGTTTATCAGGCAGGAACATTATCTGGCAACCCCTTGGCTATGGCTGCAGGACTTGCGACGCTGAGAGAGCTTGATGAGCCTGTCTATGATGTCCTTGAAAGTCGAGCTGCACGGCTGGCACAAGGTATTCTCGATGCTGCTCAAACCTATGATCTACCACTCACATTAAATCGTGTCGGCTCTATGTTTACACTTTTTTGGACGAAAGGGCCGGTCACGGATTTTTCATCAGCGAAAAAGCAAAATGTTGAACGGTTTGTGCGTTTTCACGCTTTATTGTTAGAGCGTGGTATTTATGCACCATCCTCAGCGTTTGAGGCCTGGTTTGTGTCTCTGGCGCATGATGAGGCCATTATCGAAGAGACGATCGAAAAAATAGCCGATGCCATGCGTGTTTTGAGTCGTGAAGCTGACCATCAAGAAGCATAAAGAAGGTCGGTTGCTGTAAGTTGATCTTTTGAGAAAGGGGGGAGAGGCATGGAAGTGATTAAAATTACACCGCGGGGTTACTGTTACGGTGTTGTTGATGCGATGGTGATCGCACAACGGGCCGCGCAAGATCAGAGTTTGCCGCGACCGATTTATATTTTAGGGATGATTGTTCATAACAGCCATGTGGTTGAAGCTTTTCGTGAAGCGGGAGTGATAACGGTCGATGGCCCTGATCGTTTGTCCATCCTCGAACAGATTGATCACGGCACTGTTATTTTTACTGCGCATGGTGTCTCACCAGAAGTGCGTCGCCGGGCTCAGGCCAAGGGCCTGACCGTACTCGATGCGACCTGCCCCGACGTGACGCGGACGCATCTTTTAATTGAAGAAAAGGTAAAGAAAGGTTACGAAGTGATCTATATTGGGAAGAAAGGGCATCCTGAACCAGAAGGTGCCATTGGTGTTGCACCTGAACATGTTCATCTGATTGAGGCGGTCTCTGATCTAGAGACGCTTCGCATTCCTCAGGATTACCCACATATATTGGTGACGAATCAGACAACGATGAGCCAATGGGATACGGCTGATCTCATGGCAGCCGTTGTTACACGTTTTCCGCAAGCTGAGGTGGTCAATGAGATTTGTCGAGCGACGCAAGTTCGTCAAGAGGCGGTCGCCGCTCAGGCGCGCGGGGCAGACCTTACCATTGTCGTAGGGGATCCTCGCAGCAATAATTCTAACCGTCTTGCGGATGTAAGTGTAAAAATTGCAGGAACGCCCGCGTATCGTGTTGCAGATGTGTCGGAGATCGATCCTACTTGGTTGATGGGCAAACGAAAGGTGGCGGTGACTGCCGGCGCTTCCACACCGACAGCCATCACACAAGCTGTGATCCAGTATCTTGAACAGTTTGATGAACATGATCCAAAGACATGGGAAAAAGCGTCTTCACCCCCACTTGACCGTATCTTGCCTAAAATTAAATCATTCGTATAACCGCAGATGGCTGTAAACGTACCTTTCTTCATCCTGATCTTCGCTCAACGGAGGGTCAGGATTTTTTTATTGCAACGATTTTCTAGCTGTCTGTCATAACTTTGAAGATAAAGCCATACAGTGAGATAGAGTGTCGTCTCAAAAGCACTGGTCTTGGACTGTGCGTTCCGAAGCACAAAGATTGTTGGTCATCGCTGGAGCGTCCATCAACCATGATGATGGCGTCATTCAGTTGAATGTAGGCGCATTTGGTTTGAATATACAAGGAGGTGGTACGTCTTGGCTCAATCTTCACGTATTTCTTTTGAGTTTAGCGAACGCATTCCGCTTGATACGCCACTTTCAGATGTTGATGCTCTGCAAGATGTTGAAATTGTTCCGGACATTGAGCTTACCTTAGAAGGCCATGTATACCGTATTCGAGGCTTTTTAACCTTTCATGCAACATATGAGCACAGTGCGCCAGCTGATATCGTCCCTCATGTACTTGATGAACAGGCTATCCCCAAAAAAAAGGGAACGGGGAAAATTTATTATCGCATACCGGTTGACATTACGCTCCCACCCGATCGCGTTGATTCAGATGGGATCGATTTTGACATTCGCGATGTGCGTTTTGAACTGATGACACCTACCCGACTCTTACTCAGTCTGACCATTGAAATGTCAGGCATCGTCAGCGAATCACCCTATCAACCTCTGGTCGAACAATCGGAGATGCTCATCGAAACAACCCGTTATTGGAAGCATCCATATGAACAAAACGGTTTGGCCAGTCCTTTCGTCTATGAAGAAGCATTGGAAAAAAGGAGCGCCATTGCCTCGACCGTATCGACCGATTCGACACAGAATGCTGAAAGTTCTCCAGCCCAACCTAAAGAGACTTTTTTGCAAGAAGACATACAAGAAGAAGCGGAAGATAGCATGGATCATGATGAAGCACAAAATGAAAATCTAGATGAAGTGATCGAGGAAGGCCACGATGAAGCTCATGATGAAGAACACGATCGAGAGATGGATCATGAGCCGATAACGTCCATGGATACAGATGAAAATGAACGCATCGAACACGAGGAAAACGATGCAGAAGTACGTCATAAAGATGAAGAATCAACACTAAGCGACGATGTTCGTCCCTCGATCATCACAGATGAGTCCAAACAAACGGTCAACGATATCCATATGGTTAAAAGCGACCCAGCCTATACTGATCAGATCACGGACCATTTAGACAAAAACACTTCTGTTGAGGCGATACCTTCTAAAAGAACGCGTTTAGTCATCGGTCGTGACACTCACAGCGAACAAGAGAAAGAGACGTCTCATGTAGTAGATGTCTTGGACGACCAAGAAAGTTCGATCATTGGTCGTATTTTCGGGCTTTTAGAAGAACGGCATACGTCCCTCGTGTGGCACTTTGTACAGGAAGATGAGACGCTTGAACAGATTGCAACGCGCTATGGTCTATCGACGGAAGCACTTCGCCGAGCCAATACGCTTCAAAGCGGGGACATTCGTCCGGGTATGCGTCTTAAAATTCCCCAACGCCTACCTCAGATGCGTTCTTGAAGCTAGCGAGTGGTTTTCCATGCGAATAAGGTGGGATATGCATGTACCGTGTTTCAAGGCAAGATGTTCAAACACTGGATACACTTTACCAAGCGCTGCATCACCTCGGGTATCGGTCGATCGCTTTAAGTGAAAGTGATGATGGATGGATCCGTATGGAAACGACCGTCGGTACGTTTGCGCTTTGGAAAATCGAGGATACAACACATTTTCTAAAAACATATCAGCTATTGCAGCGTTTTTCTGGCCCTTCTCGTCATCTCATGCCATATGTACCGTTTGCCAACGGTCAACTGATACTTAAGGTACACGGTAACATGTACGTACTGAGCCCCTACCCACAGGGGGAAAATGCATCTTCGCTGCTCATGCGTGGGGATATGCATTGGCTCCGTTCGCTCCTTCGTGTTTTGGCCATGGTCCATCGAGAGCGTGCTTTCACTTTACCGGCTCCGGAATTGAAAGAAAGTTTGCGCCATCTGTCAAAACGATGGAAAGAGGACGAACAAACATTAAAAGAATGGATAAAAAGTGCACAAAATGCACTTTATCCCTCCCCGCTTGAAGCGATTTTAGTTGCGAATGCCGATGATCTTTTGCAGGGGATGGCCACAGCCCGTGCTGCCATTGAACTGTATTTGCAGGAGGATGCTCTGCCTGTATCGTATGAAATTGTATTTGCCCATGGCGCTTTATCTTTAAAAAATATTTATCTTGCCCGACAAGGGATTGTGCTCGTTGATTGGCGAAAAGCGACAATGGATGCTCCTGCTCGCGATCTGTCTCGTATTTTGCGTGAAGTCATTCAGTCTGCTGTACCACTAGGAATCACGGTCGAGATAGAAGGATGGTTAAAAACGTATGAGCTCGTTCGTCCCTTATCGGTTTTGGATCGTCAACTCTTGTATGTGGCCCTTCATTACCCGCATGAACCGCTTGCTTTTTTAAAAAGGTGGAAGCTCCAGGCCAATGCAGGTGACATGCTTGAAGCGACACATGCTTTTGAAGCGGCACTGGATCAATATGTGCTTGTTCATAAGATGCTTTTGAACGATGCTTCTTGACTCTGGTCAAGGGCTGACGAATACGATAAGCGTGCGCGTTACCTTATCAATACCAATCGAGCAATGCTCCAATGTAGATGAGGAAAAATATAAATAGCACAAAGACGTCGATAAAGGTAGGAATAAACATCGTCCGGATAAAATATAAAACAATAATCGGTAGCATAATCGTTTTGATATTTTTACGAGAATAGATCAACCAGTCTTGTATTTTTTTCCACATTTTTTTGCGCTCCTTTCTTGTATGTCCATGATTGCTTGTTGGATAAGGCGATGAATTTAGGCATTTTTACTAGCATATGCAGCATCATTGAGGCGTGCGCAAGGTTGAATGAATATGTTTGTATGTATATGCGCGAGATGTCTGATGGTTTGAACTCAAAAAGGCAACTTCCTAAGGATAGGAAGCTGCCTTTTGTTGGCTTATGGATTCATGTGTTGGCGTAGTGGTTTATGGTTTGCGTGAGGTCATAAGGTGTCTCTTGGTAGACGTAGTAGTTCAGCCAGTTTGAGTAGAGAAGATTGGCATGGGCTCTCCAACGCGTTAGGGGGAATTGGGTGGGGTCATCATTGGGGAAGTAATTTTTCGGTAGATCGATGTTTAGGCCTTTTTGAATATCCCGATCGTATTCAGCTTTTAAAGTAAGCGGATCATATTCGGGGTGTCCTGTGACAAAAATATGTTTTCCATCTTTTGAAGCAACGATGAAAACGCCTGCTTCTTCCGAGGTGGATAAGATTTCGAGGCGGTCCACTTTTTCAATGTCTTCGCGGCGTACATCAGTGTAGCGGGAATGAGGGGCGTAAAAGATGTCATCGAATCCCCGCAGAAGCTTGACATTTTGTTTTGTTACTACATGTGGGAATACGCCGAACAATTTCGATTCAAGCTTGTATTTCGGAATACCATAATGGTGATATAGCCCAGCTTGAGCCGCCCAGCAAATGTGCATGGTCGAAGTCACATTGTCCCTCGCCCATGACATGATATGCGTCAGTTCATCCCAGTAATCAACCGCTTCGAATTCCAGTTGTTCAACCGGTGCCCCGGTAATGATCATCCCATCAAATCGTTCGTGTTCAATATCATCAAACGTTTTATAGAACATGGCTAAATGTTCTGGAGAAGTATTTTTGGAGCGGTG
>Ga0265295_1009463_pt1 | contig 10413 bp, 8 predicted proteins | sample Munlansysbiofilm_FD_192503 | JGI IMG/M metagenome (GOLD analysis project Ga0265295, IMG submission 192503) | Leachate microbial communities from a municipal landfill in Southern Ontario, Canada - Methane capture system biofilm | ecosystem: Engineered > Solid waste > Landfill > Unclassified ... | reverse complement strand
ATCCGCTAGCGTCTTTTCTTCATAATGTTTTCGGATCGTATCCAGCAATTGATTGAATGCCAATTCATCCAACCAATCATCCGAGTCGACCACTTTGTAAAAAAGACCTGTCGCATGTTTCAATCCCTCATTGACCGCCGATCCGTGCCCTCCATTCATTTTTGACACGACGCGAACGATGTCGGGATATTTTTTCTCATATTCCTTAGCGATGGTTTGAGTATTATCGGTGGATCCATCATTCACAACAATAACTTCAACCTCTGTCCCACTTTTAACCAAGGAATCAAGACAAGTATGCAAATAATCTTGTGAATTATAACAGGGAACTGCGATTGTGATTAATTTCATTGGAATCACCTTTATTGATTTTCTTTTTGTTCAATTTCCGCTTTCTTTTCCTTGCTTTGCGGGAAAATCAGTTTAAAGATCGGGAAGAACACCCAGAACGAAATTGCCGAATAAATAATCATGGTAATAAAGTCCGCGATCGTTTCACCGGTCGCCCCCCAATTCCAAGTATTGATCAATAAATTATAGATGGGCGCGGTGTATAACCCTCTTGCGGCAGAAGCAATAAAGGTAATGGCCACATAGGCGATGGCATACCACATTGCCGCTTTCCAGGGATTGCCATCCGATTTGAACGTGATGTTTCTTTGAGCAAAGAAATTAATGACTTGGGCAATCAGCAGAGTGATTTGCACCGCTAAAAAGAATGCCAATCCCCCGCCGCCGCCGCTTTCCATCGTTCCGGCTTTGAAATCGAATATATAGTAGGGAGATTGATCAAAGTTGGTCCCCATTTGAAATATTTGAAAGTTCACGGATATCAAGCTCGTCTTTGCGAATAAGCTTTTGAGTATGGGCATCAACACCATTTGAAATACAGTGACGCCATTGCACAACATGAAAAACACAAGGAATTGGGCAATGTTTGGAAACCGTTTCTTGAATTTTTTCCATAGTGTGACCCACCATTGAACAAATTTTGATTGTCCTAATCTTCTAAAAAACAATTTGAGTTTGCTCTCTTCTTTGGGTTCGTTGGGTTCTGCTTGTTTGTTCATTTCAACTATGTCGCTCATTTTTCTTGATCTCTTTTCTCTGTTAGTTTATTTTGTTTTGAACGCTTTCTTCCTCCGGAAAAAAACATCTTTACCCCTTTGAAGAAATGTCCGTTAAACATCGCTATAAGCCCATCCAACTGGCGCCAAGTAATCATGCCGCCTGACATATGCGCCAATCCGCGCATTGGCAGTTGAACGACCCCCATCTCTAGCACATTCGCTTGGGTATGGTTCCCAATCAAGTGGAGGAATTTATTCGCAAAACGAATCGCCCTGTAAAACAACCTGCCAACCCAGCGCTTGGAATATTTCAGTTGTTCGGTTGTTGTATTGTAACCCACCACTAAACGGTTCTTTTTATAAAAATCATAGGTGGACTTGGGCACTTTTCTTCCTAGCAACTTTTCAAACTCTTCCACACTCACGTTTTGGATATCGCCTTTAAAGTAATGTGGCAAATCTGTCGCTTTCAGTTTTGGATCAAGGGTTACACCTTCCACATGAAGGGTCTCTTTAAGCAAAAGGGTTTGCGAGGAAGAGCCAATGAAAATCTCATAATCCAATTCTTCTATTTCCCATTTCATCGTTTCGGGATTGAAAAAACGAAATGCTTTGTCATCCAATTTAATTGCGACTTCCTTGATTTCGCCGGGGTTCAACGAAACCTTGGCAAAACCCTTTAGTTCTTTCAGTGGCCGAGTGACTTGAGAATTTTTGGCCCCAATATATAATTGGGCCACTTCGGAGCCGGCGACATCACCCACGTTCTTCATTTTGAACGTAACCAGATCTTTTGTCACAACCAAATCCGAGTATTGAAAGTCCGTATAAGAAAGTCCAAATCCGAACGGATATTTCACTGCCACTTTGTTCGTATCAAAATAACGATACCCCACAAAGAGACCTTCACGATATTCCGCGGTCATTTCTTTTCCCGGAAAATAGTTATATGTCGGTGTATCTTGGTAACTATTCATCAGCGTTTCCGCCAATTTTCCGCTCGGATTGACTTTTCCCGTCAATACATTTAATGTCGCCTTTGCTCCTGCTTGCCCACTTAAGTAGCTATGAACGATTGCATCGACTTTTGTCTCAAAGTCAATTTCCACAGGGCTCCCACAAGCCAAGATGACGACAATCTTTTTATTGAGCGTCACCAGTTCATCCAAAAGCTCTAATTGATTCTTGGGAAGCAACATGTCGGTGCGGTCGATACCTTCGACTTCGCTATACTCGTGCAAGCCCAGATAAAGCAATAAGACATCCGCATTTTCCGCAAGTTTCATTGCTTTTTTGATCAAGCTCCTGCTGCTTTTTCCATACCGTTTGTATCCCGGTTCAAATCCCACATAATTAAGATCATATTCTTTGACAGATGAGATTGTGTCGTCAATTTTCGTGGGATTGACAATGGACGATCCTGCTCCTTGATATCGTGGCGTTTGTGCAAAATCACCGATGATGGCCACTTTGTCTTTATTGTTTAAGGGAAGAACTTTATCCTTATTCTTTAAAAGAACTATCGATTCTTCTGCGGCTTTTTGCGCCATCGCATGATGTTTTTCAATATCGAATTTTTCCGGTTCTTTTATAAATGCCTTTTGCGTGTCAAAGAGCAATTCCAAATATCGTTCCACGTTTTCATCTAGCACTTTTTCATCTAATTCGCCGTTCTTGATCGCTTGAATGATGTCTTCATCGGTTTCACCTTTGTTACCGGGCATCTCCAAAGAGTTTCCTGCAATCAAACCTTTGATCCGGTCATTCGATCCGCCCCAATCCGTCACGACTAGCCCATTAAATTTCCATTCATCTCGTAAAATATCTTTCATCAAATGCTGATTTTCATTTGTGTGAGTCCCATTCAGCATGTTGTAAGACGTCATGATCGTTTTCAGATCGCCTTCTTCAATTCCCATCCGAAACGGCGTGAGATAAATCTCTCTTAATGTCCGTTCGTCGACGATTGAGTCGATCACCATTCGTCTGTATTCCTGATTGTTACAAGCAAAATGCTTCAAACACGCCGATATTCCCTGAGATTGAATTCCCCTAGTATACGCCGCTGCCATTTTCCCCGCCAAAAAGGGATCTTCACTAAAATATTCAAAGTTTCTCCCGCACAGTGGATTCCGTTTGATATTCGTTCCCGGCCCCAGTAAAACGCTCACGCCTAAACTCACGGCTTCTTTACCGATAAAAGCGGCCATTTCTTCACCCATTTCCGGGTTCCAACTGTTCGCTATCGTTGCCGAGGTGGGATAACAGGTTGCCGGTAAACTTGGATTCAAGCCGACATTATCGGCTTCCCCCGCTTGTTTTCTAATTCCGTGTGGTCCGTCAGATAAAAGCATGCTGGGAATATTGTGCTTCTCCACCGCTTTTGTAGTAAAAAAATCCTTTCCTGACATTAAAGACGCTTTTTCTTCCAACGACATTTTTTTGATCAATGCTGTGTGTTTCATAACAACACCTCTTCTTCCCGACAGATAAAAACCGGTCATTTCCTTGTTATTCTAATAAAGCCAGAATGAATATAAAAAAGTAACAAACTCCTTAAAAAAAGCTGCGGGTTCCATCCAATCATCTATTGCAACTTATTTCTTCAATTTTGTTAGAATTTATTCAAGGTGTAATACAAACGCTATCATTTTTATATCTTCAGTTTATCACAAAAAAAAATGTGTTCGGAAAATAGTCACACACTGTCATTTTCCGAACACAAACTGTTATTTGTCCGAGTCAGGTATTGGAATTAGAATCACTAATCTAAACCAACTATTCTTCGTGTTTATTGAAACGCTTCCACAATACTTTCCAACAATATTTTTAATACTCAACAATCCATAACCGTGTAATCCCTTTTCTCTTTTTGTTGTAAGCAGATTGCCATCTCTAAACGAAAGCGGATTGACATAATAATTTTCAAAGCGGATCAGCAACAATTTATTTTTTGAGTAAATCGCAATTTTGATTAATCGTTTTTCTGTGTCTTCAATATTCATGACACTTTCAATCGCATTATCCAATGCATTCCCGAAAATCGAGCATAAATCCATTGTCGAAATGAATCCCAACAGCTCGCCATTTGCGATACAGGTCAAATTGATATTTTTCTCGATACAAGTCATCGTTTTGGCGGTCAATAAAGTATCCAACACGTGATTACCCGTTTTGTATTGAGCCTCATACCATTTAATGTCACTTTCAAGCTCTTCTAAATACCGCTCTTTCTTTTCTTCGTTCTTTTCCAAACGAATGATCGAGATTTGATTTTTCAGATCATGATACTTTCGATTGATTAAATCAATACTTTCTTGGGACATGGCATATTGAGCGTATTGCTTATATAATAAATTTTCCATTTGATTTATCTCGATATTGGAATTGACGACCAATTTATGTTCCTTTTGAGAATATAAAATGATAATGCCGGCAAAATCAACCAAGGTTCTGATATAAAATATTTCCGGAGGATATCTCCCCGATAAAGGTGTATTCGTACTGATAAAACTCATATTGCTGATGGTAAAAATTATGGTTGCTATCCCAACATATGTTAAAAGATCGTTTTGTTTTACGAAGGTGAAAAGGCCTTTGTCTCGATAGCGCTTCTCAACAACATACACAATCAAGAAAACTCCTCCATAAAACAGCACCAAGAGGATTTCACTTAATAAAATAAAGCGAAGATTGAAACTCCAATAAACAAAATAATAAATCTGCCAATACAAAGAAGCCGCAAATTCGGCTAGAACAAACGCTTGAATCACCATATACCCGGCTGTATAAAAATTGACATCAGCGGTCGAGTAAATGAAAAGCAGCATCAACAGCACAGCAAAAATCATCCCGGGTATCCAAAACGCGATCGGCAACATGCTCGCGAAATGGTGATGCACAACCATCAAGCCAAGGAAACCGATAATGACCATTATCAGCTTAAAGCCTTTTATTCTTTTCTTGGCATACAAGATATAGAGCAAGCAAAACGCCCATTCAGCGATTGCTGTATATATTCTTGGAATATCCAGTAGTGGCTCTATAATCATGGGTTTCCTCCAAAATGAGCCGCGAGTTCCTCCATGAATCTCTTTTTCCTCGGCCTGCTGATTTTCAATCTTTCGCCGTTTATAATCACGTTTTCGCCATCGACGCCATTTACTTCATCCAAATTGATCAAATAGCAGCTGTTGCACAAGCAAAATGGATTTCCGCTTAATTCAGCATAAAAATTTTTCAGAGATGACTTCATTTGATATACTCCGATTTTTGTGTGGATAATCAAATAATGTTTCATGGTTTCAACGTAATAAATGTCGGAAACATTTGTCCGAACGATCCCGTTCTCTGTTTTTAACAAAACATATTTTTTCTTGCGATTATCGATCCGCTCCAACGATTTCATCAACTCTTGTTGGAGCGCAAAGTAAGGAACTGGTTTTAGCAAATAGCTTAGCGCTTCGACTTCGTAGCCTTTGATGGCGTATTGAGGCATGATAGTTATGAAAATAATGATGACTTCCTTGTCAAACAATCTGATTTTTTTAGCGGCGGAGATTCCGTCCAACCGCTTCATTTCAATATCTAAAAATATGATGTCATATTTTGCTTCATAATCCGATGTGATTTCGTCGCCATCATCAAAAAGAAAAATATCAATGTTTTCATCATGCTCTTTCGCATATTTCTTGATATGGTTTTCAAGAGTGATGGCGTTTTGTTTTTCGTCCTCGACGATCGCAATTCGATATCTCATTATTATCTTCTCCAATACTTTTATCAATCGCATTCAAGTCTGTCATCATTTCAAAGATATAAAAAGAGTTCTAAGTTTTCCTCAATGCATTTTTTAGTGTTTTTTTCGAAAATTACTTGATGAGTGTTAATACATTATACATGAAAAAGCGAGTTTTTTAAATAAGAGATTCGATAAAACATACTACTTATCCGATTCCCGATATTCGACGTTTTTTAAACAAAATCCATTTTTCCATTCTTGTTTCCGGTATTATGTCCAACAAGCGATATCCCTAATATAGAATATATCCTTGACCGATTGTTGCCTTTATGTGTTCAAATAAAAACCGCGACTCGTTAAAGATTATGGTATCACGAACAATCTATGGCTAATCTAACACAGATTAGGCCCAAGTGTTCAAAATTCAAGAAATATCGTGTTATAATTTTATAAATGAATTTGGATCCAATTTCCTATCAGACCGTTCACTCCTTTTTTCTTGGCGCTAGGAAAGCCAAGCTTCTCGACGGTAAATAAACAAAAGCTATCAAATCAAGCTCAAGTAACCTTTTCGTTATTTGTGATTCATCCATTAAAAATAAGCATTAAGGAGGGTGTTCGAAATTGAAAAAACAAGCCACCAACCCGTTTTTGCCTAGCTATGAATATATTCCCGATGGCGAACCTTATGTTTTCGGCGATCGAGTCTACTTATTTGGCTCACATGATTGCTTCAATGGGAAAACCTTTTGTATGAACAATTATGTTTGCTGGTCGGCATCAGTCAACGATTTGTCCGACTGGAAATATGAGGGCGTGATTTACGATAAACTTCAGGATCCCTTGATCCATGATAATTCCCGGAATATGTATGCGCCCGATGTCCAACAAGGTAGCGACGGACGCTATTATCTTTACTATTTCTTTGATTTCAGTGACATTATTTCCGTTGCCGTATCGGATCATCCTCAAGGCAAATATGAGTTTTATGGACACGTCAAGTATCCAGACGGGACACTCCTCGGCAAGAAAAAAAATGATCCGTTTATGTTTGACCCCGGAGTATTGGTCGACAACGACCATCGCGTTTATCTCTATACTGGTTTTTGCCCAAAATTAATCACCCGGATATTTTTATTTGGTCGAGGGAAACTGGATGCCAGTTATGTAACGGAATTAGAAGAAGATATGTTGACGGTCAAAGTAAAGCCAAATCGAGTCGCCATCCAAAATAAATCAAACTCGGAAAACCTTCTGGAAGGCCATGATTTCTTTGAAGCCTCTTCCATCCGGAAAATCAACGATGTCTATTATTTTATTTATTCATCGGAAAAAAATCATGAATTATGCTATGCCACTTCCCCCTCTCCGAAAGGACCGTTTGTTTATGGAGGAACCATTATCAGCAATGCGGATATCGGCTTAAACCAAAAAGATCCGAACTTCGCATCATTTTACTATGGAAACAATCACGGCAGCATTACAAAAATCCAAGATAAATGGTACGTCTTTTATCACCGACAAACGAATCGACACGAATACTCTCGGCAAGCCTGCGCAGAGAAAATCAACATCGACAATCGCGGTGAAATACAACAAGTTGAAATGACGAGTTGTGGTTTGAATGGGGGCCCATTACATGGAAAGGGGATCTATTCCTCGCACATCGCCTGTCAATTATATGCAAAAAAAGGTGCATCGAGTGTTAGCCCCTTGGTGTTCTTCAAATCTTTAAGAAAGCATCCTTATTTAACGCAAATCGGGGGAGATCGAGAAGACAATCCCAATCAATATGTAGCCAATATTCGCAATGAATCGGTCGTTGGATACAAATATTTTAACTTTTCCCAATTGAAAGGCATCACCATTGAGATTACCGGCAAAGGCGAGGGGAAAGTTGAAGTCTATACCGATTTAAACCAACAAGCAATTGCTGAAATCAATGTGTCGGTCAATCATTCACCAAGCACTTTTTCTGCCAAAACAGTGACATTAAATGATATTTGTCCCTTATATTTTAAGTATGTTGGCAAAGGATATATAAATCTGATTCGGTTTACTTTGACAACGGATTAAAGAGACAGCTTTATTCGAATTGTCTCCTTTACCGCTATGCTTTGGCCGCGATGATTATTCATTGATCACATTGCCTTTTAATCGAGAGATCCGGCTGGAAAAAGGAAGTTGCTTGCGAAGAACATATCCCCTGTTAAAAATAAAAGGATTTGTTTCCTTGCGATTAATTTTCGATTTATTGAGTCAAATCCCATTAGATTTCGATTCATATCCAATTATTTGCCATAATTAATGATCTATCGAACTAAATTTCTTGCATTGTTTGAAAAATAGTGTATTATTAATCTGACCCAATATAAAAGAATCAATTAAGATAACTCGGTTACCTCAATTGTCATTTCCTTTGTACAAAGTCAAAATAATTCGAAGGAGGTAACAGAGATGACTGGTAAAGTAAAGTGGTTTAATGCTGAAAAAGGATTCGGTTTCATCACTGCAGAAGATGGTAAAGATGTGTTCGCCCATTTTTCGCAGATTCAAAAAGATGGATACAAATCCCTACAAGAAGGCGAAGCCGTCGAATTTGACATCACCGAAGGCCAAAAAGGCCCTCAAGCGTCTAATATTCGCAGTTTATAAGTTTTCAACTAAAAGCCGGCAACGGCTTTTTTTTATGAGTTTTTTTACGCCCGTTTGCATCCAGTTAAAGCAAGTGATACACTATATTTGAAAACTTTAGAACCCAAGAGGAACTTGCTATGAAAGCAAATATAAAACGTCTGCTTGGCTGGCTTGCTGTATTGATCTCATTGATTTTTTCCTGTATTTGGGCTGTTTGGGGTACGATCGAGAATTTCCATGAGGGCTGGTACTCTCTCTCTCTTTGGGAAAATCTATTCATGTTCTTTTTTCAATATCTTTTAATTTCCCTCATTCTTGTCATTGCAGCCCTTCTTTCGCTCAAATGGCGGATCGCTGGCGTCATATCTCACCTTGTACTGGCCGGTTCTTGTGCTTGGTTCTTCTTCGGCTCGCATTTCAGCGTCATTGGCCTCTTGATTGTCATTCCGCTTGTTGGTCTTGGTTTTCTTTATTATTTTGGAACTCCTCAACCCAAAAAATGGGCTTATCTCGTTTTGATTCTCATACCTTCTCTCATTATCCTTGCGCTATCGATTCCCCAAGGCATCAAGATAGCTCAACGAGTCAATGACGAAGACTTCGGAATCCGCATCGTCGAAGGAAACGGCGTTTCTTTGGCCTTTGCCCCCCGAGGCCCCGGTTGGCCTGATCAGGGAACCGCTTGGGAAGAGGCAATGGAAATTGTCAAATATTTGGCGGAAGACGGGTTGACCCTGCTCGAAACCGAACAAAATATCTGGCGACTGCCGACCGTTGAAGAAGCCGTTCGTTCGATGATGCATCACAATGTCAATGCAGGCGGAGTATATGATTCCTTAACAGCCACCGCAATGTACGAGTTCACACCCGATAAAGAAACACCCATTTGGGACCCCCATTCGCAAGTCATCTACTATTGGACAAGCGATACGCGGCAAGACGATGACCGTTATGCCTATATCATCGTCTATCATGGCGGCGTGTTCTCAAAACGCAAAACCGATGGACAGGATTACTTAAGTTTTCGCGCCGTTAAGTCGTTAGAACCGAGTGATTCTCAATAAGGAGGCCGTTATTATATGAAAGTGAAAGACAAAGTCATCGCTGTGACCGGAGGCGGAAACGGCATCGGCAGAGAATTGGTATTGCAATTACTTGCGAAAGGCGCGCGAGTCGCCGCTGTCGATTTGAGTGAAAAAGCCTTAAATGAAACCCTGAAACTCTCCGGTGAATCAAAAAGCAAACTGTCAGTACACCTGTTGGATATCACTGATCGTTTGGCTGTTGAAGCATTGCCGGAAGACATCATCAAGATCCATGGTCATGTGGATGGGATCCTAAACAATGCCGGAATTATCCAGCCATTCATCCCGGTCAATGATTTGGATTACAACCAGATTCAAAAAGTAATGGACGTCAATTTTTATGGTGTCCTTTACATGGTCAAGACGTTTTTACCAATCCTAAAAAAAAGACCCATCGCTCACATCGTCAACATCTCCAGCATGGGTGGTTTTTTGCCCGTTCCCGGTCAATCGGTCTATGGTGCTTCCAAAGCCGCCGTAAAATTGTTAACAGAAGGACTTCACGGTGAATTAAAAGACACGAACATCAAAGTGACGGTCGTTTTCCCGGGTGGAGTCGGCACCAATATCATGAAGAATTCCGGCGTGAATATGGACGAAAAGAAAATGAATGAGAAAAAGGCTTCCTATAAAATGTTGACGCCGGTCAAGGCGGCCGCATTCATCATCCAAGGAATGGAAAAAAATCGCTATCGATTATGTGTCGGTAGCGATTCCAGATTCATGGATTTTTTCTATCGACTTTCTCCCAAAAGAGCAGCGGGACTCATCGCTAAAAAACTGGAAAACATCTAAATATCTATTGCTACCATAAATAATTGGCACTCCCTCTACAGTTCAGGGAGTGCCAATTTCTTTAAGAGTTTTGATACAATTATCA
>Ga0265295_1009462_pt1 | contig 10413 bp, 10 predicted proteins | sample Munlansysbiofilm_FD_192503 | JGI IMG/M metagenome (GOLD analysis project Ga0265295, IMG submission 192503) | Leachate microbial communities from a municipal landfill in Southern Ontario, Canada - Methane capture system biofilm | ecosystem: Engineered > Solid waste > Landfill > Unclassified ... | reverse complement strand
TTATCCATGCTCATTGAGACTTGTTTTAGTTCTGTGACAAGGTACAATATTGATCCTTACAAAGGGAAATGGCAAGAAGGAAACCAACTTATCATACCCTGTTTAAAAAACGGGGGGATGTGAGAAAAGCACTTTTAGCTTGACAGAAAAGCCGATCCCCGGTTCTTGTTGCAAATGATTCTCAAATGAAAGGAGACCGGGATGATAGACCATGAAGTTCAGTTTAAGAGATTCCTGCAAAAACAGGGACTCAAGCTCACGCCTAGCCGTGCCAGGATACTGGAAGCGGCCTTCTCTATGCACGAGCATTTTGATGCTGAAAAGCTCTATGATCTGATCAAGGCCGACAATGTGTCTTTGGCCACGGTCTATCGCACTTTGCCGCTGCTCCTGGAAGCGGGACTCATCACACGCACTGTGCGCATCGGAGGACGGGACAGATTTGAGCACATTCTGGGACATCCCCGTCATGCCCATTGGCTCTGTGAAAATTGCCAGGCTGTGATCGAGACAGATCTATCCGCTCTGCAGTCCGCCATCACCAAAGAAGCCAAGGCTCTGAAGTTTGATATCAGGCAGATCAGCCTCAATATCAGCGGCTTATGCTGGAAATGCAAAGACGGTGCGAATGACTCTCAATAAACGTCCCGTAATCGCCGTCGCCGGCAACCCCAATGTGGGTAAAACCACCTTGTTCAATGCCTTGACCGGCTCCAGACAGACTGTGGGCAATTGGCCCGGGGTGACCGTGGAGCACAAAAGCGGAAGCTACGTTTATGATGGCACCACCTACGAGGTGATCGATCTGCCAGGCATCTACTCCCTTTCCGGAGGCACACCGGACGAGCTGGTAGCACGCAATTTTATCCTCAATGAGAAACCGGACTTGATCGTCAATATCGTGGACGCTTCGAATCTGGAGCGCAATCTCTATCTCACCGTGCAACTTATGGAGCTGGGAGCGCCGATCTTGATGTGCCTTTCCATGAAAGACATCGCCGAGCGCAACGGACTGAAGATCGATCTCAAGCGTCTGAGCGAGCATTTGGGTTTCCCGGTGGAGTCTTATACTTTAAATAAACGTTTCCACGCCGAGCCCCTGAAGCAAAAGATTAAGGACACTCTGGCCGCTCCGCCCATCCCGAATCAAATCTCTTATGACGAGATTGTGGAAGTGCATCTGGACAAGATCTGGCAGGGCATCCTCTCCCAAAACAATGTGATCGATGCTGCTTTGGACAAACCCCAGGCCACGGATCTGTATTGGCAGGTGCAAAAGACCCGGTGGCAAGCCCTGAAGCTTATCGAGGGCGATAAAGAATACCTCTTGCAGCTTTCTGAAGACGCCCGGCTGGAGGTGGAAAAAGAAATAAAAGCCATCGAAAAGCACCGTGGACAGGCTGCTCCCAATGTGATAGCAGACGATAGGTTCGGCTTTATCCGGGGCCTCGCAAAAGAGGTGGTAAAGCGCGAACGCCCCGGCAATTTTACCTTCTCCGATGCCGTGGATAAAGTACTGTTATCCGGCTGGATGGGGCTGCCCATCTTCTTCTTCGTGATGTATCTGGTCTTTTTGGTGGCCGTAAAAGCCAGTGCTCCTGTGATCGGCTGGATCGAAAGCGGCTTGGGCTGGCTCTTTATAGACCAGGTAGGGGCCTTGCTTCAGTTGGCACATGCACCTTTTTGGCTCAAATATTTGCTCAGTGATGCCTTGGGTGGAGGCATCGTAACCATCGGATCTTTCATCCCGCCCATCTCCTTTATTTACGTGAGTTTATCCATCCTGGAAGACAGTGGATACATGGCCCGCGCTGCCTTTATCGCGGATAAATATATGCGGCGGATCGGCCTGCCCGGCAAAGCTTTTATCCCGCTTTTGGTGGGTTTTGGTTGCACAGTGCCGGCCATCATGGCCACGCGCACTTTGGAAAACCCGCGCGATCGGGTTTTCGCCTCGCTGCTCACTCCTTTCATGACCTGTGGGGGCAAGCTTCCGGTCTATACCTTTTTGGCGATGATCTTCTTTCCCCGGCATGCCGATATCGTGATCTTTGGTCTGTATCTGTTTGGCATTGTGATGGCTTTGGGCACCGGGCTACTGCTCAAAAAGACCATCTTCAAAACCGAACCCGGCAATTTTGTGATGGAACTGCCGCCTTATCATGTGCCTACTTTCAATGCCATCACGCTGCACACCTGGTTCCGCCTCAAGGATTTCATCCTCCGTGCCGGCAAAACCATCCTCCTGGTGATCATTGTCATCAACATCCTGCAGATCATCATGGTTCCCAATATCTTCAGCCCGCAGCGTGAACAAACCAGCGTATTAGAAATAGCGGGACACGCCATCACCCCAGTCTTAAAACCCATGGGGATCGAAAGGGATAACTGGCCGTCTTCCGTGGCTCTGATCACCGGACTCTTTGCCAAAGAAGCCATCGTGGGCACCATGCAAAGCCTGTATTCAGGAAGTGAAATGAGCATGGAGATGAGCGATACCAAAGAGAACAGCCCGCTTAAGCTCAATATTCAGGAGCGTTTTGGCGGCTGGAAAGTAGCTCTGGCTTATCTGCTCTTTATCGTCTTGTATTCGCCCTGTGCAGCCACTTTGACCATACTGTTCAAGGAGCATGGCGTCCAGTGGACCATCTTTACCTTTTTTTATCTGAATATACTGGCCTGGGTGATCGCCATGGTCTTTTATCAGATCGCCACTTTTAGCCTTGCTTCCATTTACTGGTTGGCTATAGGCTTGGTATTCCTGACCATAATTTATCTGAATCTAAGAGCAATAGGAAATAGAAATGAATCAACAACGTAGAAAAGGAGGGTGGGGACGCGGTTTCTTTCGCAGCAAACCGCAATGTGCCACCTGTCAAAGAGGGGATTGCATCCCTATGAGTGAGCTGGAAAAAGGCAGATCGGCCACCGTGCATTGCAACAACGACCTCAGAACCATCGAGCGCGGAATCTATCTGGGCGCGCTGATTACCATGTTTCGTAATGATCTGGAAGAGCCCAATGTCATCGTGGCAGTGGGCGATTCCCGCTATGTATTGGATCGCAGGATCGCCAAAGACATCCGGGTAAGAGTAAGCTAGCCCGTAGTGGCGGACTCCGTTCCGCCTACAAAGCGAGGGCACTACAGGATTGCAGGCGTCCCCGCCTGCAGAGCAGGGGACCTGCTCCCTATTGTAATCCTCTTCCCTAAGGCCTACGGCCTTTTCGACACGAGACGCAAACGAATCCAGCAACCATCGAACTCAAGCGGAACTTGATTTCGCCCAGTCATTAAACCCTCTAAACTCTCTCAACAAAATAAGGGCGGAACAGAGTCCGCCCTTACATTATACATCTTACATTTTACATTCTACATTAATTATCTCACCAAAGTCTCTGGCTTCATCACCACCGCCAGGTGGTCCTTATCAAAGCGCAGATACTTCTTGGCTGCTTTGGTGATAATCTTCTTATCGATTTTGGCATAGCGTGCCGGGTGTTCCAAAAAGGAATCCAGACTCTCTCTGCCAAAGGTGTTATTCGCCATATTACTCATCCAATAGCGGTTCTGGGAGATGTTCTCCTCATAGCGCTTTTGCAGCACGGCCTTGCTGGAGCTCACATAGCGCTCGCCAAATTCTCCGGCGCGCAGGCTATCCACCGTGGCAAAGATCGCTGTGCTCAGCTCTTCTACCCGCCCTGGATCGCAAGTCAGCAGGATGCTGAGGGTATAGTGTTCATGAGGGAAGCTTTCGTATTCTTGCCAGGCCTGAATCATATACACGCCACTCATCTTTTCACGGATGTTTTCGCGCAGCTTTTCATTGAGTACCATCAGCATTGCACTCATTTCGGCCTTATTCTTATCGGTCAGCTTCATTTTGCCTGTGGTCACGTGGGTCACATAGGCGCTTTCACTGCTGCCTTTTAGGAAGCTAACATCCTTTTTGCCTTGGAAGGGAAGAATTTTGGCATCGTAGATCTTTTCTTTTCTAAAGCTTGAAGGCAGGGTGCCCAGGTAGGTCTTAACATATTCCTCAAGCTGTGCCTCCTCAAAATTCCCTACAAAGAAGAAGGAGAAATCCGAGAAATCTGCAAAGCGATCGCTATACACGCTCTGTAACTGCTTTATTTGCAGATCTTCCAGATGCTTGGCGCGCAGGGAGACCTGCATGGGATGATTGTTGTAGCTCATGGTGCGCAGGGTATCAAAAAAGACCTGTTCGGGAGAGTTCATCGCGTTTTCCAGGAAGGGTTTGTAGCGATTCACAAAGGAAGTCAGGCTCTTTTGGTCAAAGCGGGCCTTGGTGGCATTTTGATTGATGAGCTGGAACATCACTTCCAGATCCCGCGGAGAGGCGGAGCCGCTCATACCTTCGTAATAAGTATCCACATCCAGATTGGCACTGGCGATTTTGCCGGCCAGGACCCGGCTGAGATCGTTGCTGTCAAAGGCTCCCAGACCGCTGCTGGCAGTATAGGATCCCAGGCTCTGTGCGGCATGAAAACGCGCGGTATCATAACGGGAATAGCCCCCGGGACTTTTGGCTGTAAAGAGGATCTCGTCAGCCTTAAAATCTGTCTTTTTGCTATAGACCTTCACGCCGTTTGAAAGCGTCCATTCCTTGATCCCGCTTTTGGGATGCAGCTTGCTGTTCACGATCTTGCCGGGCTGTGGGATTTCGGCCATGAGAGGTTCGGTAACTTCATTGTCTTCATAAGCTTCGATCTGGGAAGCCTGCACTTCGCCATACACTGCCAAAAGTTGTTCTTCGGTGGGATGGATCGCACCCTCTTTTGCAGTGGCGGTATAGCTGATGGTGAGGTTTTCCGGGGTGATGAGTTCGTCGATCACGCCGTTCACAGCTTCCAGACTGATGGCTTGAATCATCTGCGAGGCCAGCATCAGATCTTGCTCTGCGCTCATGATGACGCTACCGCTGATGAGGGAGGAGAAAATACCCCAGACGATTTGTCCGGATTCCCGGGTGGAGCTGGATTCCATCGCTTTTTCGAGTCCTCGCATCAGACGCAGCTTGGCGCGGTCCAATTCGCTGGCCGTGAAGCCATGCTGACGGACTCTTTCTGCTTCGGTGAGCAAGCTCCTCAGTGCTTCGCGGTTTCTGCCTTCTCCGGTATAGGCGGTGAGCTCTGTGCTATTCAGTCCTTTCAGCATCGAGCCGCTGTTTCCGTAGGCCATGCTGAAGGGCGGGTTTTCGTCCTGAATGAGTTCTTCAAAGCGGGCATTCAGCATATTGAAAAAGAGCTGTTCATGCAGGTCGCGATAAAAATCTCCCACAGTTTGATAAGTGGTGGCTTCCCGGTCCCAGGACGCACTGATGGTGGAATAGGGATATTCGGGATCTGTAGCCACTACAGCCCTGGCTGCGGGATGGCTGGGAACTTCAAAAATCTCACGGGGACGGGGATTCTCCCGCGCCGGAATATCGCCAAAATGTCTTTCCACCAAGGCTCGTGCAGCTTCTACTTCCAAGTCGCCGATCACGACTACGCTCTGCAGGTCAGGCCGATACCAGTCTTCATAAAAGCGCACAATCTCATCGCGCTGGAATGTGGTAAGAGTCTCATAAGTCCCGATGGGTTGGCGGGTGGCATAACGGCTGCCGGCAAAGCGCACTTTGGAGACGGCGTTGCCGATCCGGCTTTGGGCATTTTGGCCCATGCGCCATTCTTCGATGATCACACCGCGTTCGCTTTCCAGTTCATCCGGATGAAAACTCACCTTATTTGCCATGTCGGACAGGATCAAAAAGCCCTTTTCCAGTTGCTCTTTATTGTCCGTGGGAATCTTGAGCTGATACATGGTAAAGTCATAGCTGGTCATAGCGTTGAGTCCATTGGCAAAACCCATGCCGATGGAGGCCAGATAGTCCACCACTTCGCTTCTGCCAAAGTGGGTGGTGCCATTGAAAGCCATGTGTTCGGTGAAATGTGCCAGACCAAGCTGATCCTCATCCTCCAGAATGCTACCAGCATCCACATAAAGCCTGAGTTCCGCACGATTGGCCGGGCGGGAATTTTGCATGATGTAATAGTTGATCCCATTTTCCAGAGTTCCCATCAGGATCTCAGGATCATGGGGCAGGGGCATATCCAGCACTTCCTGCGGTAATTGGGCAAAGGCCAGGCTACACGCCAAAGCCACCAAAGAAAGCCAGAGGACCTTCATTCTCATTATGTTCTCCTTAGGAGTTTTAATTTATTTGTTTTCCGTCTGGATCCACGTGCAGTATCCACTGTTCGTCTATGCCCAGTATGCCTGGCGCAGAGTAGATCCGGGGAGATCCCTCTCCTTCCGAATAGACCACGACCTGGTAAGTAAAGTTATCCTGCAAAGTGGCAGGTTTCACCCTATACCAGTAGCTTTCTCCGCCAGGAATATCCAGATCCAGGGTTGCCACTACATAATTTGTGGTAGGGCTTACGTGCCTGATTTCTACCAGGTAAATCTTTTCAGGACGGTCGTTTATGATCTTGATCGAAGCCCGGTTTGCTTTCAAAAAGGCATGGGTAGTCTTGCCGGCTCTCACCGTAATCACTGTGTCGTCCACATATTCGCTTTCTTCCCGATCATACAGTGAAAAAGTCTCGCCCTGTACAAACACAGGTACCGAACGCTTCACTTCACCGGTCAGAAAACTCTGGCTATCGGTATCGATCTCAAACACCCGGTTTTCCTGAGCTGAGATGGTAACGATAGGCCCACCATCCACCGAGGCGTAAATTGGGAACGAAGTTTGGTTTATCATCTCAAATTTCCCGCCGGATTCGCAAGCACTTAGAAGAAAGAGCAGGCTGCCAAGCAGGATCATGTATATCAGATTTTTCATATTACTAACCTCATTTGTAGTTTGTTTGCATCTTGCACAGGCATAAATAGATGTCAAGTGAAATCGGGAGAGGGCGCAGAAATAGCACTATAGAGTCTCAACAGGAATGACAAGGATAGCAGATTATTCTGGTATGATCAGCAATTAATTAAATAAGTTGGCATAGGAACCTATTCTGATCAAGACCAGGGTCTCATCATGAACCAAGTATAGCAGAAGGACATCAGGACAAATATGGCATTCCCGGCAATCCTGCATATCGCCTTTTAAGGAATGGTCTTTATTCCTCACCGGAAGCGGCATTTTATTCACTAACAAATCAACTACAGCCATAAAAGCTGCTCTCACGGAAGGATTATTCTGGTATTTTTTATAATCTCTTTTAAACTGAGACGTGTAGCTGACCTGAAGCAAATCAACTCTCTAAATCATGCATTAAACCATCAATATCTTTATGAGTAATCAACTTACTTAAGTGTTTAGACTCGTCGATGGCTGCTAATGTGGCTGCATTAGGTTTTGATCTCTCAGGCAGGGTAAAGAGTTTATCTTGAATCGCCTGAGTGTAGGAGAAAAAACCAGAAAACCTGCTTGAACTGCTGGAAAAATTCAGATACCCAATCTGATTTGCAGTGTTCGTGGTGAATCCAAAACTAATTGTTTTGTTCATAATATCTCCAACCATCATATTTTGCTGTATTTTGCAGTCTTACATTTCCGTTGTCATTGATCAAGCTCAGAGTGCCGTCAGTGATAAATAGATGCTTCTTCCCTTCCAGGCTTTGAATGAGCGCTCGTTTGCAACAGTAGTCTGTCTGATCCTGCTCTTCCAAGAGCTTTCCTGGATCAAAGGGGTTATCAAGATCGAGCTCGTCTGAAATGGAGTCGAGCATTGCATTGATCAGTTTTGCGTTTTTGTCATCGGCTTCTTCTACATTCAAGCCCATGTCCCGGGCATCCTTAAGATTGATGGTGTAATCATGGCTTCCAGAATCCGAACACAGAAAACTAATGATTTTCTCTTTGTCACCATTGGGCGCATGAAGTTCCAGCAATTTCCCAGCCAACATTTTAATCTGAGTACGGGCTCTATAGACTTCGCCCAGAACCAAGGGATGAATCTTTTCGGATAGTACTTTCACGACCTCAGACAGCGCATGCTGATCTGAAATACCGATTTCCTTCTTAACTAATTCGATATAACCATTTATAGCTTCGACACTTACTGGTATAGTTTGTCCTGGCATATTGGGGATAGTGGGATTCAGCGGAGTATTTACACTGGGATCTATAGCCCCTAAGGTCGAACGCTTATTCATGACAATAAGGTTTGAACCCAAACACATCAAGGTACCAGCACTATGGGCCTTTGAAGGGACAATGATCTCAAGTTCCTCACAATATTGTCTCATGAGGCTTACCAAACTCCATGCCGCCAAGGTGCTTCCACCCCTTGTATATAAAAAAAGGGACAGTCTTTTGAGTTTTTTCCCCTTTGATATGCTTTCCAGGTGTCGGGCAAACAAACTATGTACCTCTTGGTGGATTTGCGTTTCCCAGCCAGGCCTGTCTCCGGTAACATATATAATCAGCTTTGTTTTACGCAGGTTTTCAAGCTGTTTAATCTGATCTTCACGAACTTGCATAGTCTCCATAATATTTCCTTGTAGTCCACAATGTCAATTAACACACCGTCTGAAAAACTTAGCATTATGTCAAGCTAAACTTTCTGGCAATCTCATCGTTTATTCAAAATCTGTTTCATGTCTGTAGAGTCTCAAGCAATTCGGCAAGTCATTCAAGTGTCTACTTTGCGGATATCTTTATCGAGGCTGGCTTCTTCACTACAGGCTGGATGGATTGAGCTTCCTGCTTGACTTCAGCAAGCTTCGGCATTGGCATCGTCTGTGGCGAGGACGAGTCTAAAGGTTAAGTCTGGCATTTTAAGATTGACATGTGAGGGATATTAAAGAACATGGAGATTAGTAAAATTATGGACCATAAAATGGAATTCCTACCGTGTGTTCATTATGACATATTCTACATTGACGGTGAATCCTATAAACTTAGGTTTCTTATGTATCGCACTGAATCTGGTCGGGAGGATCGAGCTTTTTTTGCGGAAGGCTATGACATCATCAATCCCAACGAATATATAGTGTTTAATCCTGCTCAGTTGAAACAATATAAAGAGAACCCAGAAGTTTACTATGATCAGATAGAGGAATTGGCGCAAAGGACTATTCAATAGCATAATTCCTGATCAACACCTCAGTCTCAGTCTGGAAAGCACTGGAGCTGGTGTATTGCGCTTCGCTTTCATCAATAGCGAGTTCTTGGTTGACTGCGCGCGTATAGTAGTCGCTGTTGTAAGATCGCAGGTTCACACTTAAGATAGTTCACAAGGAGACAATATGCGAGACCAAAGATTTGTCGCTTTGCACCGCGGAGGCCTGCTCACTCCCGGACAGCATCGGCTCTTGATTCGTTGGGCAATTGAATGCTCAGAACATGCTCTGCTCCTGCTTGAGGGCAAAGCGGATAGCCGAGTCTTGCGTGCCCTGGAAATTGCCAGAGAGTGGGAAAGCGGAAAGGCAAACGTGGCTGCGGCGAGGAAAGCCTCTGTGGGTGCACATGCAGTCGCAAGAGCAGAAGCTGACCCCATTGCTGCTGCTGTAGCTCGATGTTGTGCACAGGCTGTGGCAACTGCGCACATGGCCGATCATTCTATCGCAGCCGCGGAATATGCTCTTCTGGCGGTGAAATTGTCAGGCCTATCGGTTGAGGAAGAGCTGGCCTGGCAAAATGGCAATTTAAATCCCGAGATCGCAGAACGGGTGCTTGATCTGAGGAAGACCAAGAGCTGGAGACACTCAAGTTCTGGCATTGCAGGGAAATCAATATAATTGTCTATATCAAAGAAGCCCGCATCGCTAATGTATATTCGTAGTGAAATGAGCTGGTTTCCATCTTCATCCGTTGTTCGATAAAACCCATCAAGATCATTCCAACCATCATTATTAAAGCCAAACAATGTGTTTGTCCACGACTTTCGTTTGTGTATTGGTAATGAATCACGGACTTGGAATGTGCCATCACCGTTGTTGAACAATAAATGAACATCGCCATTCAATGCCATTATGATTAGATCAATGTGCCCATCCTGGTCAAGATCATCACAAAAGAGAGCTCTGGGGATAAAATTCCCTACAGGTATCTGGTAGCATGAGATGGACGAAACCATCAGGAATGCAATAAAATAAAGTCTAAAAAGTGGGCGAGACACCCTTCCTGCAATCCATTCCTCACCAGAGGGCATCGATCATACCTTTATCTACCCTTAATCAAGCGTTAAGAGTTAACGCTTGATTAAGGGTAGATAGACATGTGATCAAGTGTCTCAAATGAGAAAGGAGGATCCAAGAATGCTGGTTTATCTGCAGGATGAAAAAGGTGGCGTGTCACCCTTATAAGTATCCACCCTAAGGAGCTGGTTATAATGCCACAAAAAGATGTAAATAAGATGACGAGTTTGATTCAGAGCCTATTGCCAACATATGGG
>Ga0265295_1009461_pt1 | contig 10414 bp, 8 predicted proteins | sample Munlansysbiofilm_FD_192503 | JGI IMG/M metagenome (GOLD analysis project Ga0265295, IMG submission 192503) | Leachate microbial communities from a municipal landfill in Southern Ontario, Canada - Methane capture system biofilm | ecosystem: Engineered > Solid waste > Landfill > Unclassified ... | reverse complement strand
GACCCTGACACATTTCCAGCAGATGTCCGCCAAGGCCAAAACCGGTGACATCCGTCATCGCATGCACGTCACTCATTTGACCGAGTTCATAGCCAATCTTGTTGAGCTGACACATCAAATCGGGTGCGGTATCCCGATCTTCATCGCGCAGGACACCGGATTTTTGCGCGGTGGTCAAAATGCCGATACCCAATGGTTTGGTTAAAAAGAGGTAATCCCCCACCTGGGCCTGATCGTTTCGCTTGAGGTGATCGAGTGCAACGCGACCGGTTACGGCCAAACCGAAAATGGGTTCAGGCGCATCGATGGAATGTCCACCGGCCAGTGGGATTCCGGCATCGTGACAGGCTTGTTTTCCCCCGTCGATGACTTGCGAGGCGACTTCGGCGGATAGTTTATCGATCGGCCAGCCGAAAATGGCAATCGCCATCAGGGGTTGTCCGCCCATCGCATAGATGTCGCTGATGGCGTTGGTTGCAGCAATTCGACCGAAGGTGAACGGATCATCGACGATGGGCATGAAAAAATCGGTGGTGCTGATGATGCCGGTACCGTCGCCTAAGTCCATGACGGCGGCATCGTCCTTGGAATCGTTACCGACGATGAGCTGGCTGAAATGGGTTTTTTCAATGGTGCTGGTATGCAGAATTTCATCCAGCAGGGCCGGAGATATCTTGCAGCCACAACCGGCACCGTGGCTGTATTGGGTCAAACGAATGAGTTCTTGGGCGGTATTTTTCATGGTTTGGGCCGTTGTGTTACGTCTGAATAATTCAAGAATGTTTTAGTTCTGTTGTTAGTGATGATGATTAGTGATGCAGTATATCGGGGTCAAGGGCAAATTCTTCATGGATTCAAACGGGTTACCGGTCTTGTAACTCAGGTATGGATTGACGGTTCTGTTGTGGATGAAATTTTATGTTTTGTGGATAACTTTGTTTTCCCGAGTTACACCCAGCTTATTCGCAGCTTTCACTTTGAGGACATCCTGCTTTATTTGCCAATGCAGAAACTGCTGAAAATTTCACCGAGCAGATCATCCGCGGTGAACTTGCCGGTGATTTCATCCAGGGCCAGCTGGGCTCGACGGAGCGATTCTGCCGCCAGTTCTCCGGCGGATTGGGTCGTCAACGCATCATGGGCAGAAATGATCTCTTTTTGCGCACCGAGCAAGGCATCCAGGTGTCTTCTTCGGGCGATGAACTGCCCGCCTTCCGTGGACTGATAGCCCATGATTTGTTTGAGATGCGCGCGGAGTTCCTTGATGCCCGCGCCGGTTTTCGCACTGATCCCCAAATGGGTTTTTTCCTGATCGAATCCGGCTGGACGACCGGTTAGGTCGATTTTGTTGAAGACCCCGATCGTGTGCTTGCTCGGCAGCATGGCCCGGATCTTTTCATCTTCATCTAGGTTGTTGCGGTGGTCGTCTTGGAGAAACAGCACCGCATCGGCCTGTTCCACTTCCAGCCAGGCGCGGCGAATGCCTTCACGCTCAATCGGGTCGTCACTGTCACGCAAACCGGCGGTGTCGATGATATGGACGGGCAGGCCATCGATCTGAATTTCGGCACGCAATACATCGCGCGTGGTGCCGGGAATGTCGGTCACGATGGCACGATCATCACCGGCCAATTGATTCAGCAGACTTGATTTTCCGGCATTAGGCTGGCCGACGATCGCCACGCGCATGCCCTCGCGCAGAAGTACGCCTTGCTGTGTTTCAGATAATAGCTCGCCGATGTCATCGACCAGTTGCTGTGACTGGGCAATGAGTCGGGCATCGGAGAGAAAATCAATTTCTTCTTCGGGAAAATCAAGGGCCGATTCGATGTACATGCGCAATGCAATCAGTTGCTGTGTGACGCGATGAACCCGTTCGGAGAACACGCCTTGCAGGGCCTGACTTGCTGCCTGTGCGGCGGCCTGGCTGCCCGCATTGATCAAATCGGCGACGGCTTCAGCCTGTGCCAGATCCATTCGTCCATTGAGAAAGGCGCGCTCGGTGAATTCACCGGGACGAGCCAGTCGCGCGCCCAGATGCAGCATCAGTTGCAGCAGATGATCGAGTACGACCGGGCCACCGTGGCCTTGCAACTCGACCACATCTTCGCCGGTGTATGAATGCGGCGCCGCAAATACGAGGCAAAGCCCGTCATCGATGTGCGCGCCGGTATCGGGGTGTTTGAATGGGACGTGCCGCGCATAGCGAATGGGCGGCAAGGTCGTGACGATTCGTTCGGCAATCGCGTGCGCTTGCGCGCCGGATAAACGAATAATGCCGACACCGCCACGTCCGGGGGCAGTGGCAATGGCGGCAATGGTGTCCTGTGGCGAATGCATGAGCACGCCTGAGGGATTACTCGGACTTGATCAGTGCCATCTGCTTCTCGATTTTGCGCGTGATGAGGTACTGCTGCGCAATGGAGAGCAGGTTGTTCACGAACCAGTACAGCACCAGACCTGCCGGGAAGAACGAGAAGAAGACGGTAAAGATGACCGGCAACCAGGCAAAGATTTTCTGTTGCATCGGGTCAACCGGCGCCGGGTTGAGTTTCTGCTGGATGAACATGGAGATACCCATGAGCAACGGCAGCACGAAATACGGATCCTTCTGCGACAGGTCATGAATCCACAAAATCCACGGAGCCTGGCGCAATTCAACCGATTCGGCCAATACCCAGTACAGTGAAATGAAGACCGGGATCTGAATCACGATGGGCAGACAACCACCCAGCGGATTGATTTTCTCCCGCTGGTAGAGCTTCATCATTTCCTGAGAAAGCTTTTGTCTGTCCTCGCCGAATTTTTCCTTGAGCGCCTTCATCTTCGGCGTGACGGCACGCATTTTCGCCATGGAGCGATAGCTGATGGCCGAAGGCCAGAGGAAGAAAAGTTTAATGACCAGCGTCACCAGCACGATCGACCAGCCCCAGTTGCCGACCCATTCGTGGAAGAACTTGAGCAGCCAGAAGATCGGATCGGCGATGACGGTGAAAATACCGAAATCGATCGTTAGGTTCAGGCCTTGTGCGAGCGGAGCGAGATTCGACTGAATCTTCGGGCCGACATAAAGCGTGGACGACAATTCACCCGAGCCACCGGCCGGAATGGTCGTGACCGGCGAGCTCATGCCGATGGTGTACAGGGTCTGATTGTTCTTGTCCGACACCAGCGTGTAGAAATGGTTGACCTGCTGGCGATCGCTCGGTACCCAAGCACTCATGAAGTAGTGCTGGATGATGGCCACCCAGCCATTGCTCAAATCCTTCGAAAGCTTGGTTTTCAGCATTTCCTCAAACGGAATCTTTTCATAGGCCAAGCGATCTTTCGTGCCGGGTACATCACCCGCGTAAACCGTGCCGGTATAGGTGTGAACCAGTTGCGTGCCCGGCGTGGTACCCAGCCGCGTCAACTGGCGATATTGGCTGGCGGCCCAAGGCGTTTGGCTGGTGTTTTCGATCTTGTATTCGACCCGAACCGTGTAATCACCGCGTTTGACGATGATCCACTTGGTGATCTTGATGCCGTCCTTTTCCCAGGAAAGCGGAATGCGTAACTCATTTTCCCCCGGAGTCAGCGTATATTCCATTTGCGGGGCGGTGTATTGGGCATAGTGGTCCGGCGCCGGTGCACCCTTCGCGCCGACCAAACCGGATTGCGCCACATAGACGAAGCCATTGCTGTCCGTCAGCAGTCTGACGGGGTCGGCCTTGTCCTGTTCTTGAGGATATTTGAGTAGATCCGCTTCATTGATCACGCCGCCTTGCAGGCTGATTTTCAGCGCCAGTACGTCGGTTTTGACGGTAATGGTTTGCGCGTTATTGCTGGCGCTGGATTTGGTCTCCGGGGTACCGGGTACGGTGCCTTGAGTCTGGCCGCTGGCTGTAGGTGCTACAGATGCCGGTATGTCTTTGGCAGCAGTTGATTCTGCCGGGCTACCTGGAATGGCCGCATTCTGTGTGGTGGCCGCCGCCTGTTGGGCTGATTGCGATTGGTCGCGCGTCCAGGCTTGCCAGAGCGAAATCAAAACAAAACCAAGAGCAACGACCAAAATCAGGCGGCGATTATCCATCTTTAAGACTCAATCAATTAGGTGGGTTAGTAACGTTATGCCCCGGGTTATGCCCCAGGTTCTTTTTACTGGGGCGCGCGCAATTATCCGCGTCTTCCGGGGAATGATCGACAGATGAAACCGGCATCGGTTCCTTGTCGGCATCAGGCGTGCCGTAGTTTACAGGATGATCGTGACATCTGCGTGGCGCGCTGACTTTTGATCCGGATTTGGCTTCAGGTACAGGATCGAACCCGCCTTCGCAAAATGGATTGCAGCGCCCGATGCGCCTCAACGCCATCCAGCCGCCCTTAAGCGCGCCATGGGTTTGAATGGCCTCGATCGCATACTGGGAACAGGTCGGCTCGAATCGGCAGCTCGGCGGGAAAAACGGGCTGATGAAAATCTGATAAAACCGGACCAGCCGAATCAGGAGCCAACGCATCGCGCGGCCACCTTATCGAATAGCTGTTTCATCATGATCTGTAATTCGGGGTTGGATACGTTTTCGATACCGGCTTTGGCCATGACGACACAATCGAACGATGGCCATTCGGCCAGATGACGGCGAAAGTAGTCACGAGCGATTCGTTTGACCCGGTTGCGTTCATGCGCCAGACGCACTTGACGCTTGGCGATGGCCAGACCCAACCGTGGAGAGCTGGTCGGGTTCGGGGTGACCACCGCCATCAGCAGTTCGCAATGAACGCGCTTACCCGACGTGAGTGTTCGCTTGTACTCGTCAGGGCGACGTAGGCGAACATCAACAGGAAAACCAAACCGTTTTGGCGAGGAGGCCATCGTGGTTCGGTTAATCGAGACGGTCGGTTAAACGGCTAAACGCTTACGGCCCTTGGCACGGCGTGCGTTGATGACCGCACGGCCACCACGGGTAGCCATACGAGCACGGAAACCGTGTGTGCGGGCACGATGGATAATACTGGGTTGGTACGTTCTTTTCATGGCGAAAATTCCTGTAAATTTATCTACTTGTGTCGTAGTGTGGCGTTCTCGTCCACCAGGGAGGGCAAACCTGCCCGCAAAAGCAACACAAGCCAAAAGGCCGAGCATTAGACTTAAAAAAAGCTGCGTTGTCAATTAATAATGTTCTTTGAACCAAAGGGTTCCGTTGATTTTCATTGCATATGTATCGAGGGGATCCGGTCCAAATTCTTGTTCGGTGGATACTGCGATTCGGTAGGGGTCGGTGATACACTGCCCTCTTTCCTGCAGGCTCGTTTTACCCCCTATGTCGACCATCACATCAGAACTGTGGCAGCAATGCATTGATCGGTTGTCCCAAGATCTGCCCGTCCAGCAGATCAATATGTGGATCAGACCGTTGCAAGCAGAGTTGAAAACGGAAAATCATCTGATCCTGTGGGCGCCGAATCGTTTTGTTATGGACATGGTCGCGCAGCAATACAAGTCGAAAATCCTCGAACAGGCGCAGATCCTGCTCGAACGTCCGGATTTGCAGCTTGGTCTGCAAGTGGGCAGCGTGCCTTCCGAGCAGCCTGTCGATGTGCCCGCAGCCACAACCCTGTCATCGAAGTCCGGCACATCGCCCTCGGGCGTTGCGGCGCGTGTCGAGCAGCCTGTGGATTCGGCCGAATCCGATACCGGTTCCAAGGAATTTGTCAGTCACATCAATAAAAAATTCAATTTCGATAATTTCGTCGAAGGTAAATCGAATCAGTTGGCGCGCGCGGCCTCGCAGCAGGTCGCCCAGAATCCGGGCGTGGGGTATAACCCGCTTTTTATCTACGGTGGCGTGGGGCTGGGGAAAACCCACTTGATGCAGGCCGTCGGTAACGCGATTCTGGAGCGTTCGCCCGATGCCAGGGTGGTTTATCTGCACAGTGAGCGTTATGTGCAGCAGATGGTCAGTTCGATCAAGAACAACACGATCGAGGAATTCAAGAATTTCTATCGTTCGGTGAATGCCTTGTTGATTGACGACATTCAGTTCTTCGCGGGGAAAAATCGCAGTCAGGAAGAGTTCTTTCACACATTCAATGCACTGATCGAGCAGGGTCAGCAGATCATCATGACCTGCGATCGCTATCCCAAGGAAATCGAAGGCCTCGAAGAGCGCTTGAAATCTCGTTTTGGATGGGGGTTGACCGTAGCAGTCGAGCCGCCCGATCTGGAAACGCGCGTAGCGATCTTGCAGAGCAAGGCCGAGCAGTCGCAAATCGCGCTCAGTACCGATGTGGCCTTTTTTATCGCCAAACGCGTCCGGGCGAATATTCGCGAACTTGAAGGCGCGTTGCGGCGCGTGATTGCGACCGCGCAGTTTACGGGGCGCCCCATTACGGTGGAATCGACCAAGGAAGCACTCAAAGACCAAATCGCAGCGCAGGCGAAATTGATTACGCTTGAAAATATCCAGCGCACGGTGGCGAAATACTACAACCTTAAGTTGACCGATCTGACCGGGACCCGTCGTTCCCGTTCCATCGCCCGCCCGCGGCAGGTGGCGATGAGCCTGGCCAAGGAACTCACGAACCATAGTCTGCCGGAAATTGGCGAGGCCTTTGGCGGGCGGGATCACACCACGGTGATCCATGCCTGCAAGAAAATCGAAGAATTACGCGAGATCGAGCCCAAGCTCAGTGACGATTACAACTTGTTGAGACACACATTAAATATATAAGATGCGTCGGACTTTCCCTGATCGGGGCCTTCCCCGCGCGCACCATTTTTTTGAGGACAGCCATTATGCAGTTTGCCGTTGATCGAGATCGATTCAGCAGTGCCATCAATCAGGTGATCGGCGGGGTCGAAAAACGCCAGACCATGCAGATTTTGAGCAACCTGTTGCTCGAAGTGGCCGACGGTCGCCTGACGCTGGTGGCGACGGACCTGGAAATTCAACTGCGTACCTCTGTTGACGTTCAGATGCACGCCCCGGGGGCAACCACAGTCAATGCCCGTAAACTGGCAGACATCGTCAAATCCGCATCGCAGGACGCCAAGATCGCCTTGACGCAAACCGATGGCTGGCTGGAAATCGATATCGGCACCGGCGTGTTCCGCTTGGCCTCGATCGAGGCAGAAAGCTTCCCGCAAATGACCATCGATGCCGCGACCCAATCGACCGTATCCATCACCCAAAAGAATCTCTATGCGCTGATCGATAAAACCCAGTTTTCGATGGCGCAGCAGGACGTGCGCTACTTTCTCAATGGCCTGTTGCTTGAAGTCAAACCCGGACAAATGACAGCGGTCGCCACGGACGGTCATCGTCTGGCTTATGCCCATCTGAGCGATGAACGACTGACGGAGAACAACCGTCAGGTCATCGTGCCGCGAAAAATGGTTTCGGAAATGCTCAAGGCACTGGATCGCGATAGCGACGACGAGGTTTCGCTGGCATTCCGCGATAACCAGATCGAACTTTTGATCGGTGAAAATTACCTGATCAGCAAATTGATCGACGGCAAATATCCGGACTATTCGCGCGTGATACCGCAGGCGAACAGCAAGATACTGATCGTGTCGAAAACGGAACTCAAACAGGTGTTGCAGCGCGCCAGCATCTTGTCCAACGAACGGTTCTCGGGGGCATATTTCCACCTGAGCCCAGGGCGCTTGATGATCGAATCAAGCAACGCGGAACATGAATCGTCCAAGGAAACCATGTCCGTCGGCTACGATGCGGGCAACCTGAAAATATCGTTCAATATCAACTACCTTTTGAACATTCTGGCGGTTATCGAATCCGAGGAAGTCTGCATGGAACTCGAGGCCCCCGAGTCCAGCGTGCTGATCAAACCCGTTATGACCGGCGACATCGATAGCAAGTATGTTCTGATGCCAATGAAGCTTTGACCCATCTTACGTCCCTCTCGATTAGCCATTTCAGAAACCTGACGATGACCGACTGCCCGCTTTCTGCGGGGTTCAATCTTCTGGTGGGTGATAATGGCGCCGGTAAAACGAGTGTGCTTGAGGCCATTTACTATCTCAGCTCGCTCAAATCCTTTCGGACGCAAACGCATAATGATCTGATCGCTCGTAACCCGGATCGTGATCGGGGATGCGCGGTGGTGCGCGCGGGTGTGCATCAGGACGATCATGATTTTTTCATGGCACTTGAGCGCTGCAAGGATCAGTTTCGTTTGCGATTGGGCCGAGAAGAGGTGCCGCGGGCCAGTCTGTTTGTAGCGCACCTGCCCGTGCTGGCACTGCATGCGCAATCGGACGATCTGGTTTTGGCCGGGCCGGAGTTCCGCCGCAAGTTCATCGATCGCATGGCGTTTTACCTGTTTGCCGATTTCGTGCCCGTATACGCCCAATTTGCGCGCGTGCTCAAGCAGCGCAATGCCGCATTACGCACGGGGCAATCGACCGATACCTGGGATCCATTGTTCGTGCAATTTGGCGAGCGGCTCAACGAGCAGCGGGTGGCTGCGCTCGATTTGCTCAAATCGGCGCTGCCCCAGGTCTTTGAGGCCCTGGCGCCCCATCTGTCCGTGGATATTCAGTTCCACCCCGGGCACAAATCCGGCTTGGAGTTATCTGAAGCACTTGCCCGCAACCGCGAGCGGGATCGGGACATGGGGCAGACCCTGATCGGCCCGCAACGATCGGATATTCTGTTCACACTGAACGACTACTCGTTCAAGTCCTCCGCCTCTCGTGGGCAAATCAAGTTGTTTACCGCGGCATTGACGCTGGCCACGGCACAGATATGGCAGGCGCAACGCGGCAAGCGGGCCGTATTGTTATTCGACGATTTCATGTCCGAGTTCGATGCCCGTCATTCTTCTGCCTTGTTGCACTATTTGTCGAATATGGGGCATCAGGTCTTTATCTCTGCAATCGATCGACAACAGATCGATTTCCCATTCGATGCGGTTTTCAGGCTGGATGCCGGGCAAATCTCAGCCGTGGTATAATCCTGAGATTGTCTAGCAGCCGATTTCCCTAAAGTCCGACAGGCTGCTAGGGCCAGGGCGATCCGGCTTTGCTGGATGGGTGTTGTGTCCCGATAAAACGAGGGTTGCCCTGTCGCTTTACGAGCAAAAATATCCGGCAGCCCTGCTTGGCTTGCAACGCGCCGACATCGGCTTGCTCGCCCCATTTTCTGCCCATTTTCTATGTTTCTGGAAGCCCTCTCATGAGCGATAACAAGACGTACGACTCAACCAGTATCAAAGTCCTCAAAGGTCTGGATGCCGTTCGCAAACGCCCCGGCATGTACATCGGCGATACGGACGACGGCAGCGGCCTGCACCACATGGTGTTCGAGGTGGTGGATAACGCGGTCGATGAGGCGCTGGCCGGGCATTGCGATACCGTCACCGTCACCATGCACACCGATGGCTCGGTTTCGGTAACGGATAATGGTCGGGGTATCCCGGTAGACATCCACGCCGAAGAAGGCGTTTCGGCGGCGGAAGTCATCATGACCGTGCTGCATGCGGGCGGCAAATTCGACCAGAACAGCTACAAGGTATCCGGCGGCTTGCATGGCGTGGGTGTGTCGGTCGTCAATGCGCTTTCCGATGAGTTGGAGCTGGATATCTATCGCGGCGGCCATGCGTACCACCAGTCGTATCGTCTGGGTGTACCACAGGCGCCCCTGGCCGAAGTTGGTGCGACGGACAAATCGGGTACCTCAATCCGGTTCCTGCCCAGCCCGACAATTTTCACGGATGTCGTTTTCCATTACGACATCCTGGCCAAGCGCCTGCGCGAGCTATCCTTTCTCAATTCCGGCATTCGGGTATTCCTGAACGACGAAATTTCAGGGCGTTCCGACACGTTCTACTACGAAGGCGGTATTCGTGCCTTCGTGGAGCATCTGAACAAGGGCAAAACCGTTATTCACAAGAATGTTTTGAGCTTCTCGGGACAGAAAGACGCGGTACTGGTCGAACTGGCCTTGCAGTGGAACGACTCCTATCAGGAAAACCTGTTCTGCTACACCAACAACATCCCGCAACGCGATGGCGGCACGCATTTGACGGGCTTCCGGGCGGCATTGACGCGCACCCTGAACGACTATATGGATCGTTCCGGCATTTTGAAAAAAGCCAAGGTTTCCACCTCGGGCGAAGACTGGCGCGAAGGTCTGGTCGCGGTGATTTCGGTGAAAGTACCCGATCCCAAGTTCTCCTCACAAACCAAAGAAAAGCTGGTGTCATCCGAGGTCAAGTCGGCGGTTGAATCGCTGACTTCCGAGCGGCTGGCGGAATTTTTGGAAGAAAATCCGCAGGAAGCCCAGCTCATCACCAACAAGATCATCGAGGCAGCACGTGCCCGCGAAGCCGCGCGTCGTGCGCGTGAAATGACGCGTCGTAAGGGCGCGCTCGATATCGCCGGCTTGCCCGGCAAGCTCGCCGATTGCCA